>Ga0316189_10001782_pt1 | contig 21272 bp, 20 predicted proteins | sample LowCovwburrow_MG_FD_204930 | JGI IMG/M metagenome (GOLD analysis project Ga0316189, IMG submission 204930) | Coastal sediment microbial communities from Maine, United States - Lowes Cove worm burrow | ecosystem: Environmental > Aquatic > Marine > Coastal > Sediment | place: USA: Maine... | reverse complement strand
AACCGATTTGCACCATAGTGCTTCTATATCTATTCGGATGATTAGCATGTGATTCTGGAGAAGTTAGTCTGAAAATTTGAAATAATTGTAGCTCAGTTTCAAAATTATGATTCTTGTTAATTTCTTTCGTTACAAAAACTAATGCCTTGTTCAAACTCTTTAAATAAGCTTTTACTTCCTCATCATCCTGTGCTTCCATTTGAGCATTTTTTATACTCAATAGCTCTTTTAAATCTTCAGTATTTGATAAAAAACTATCCAATAAATCATCTGCGAGATGTTTTCTACTAAATGTAATAAGCCTATATATAGCTTTAATTTCGTTATTTATTAAAGTGATAACTGACCTGTCTATCTCAGGAATATTAGTAGGAAGAAGTATCATTTTACCCTTTTTAAATTCAGTACAAATTCTATAAGTTCGGTATCAGCATAAATACCGTAGGCGCTGCTCAAACAACCTTTTGTTCCATCGTTACACTCAATTAAAAAAAGAATGGAGGCATCACCTGGGTCATTCATGCCTTCATGTCTACAATATTCAACTAATTTACAATCTTCTTCTACATAACTCTTATTATTAGATCGATCGATAATTACACCTCCATGATAGCTAAAATCAATAGTGTATCCATCTTTTCGTGCCGCTTCTATATCCTCAATGAGAGTATTGTCAATAGATAAAATCATCCAATTAGTTTTTAAATTAATATTAGTTTATCAATTCATAGATTCTAATGGTACTATACCTAACGCATTAAATAAACTTGCACTAGATGTTAATCTTTTAAGGTTAATTATATTTCCTTTTAGCTGAGCGTCGATTAAGCTCTTTTCCCTGATATTTATAAGAAACAACGAACTATCACCTAAAGAAAACTTACGCTCTTCGGCTTTTACAAGTGTGGTATAATCTTTTATAATTGAATTAATTAATTCATTTTGTTTGTTCAGTGATGTAATTTCTGAATTAATAGCGTCAATTTTATTTTGAATCGACAGCAATGAAGACAATCGATCAAAATTTGCGTCTTGCACTTTTATTTTGGCTAATTTTAAATCTCCCCGTTCTTTTCTTAAAAAAAGAGGTAAACTAAAATTTAAAAAGGCTTTATAATTAGCAGTATTAAAAGTGTTTAACTGGTCATAATTTGTAGACAGAAAATTGTACTGTATGTCTAATTTTGGTAATAACTTATTCATTTTTAAAGAGCGATCAACAGTAAGACTTTTAATTTTATAATCGAGTGCCTTAATTTTTGGATGGTTTTTAACAACATTATTAGTTGTTATATTCTCTAATGACAAAGAAGATTTTAAAATAGTATCATCTGGAATTACCGGGGTAACATTTTCTTGTAACTCAACAGGAAAATCATTTAGCCATAAGTAATTACTCACTTTTAGGGAGGCTTTCCTTCTTTTTAATCTTGCTGCTTCAAGGTTAAGTTCTCTATCAACTAATGTGATCTTAGCTTCAACAGAATCAATTGCAGCTTTATCTCCAGTTTCTACACTTCGCTTAATACCTTTAAATCTAGTATCTGCATTCGTTAAAAAATTGCTATAAATTTTTTCCTCATTAGTTGCTTCTAACCACTCAAAATAGGCTTTACTTGCTTCAAATAATAGATCATTAACCAATATATCTCTTTCCGCTTTTGTTTGCTCTTTAAAAAAGTGTGCTTTTTTTAACATTGCCATTCTATCATTGATCAATAAGCCTTGTGCCAAAGAAAACGAAACACCTGCGCTATACAAACCATCTATTGGAACAGATAGACTTGGATTGAGAAAATCACCTGTATTCTCTTCAAAATTTCCATTAAACTCAATACCGTACCATGTCGGAATTTTAAAAGTTGCATTCAGCTGATCGTAATATTTAGTTCCTTTGAACTTCTTTCTGTCGAAGTCTATTTCAATTTTTGGGTCAAAACCACCACGAGCTTTAAGCAGATTAGCTTCCCCGGAATTTAATCTTAAATTCGCTTGTTTCATCAAAGGATGTTGTTGCTTAACATATGCCAAATATTCCTCAAAAGAGAGTGTCTCTTCAGGCAATTCAGGATCTATTTGCATAGTTTGCATTGACCCTATCTGGCTAAATACAAGACTTGAAAAGATAAAAAAGACTAAAAAGAATAGTTTTCGTTTAAAAATCATCATTTTTTAGTTTTTTACTATTTTATTTTCTTTTGTAGTATAATAATTTGGCGGAAAACCATTAATTCGTCTCCATAATTCATACCAAATAGGCACATCTTCAAGCAAAGCTATTGTGTAAGCGCCAGAACCTACGCGTACATTCTCAGGCCAGCCATTTTCGTCTTGGTCTGGTGCAATTAAAATTCTGAACTTACCATTTTTGCTTATAAAGGTTTCAATGGCAACAACTTTACCTGCAAACGTACCAAAAGAGGCATTAGGCCAGCCACTAAAAAAGATTGCAGGCCAACCATCAAACTGTAAACGAACATTTTCTCCTAAATGAATTAATGGCAAATCAATAGGCTCAACATAAGTTTCAACAGCTAAATCATAATTTGATGGCATGATACCTACCAATTCTTCACCTTCTTTAAAAGTTTCACCTATACCTGCACGAATTGCCTTATTTATAAATCCGTTTTGAGGTGCTTTTATATAATACATTTCATTTCGCATCTCATAATTTGTTGCTTGATTTTCAAGCTTAGATACTTGAGCTTCTGCATCAAACTGACTAGATTCTGCAGTGAACCTATCACTTCTTGATTTAGAAATTTTGTCGGCATATTCGGCTGAAATTCTATTTATTTCTAGTGTAGAATTCAATACTTGATTTCTACTAGCTAATAATTTATTTTCTTGTGAAATAAATTTTGCTTGCATTTCTTGCAGTTTCAAACGTTTTTCTTCGACATCAATCACTGCCTTTAAACCCTCGTTTTGCAAAGTAGTTGTTCGATCAAACTGCCGTTTTGAAATTTTTAAATTAGTTTTTACAGCTTCTAGATCAATACTATCGCTCTTAACTTTTAAATTTGATTGTTCGAGTTTATTTTTAGCCTGTGAAAGTTTTAAACCGCGTTCATTATTTAATGCCAAAACTTGATTCTCTAGTGCTTTTATCTTTTCTTGATATGAAATAACAGACTTACTTTTTGCGCTACGCTGCATATTTGTTCGTTCTACTAATTGAGGATCTTGATATTCGTTCTTAATCTCAGAAATAAACAAGATGGTATCACCTTTTTTCACAAAATCTCCTTCTTTTACATACCATTTTTCAATACGACCAGGTATAGGAGATTGTATAGTTTGTGGTCGCTGATCTGGGGTAAGCGTAGTTACATATCCTTTACCCGTAACATTCTGGGTCCATGGTAGAAATAGAATTATTATTCCTACAACAACAAATGCACCTATAAATCGATCAAACATCTTATGTTCTTTGTTATTAAAAGCTTTGTTAAAAGATGAATAACGATCTAAACTCACTTTTTCATTGAGTTTGTTATGAGAAATATTAAGCATTAGTATCTTTTTTAGTAGTTATTTTACCGTTTTTTAGTTTTAAAATAATATTGCAATTCTCTTTCCATAAAGGGTTTTGACTTACAATAATAACAGCCCAATCGCGATCAGACGATGTTAAATATTGAATAATATGCTCTGCCTCTTTTGGTTCAAAATACTCTAAAGGGTCTTTTAATATGAGTAACCTAGGATTACTAATTATTGCGCGTGCCAGTACAATTCTTTTAGATATGGTATATGGTATCTGCTGACCTTCAGGATAAATAATTGTGTTTAATCCTTTTGGTTGTTCTTTTACAAAATTTAATAATCCTATATTTTTAAGTACACTTTGTAAGTGTTCTTGTGAAATATTATTACCATCTAAAAGAATATTATCTAGTATACTTCCTTCAAAAGGAGTTTGATCTGGCAAAACCATTCCTATATTCGCTCTGTAACTATTTGGTGAAATACCTTTAATAGATGTATTATTAATATACAAGTCACCATCAGTAGGCTCTATAAGGCCTGAGAGGACTTTTAATAAGGTTGTTTTACCTGAGCCAGATGCGCCATCTAACAAAATTCTATCTTCTGTACTGATTTTAAAATTTATACCCTTTAATATTTTTTGACCTTCTGGTGAATTATACTTAAGATCATCCAGTTCAATATTAATTCCTTTTATATTCTTAAAAGGATCTTCTCCTGTTTGCTGCTCTAATTCTTTATCTACTACTTGTCCTATTTTTTCTAGGGAAGTCAATACATCATAAAAAGAATCCAGACCAGTAATTAGTTTTTCTACAGAGCTTATTACCAAAAGAATAATAATTTCTGAAGCTACAAATTGTCCAATATTCATTTTTTGATTTAGCACTAATAAGCCGCCAATAATCAGCAATCCAGCAGTTACCAAAACTTTAAATCCAATCATTTTAATAAACTGAAGTAACAATATTTTGAAATGATTTTCGCGTGCTTCTAAGTAATCAGAGGTTAGCTCATCATTTCTAGTCATTGCCAACTGTGTACTACCCGATAACTTAAAACTAATAATAGAGCGCGCTATTTCTTGTATCCAATGTGCAACTTTGTACTTGCTTTTTGACTCTATTAAGCTGGTTTCCAGCCCTTTTTTAGCAGTAAATTTAAAAAGTAGATATACTAATAATACAAGCATCAATCCATAAATAATAAAAAACGGATGGTAAAAAGATAGTAATATGAGTCCGAATATAATCTGTAAAAATGCTGCTGGAAAATCTAATAAAATTTTAGATAAGCCCTTTTGTACTGTTAATGTATCAAAAAATCTATTTGCCAATTCAGGTGGATAAAAATTACGTAATTCACTAATTTTAATTTTTGGAAAACGATAGGCAAATTCAAAAGAAGAACGCATGAATATTTTTTGCTGGATGTTTTCCATAATACGCACTTGCATTAATTGTAAAACTCCTTGAAACCCTACTCCAATAGTTACTAAAACAACCAAAACTATCCATGAAGTTGATACTTGTGCTCCTTGAATTAAGTTTATAATAGCCTGTATACCTAAAGGTAGCGTTAAAGCAATTAATCCTGCAAAAATTGCATAAAAAAATAACTGTTTAATATCCCTTTTATCAAGTTCAAGCAAACCCATAAAACGCCTCCATGGAGTTAAAATTTCTTTTTTCATACTTTAATTTTTAAAGGTTGGTTTAGGATCGGTGTATCGCGTTGAAAATTTCATAATTTTTAGCAAACTAAATATGAAGTTATTTTTTATATTCATTAAGATATAGTTTTAAATATTAAATCAGTATAAAATGTAACAATTGTATTTTTTTCTTTGTTATTGTCAGTCAAAGACGGCAAATGTTCTGAAAAAAAACGTAGGTTTTGAGCTCCCTCAATAATCGTCGATATTAGCATATGTGGAAATTTAAAACTTGGATTGATATCTATAACTAAATCACTTACTCTTCCCACTATGCGCTTGTAGGCCTGAAAATAGCCCTTTTCATTTTCGCTATCAACATCTTTTGTATGATAAGCTTTTGATGATTCTGCAATGATAATTTTATGAAGCAATACCTCATTTATATAAGAAAATGAATTATCTACCGTTACTTGATCTGTAAGGATTCTAATAGCTTCTTGTAGCTTAACTTTAGACGAATCAACATTGGTTATTGCAAAAGCGATCTTATATTCTACCCAGCTCCAATACCAACAGATTAAGTATAAAAGAAGTATATGTTTACTTTCAAAATAGCGATAAATAGAGCTCTCATTAGAGCCAATACGCAATCCTAACTTTCTAAAAGTGAATGCTTCAAAACCCAATTCATCTATCAATTCGATACTGTTGGATACAATTTTTCTTCCAAGTTCAGATGAATTTGGATTTTTAGTATACAACGCAGGGTTGATTGTAAAAATAATATTTAGTTTTTCCATAGTTAAAAATGCAAATATAATAGTATTACTATTAGTTTTGCAATTAAAACCATATTTAACTTAATTTTAACTTCTATATTTTTTGTTTTGTGTTGCGTGATTAAATCTTACTTTTGCTAACAAATGATTACACAAGAAAACCTTAAAAATATATCTGAGCGTATAGAAAAGCTCAGAACTTACTTACATATAGATCAAAAACTCATTGAAATTAGCAATGAAGAAGAGAAAACTGTAAATCCAGATTTTTGGAACGACCCTAAACAGGCTGAAGTTTTAATGAAATCACTGCGGTTTAAAAAGAAATGGGTTGAAGCTTATAATATGGCCAAAACGAACAGTGAAGAAGTACAAATACTATTTGATTTTTACAAAGAAGGAGAAGCGAGCGAAGAAGAGATCATGAAAAGCTATAACAAAACACTCGCTTTTCTTGAGGACTTAGAGTTTAAAAATATGCTTTCTGATGAAGGTGATGATCTAAGTGCTGTTATTCAAATTACAGCTGGTGCAGGTGGTACAGAAAGCTGTGATTGGGCTGAAATGCTGATGCGGATGTATATGATGTGGGGCGAAAAACACGGTATGAAAATCAAAGAATTGAACTACCAAGGCGGTGATGTTGCTGGCGTAAAGACGGTCACTCTTGAATTTGACGGTGATTATGCATTTGGCTGGTTAAAAGGCGAAAATGGCGTACATCGATTGGTACGTATATCTCCCTTTGACAGCAATGCAAAAAGGCATACTTCATTTGCCTCAGTTTATGTCTATCCTTTAGCAGATGATACTATTGAAATCGATGTAAATCCAGCAGATATTGAAATTGTTACTGCACGATCTAGTGGTGCAGGTGGGCAAAATGTAAACAAAGTAGAAACAAAGGTACAATTGACACATAAACCTACCGGAATTCAAATTTCTTGTTCAAATTCGAGATCGCAACATGAAAATAGAGCTACCGCTTTGCAGATGTTAAAGTCGCAATTATATCAAATTGAATTGGAAAAACGTCAAGAAGCACGACAGGATATTGAAGCTAACAAAATGAAGAATGAGTGGGGCAGTCAAATACGAAATTATGTCATGCATCCGTATAAATTAGTGAAGGATGTTCGTACTGCACATGAAACGGGGAATGTTGATGCAGTAATGGATGGGGATCTTGACGGATTTTTAAAAGCCTTTTTAATGGCAGCCGGGCAGAAAGAAAGTAGTTAAAAGGTAGAAGTTTTTTGATTGTTAAAAAATAAAATTATATGAATACTATTGAGACCATCATATTCGATTTAGGTGGGGTTCTAATTGATTGGAATCCAAAATACGTATATCGTGAAGTGTTTAATGGAGACGAAGAAAAAGTAGATTGGTTTTTAAACAATATCTGCACGTCTGATTGGAATTTAGAACAAGATGCTGGAAGAACTTTTGCGGATGCAACTCAATTTTTGGTAAGTCAGTATCCTCAGTATAAAGACTGGATTAGAATTTACTATGACCGATGGGAGGAAATGCTGGGCGGACCTATACAAGACTCCGTTATGCTTCTTAATAAGCTTAAAAAAGCAAATGCTCATCAACTATATGCTTTAACTAATTGGAGCGCTGAGTCCTTTCCTGTAGCCTTGCAACGCTATGATTTTTTACAGCATTTTGACGGAATATTGGTTTCTGGCGAAGAAAAAATGAGAAAACCATTCACGAATATCTACAAATTGATCCTCGATCGCTATAAATTAAGTGCTGAAACGAGTGTGTTTATCGATGATAATATGGATAATGTTTTAGGAGCGCAAAAAGTAGGTATGATAGCTATTCAGTATAGAAATAGCCAACAGTTAATTAATGAATTGAGTCATTTAGGAGTGCGTTTATAATATATTAATGAAGATTGTCATTCCTGCAAAGACAGGAATCCAGATCAAACTTTTAAATGGATTCTGCATCCCCGCCTGCCGGACGGGCAGGAAATGCGAAATGACACGATTTTATTTAGGTTCAATCAAGCTATCCTTCAACACACCATATTTAATTTTTAAGCGTCGTATACCCCAATCTTTTGCTTTTTTAACATCAACACCCATATAAATATCTATCTGGTTTCTTTTACGTCGGTGCATTTTGTCCTTCACCAAATAAACACTATCTAAACCTTGAATTATTACCGGGGTATTATGTTTTAAGCCTAATTTTATTAAGTCTCTTGAAACAGCAATACATTTCATTCCCGGCTTTAAACTATCTCCCCAAGCAGCAATCGATGGGCTTGAAGATGTTTGATAGCGCAAAGAATTATAGGCCGTAGCCTTAACCTTGATCTCTTTCCATATATAAGGATCTTCAATATTCTTTTTACAAGAAGTTAAGAAAAGAATGACCATAATAACAGCGCTAAATCGAGTCATAAGTCTACTATTTTAAACTTAAATGTATCGTTTGTAGTTTTTTGAGCCAGGATATTAATAGCATTATCAGTTAATTGTAAAACTCTCGGATATCCACCGGTAACCTGACAATCTCGCATCAGCACAATTAGCTTACCCGAAGGAGTTAATTGTACCGTTCCCGGCATAACGGCAGAAGTAAGTATAGATTTTAAGTTATTTTCTATGTTTTCTTCTAATTTATAACCCATTCTATTGTTGTCTTTAGAAATTGTGAACTCAATATTTTCTAATTGTCTTTTCTGCGTTTTGTTTAACAGCGCAAATTCAGGCCCTTCATAAACTTCAATATTTGTATTTAAAAAATGTTGCTGATTTAATTTCACTGCAGAAAATGATTGATTATCAGGTAACTTTATTTGACCGTAAAGAATTTCATCATCTTTTTTCAGGACATACTTTTTAGTAACTTCCTTAAAAAAACTTCTACTTTTGAGCACTTTCTTATTTAAAAAACCTCCCTTTACTGCAAGATAAGTACGTGTACCATAATTCGGACTCTTAAATATTAAAACACTGTCTTTTGCTACTTTAATAGGGTGGTTACAAAGCGCTGTGGTAGAGTCAATTGTAGCATTCAAGTCAGCACCACATATACATATTATTGTTTCTTTCAAAAACTGAAAACTACTACCGCCAAGGGTAATCTCTATAACCGCATCATCAATATCGTTATGAAGAATTAGGTTTGCCAATTTAGCAGAATCATGATCCATTACGCCAGCTATAGGCACACCAACATTGGCATAACCTAATCTACCCATATCTTGAACAGATGCATAAACTCCATTAGTAATAACTTTAAGCATCCAGCACCTCACTTTCTATATGATATCGTTTGTAAGCAACTAAACTACCTATTTCTTCGTGTACCTTTATATCAACTGGAATGAATTGTACCTTATCACCAGCTTGTGCAAAACAAGGGTTTTCCCTTTTTCTATCAAAAAAATCAATGGGTGAATTACCAATAATATTCCAACCACCTGCACTTTCTTGTGGATACACTCCCGTTTGTTTATCACCAATACCAACAGCACCTTTTTCTACATGTAACCTTGGATTTGATTTTCGCTGAAAATGTAGCTTTTTATCCAAGCCACCGAGATATAAAAATCCAGGTAAAAAACCAATGAAATAAATTGTATAAATATGGCTAGAATGTAAGTCAATTATCTCACTAATTGACAAACGCTTTTGTTGAGAAATTTCTTCTAAATCCAATCCGAATTTTTGGTCATAACATACAGGTATTTTCCAAAGATATTTTTTTTCATTTTTAAATGAATTTTGCTTGTCATAAATTGATTTTAAAGCTAATATTTCACTATCAATTTTTTCTATAGTAGTTAGATAAAAAATTGTTAACGAGTTATATGTGGATATTATATCAACTATTACTTTAATACTATTTTTTTGAATAGTCTTTTTAAAATTTAAAACATCATTTAGCGTTTTTTCATCAATTTTTACTGGCCATTCTATTAAAATTGCACGATCTCCGAAAGGTTTATATGTCAAATTATCAACAGTCAATTATACGATTTTAATTCCGTTTTCTTGAAGTGTTTTTGATACCTTTTTTAGGATCGAAATAACACCTGGATTATCACCATGCACACAATAGGTCTGAGCCTTCAACTCTACTCCTATTCCGTCAATAGAAATTACTTGTTCATCTAGTATTATATTCAACAAATGTTTAGCAACTAAATCTGGATCTGTAATAACGGCATTATGCTCACTTCGAGAAACCAAGGTTAAATTTGTGTTATAATTTCTATCCGCAAAAGCTTCAACTTTCGTTTTCAATCCGTTTTGTTTGGCTAAGGTTTCTATTACAGAACCATAAGGCACATATAAAAATATTTGACTTGTAGTATTTTTAACCACCTCAATTAAAGCTTCGGCTGTTTCTCTATGGTTTGCCGAAAGATTATACAGAGCACCATGTGCTTTTACATGATTCAACTTACCACCTAAACTCTCAACTTTATTTTTAACTAGCATAATTTGAGTTTTTAAGCTTTGTTTCAGGTCATTTATTGTCATATCTAATACTTTTCTGCCGAAGTTTATACGATCGGGAAAAGAAGGATGTGCCCCAATCTTAACATCGTATTGTAAAGCAAGATTTATTGTTTTAGTAATTATCTCTTCATCTCCTGCATGTGCACCACAAGCAATACTACATGAAGAAATATACGGCATCAGGTCAGCTTCATTTTCAAAACCTTCTCCTAAATCACAGTTTATATCTATGTATTGATTCATTAAATGATATTAAACACCTTAAAGATACTTTTTAATCCTAAAAAAATCGTTGCAGCAAGAATAATCAGTCCAATTAGGTTTTGGGTTGTTGTATTTTTAAACTTTCCTAAAATGGATTCCTTATTCATAATCCACAATAAAAAACCAGCAATAACTGGTAATAATATACCATTAGCTACTTGGGCAAACTTGATAATTTGTATCGGACTAACATTCAAAGAAGAAAATAAAACTCCCAGAAACAGAATAATCGCCCACACTGTCCTAAATTTCTTCGACTTCAAATCACCAGACCACCCTAAACATCCTTTTGCTACATATGCTGCCGCCAAAGGCGCTGTAATAGCCGATGTAATTCCTGCAGCAAACAACCCTAATGCCAGAAAATACTTCGAAAAATCGCCATATAATGGTGCTAATCCTTTAGCCAAATCTGATGCATTTGTAATATCGGTAGATTGTATCGCGGCAGCAGAAATAATAATGGCCATAGATACTATTCCTCCAAGGGCAATAGAAATAATAGTATCTTTTCTGGCTTTTACCAAATCATTTTCGGTATTCCACTTTTCTTTAACTAGTGAAGCATGCAAGAATAAATTATATGGAACTACGGTAGTTCCTATCAATCCTACAACCATCAATAAACTTCCTTTTGGAAACTTTGGAATAAATGCTCCTTTTAATATGGCTACAAAATCAGGCTTTGTCAAGATAGCTGTCAATAAGAAGGATACACTCATGAGTAAAACCAAACTTACTAAGGCCCTTTCTAAAAACTTATAATTACCTATATAAAGTAAGATAAAAGCTATAATTCCTATTAAAATACTTAAATAATTAATAGAAAAATTGCCAATATTAATTTTAGAAGTTCCTAAAATCGCTTCCAATCCTAAAATTCCGCCACTAATATTACCCGCTTCATATGCAGCATTACCGATTACAATTGCGGATAGGATCAAGACTATTACTACTTTTCTAAAGGTAGAATTCTGAATTTCAGTACGGATTACTTCAGACAAACCTTTTTGAGAAATAATACCTAAACGTGCAGCCATTTCTTGTAAAAAGATCGTTGCTATGATTGACAATATCATAGCCCATAAAAGTGCAAAACCAAAATTTACACCTGCCAGCGTGCAAAGAGTAACTGTTCCCGGTCCTATAAATGCGGCCGCTACTAAGGTACCAGGACCTATATTTTTAAAAATATTTTTAATCATTTGCAACAGAATTCAGAGCGTAAATAGCAAAACTACCTAACCAGTGTCCACCTTCATAATTATCATCTACTATACTTGGTAGTGAATAATTTATATGCTGATTTGCTATATTTTTTAAATGCCCATATTCTGGTAAACCATTTGCAATTTCACTAAAACTCCAAGCACGAGAAAAATTAACCCCATCAAGATGTACCAATTTACCATCGGTTCTATCTGAAACTTTACCTGTTTCCAATTTATAATTTTGATCTTTTAGCTGAGGTAAAAAAGTATCGATCCATAATTTGAATTCTCCTAAAGGTAAAATACGCTTCATAAGTGCAGCTTCTTCTAAGCATGGGGATAAAAAATCGAAACCACTAGGTTCCCAGTTTATTGGACATCCAATATCATTTAAGAAAAAATCTTTTGCTCGTTGTTCAATGAGTAATTTTAATTCGTTTTGATTCGTTGCGATTGCAAAATCATATGCAAAAGATAATCCAAAAGCAGTATTTGGATGTTCACCAACTCTAATTGGGTAATTTAGTTTAGGTAGAAATTCAATATATTTTTCAACAATAAGATTGGTCAAAGGCTGAAGATTTGATTCTAGTTTCCTCGCTATAGGATCATTAAAAGTATGTAACTCTTCTGCCAGTTTTAATACCCAAGCCCAACCATAAGTGCGTTCATAAGATTTATTAAGTTTCCCGTCAAAATATTTTACTTCTGTCAGTATATTTTCTTTTGATATACTCGTCAAAAGCTTCTCTCTAATGACATCTTTATTATCAAGATCAGGAAATTGTTTTAATAAAGATATTAAACTCCAATGACCATGAACTGCAGAATGCCAATCAAAACAGCCATAAAATGCTGGATGCAACATTTTTGGTGATTGTAAGTCAGCAGCACTTCCTATAGTTTGATTTAGTTTATTAGGATACTCGGTATCCATACAGTGCAAGGGTAATTTTGCTAAACGGTTTGCTTCTAAGAGATTAAGAACTGGTGTTTTGACAATTTCAGATGCTAAGATTGAATCTTTATTTTTCTCTTCGTTAGGCTTGCAACCAGCCATTACAAGTATTAAAATAAAAATGTAGTACTTTTCTGCCATAGTATATAATTTAATTATGGAACAAAATTTATTGCAAAGTAAAAGGCATATTGGTGAAAGTTAGTTCAACCCTATTCTATTCCCACAATTTTGTAAGCACTAATCTTAGGTTTTTTATAACTATGCTTCCTGGTTGACTTTTTGAGATCTGCTTCATTTGGAATATCAATTAAAAATTCTGACAATTGATCAAGTATGGGGTGTTGATCGTTCGTGCTAATTTCTAAAACTTTACCATTATTCAATTCTATTAGGTAATTATATCTTGGCATATCTACAGGCTTCGTATTTTGAACCCAATTTTTAGCTATGTTTTTCAACTGACTTTTATTTAAAATATTTTGAAGCTTAAGCATACCTTTCTTCCCTAAGGTTCCCTCAAAATCACCTGTATATTTCTTTGTATAAATTCTACCTTGATAGAAAATGGTTCCATCTCTATTTATCTCTAATGAAAACGAGGGGCATGTGCCAAAACATGTAGATGCTAAAAATGTTATCTTTTTATAATCAACTTTAGAGATTACCTTCTCCCTATTAAAAAAGACAATTTCTTTTTTCTTAAAAAAAGGTTCGTAATCTAATTTTTTAAATGCTTCTTGTTCTAAATTTATCTTTTGATCAAGAGGATAAATAATTAGTTTATTCTTATCTAAATTTTTGATCTTAAATTTCACACCCTCTTTTCTTTTTTCAATACCTGCAACTAAGTATCGTTCTTCAAAGGTTAATGTTTTTTTACCTAAATCAAAATATAAGTCATGTCTTTTATTTGCTAAATTGTAGGTAATAGTATCAACATCAAATCGAAGATAATCCAGACTCGTATTGGTCCATTCTGTTTTTATTAGTAATAAGGAATCAGCCTTAGTTTGACTAAAAAGGGATAGCGAACAAAAAATTAATAATACATTCAAAAGGGATTTCATATAGAACTCGTTAATTAAGGGGCAACTAATTTAATAAAATTTACCTAAAAGAACTGAATAACATGTTATAATTATCGCAACCAACCTTCTCTATCAAGACTTCTATATTGAATTGCCTCAGAAATATGATCTGGTTCAATATTGGCAGAAGCATCGAGATCTGCAATTGTTCTTGCTACTTTTAATATTCTATCGTAAGCACGTGCCGAAAGATTTAGACTTTCCATCGCTGTTTTTAATAATTTCTTTGAATTTTCATCTAACCCACAATGATTACCAATATGTTTTACAGTCATTTGTGCATTATAATGCACGTTCTCATGCACGTTAAAGCGTTTTGTTTGTGATTCACGGGCCTTGGTTACACGTTCTCTTATTAACTTGCTGGGCTCACCTTTACGTTCTTCAGATAATTTTTCAAAAGGCACTGGCTGTACCTCTATATGAATATCTATTCTGTCCAATAATGGCCCTGACACTTTACTTAGATAGCGTTGCATATCTGCCGGACTTGAAGTAACGTGACCTTCAGTGTCATTGAAATAACCACTAGGACTCGGATTCATACTCGCTACTAACATAAATGAAGAAGGATAAGTAACAGTAAATTTGGCCCTGGAAATGGTAACCTCTCTATCCTCAAGAGGTTGGCGCATTACTTCTAAAACACTTCGCTTAAACTCCGGTAATTCATCCAAAAATAAGACACCGTTATGAGATAAAGATATTTCACCGGGTTGAGGATAGGCTCCTCCACCTACTAAGGCTACATCACTAATTGTATGATGAGGAGAACGAAACGGTCGCTGCCCCATTAAGCCGGAATTTTCTTTTATTCTACCTACAACACTGTGAATTTTCGTCGTTTCTAATGCTTCCTGTAAAGTCATAGGTGGTAAAATACTTGGCAAACGTTTTGCCAACATAGTTTTTCCAGAACCTGGAGGTCCAATTAAAATAATGTTATGTCCTCCTGCCGCAGCAATTTCCATACAACGTTTGATAGACTCTTGTCCTTTTACTTCTGAAAAGTCAAATTCAGGATTCTCTAGATTTTCATAGAATTCTTTTCTGGTATCGACAATTGTTGGCTCAAGCTTAGAAGTTCCTTCAAAAAAATCAATAACCTCTTTAATATTTTCAATTCCATATACATCAAGATTTTCAACTATAGCAGCTTCTTTAACATTCTGCATGGGTAAAATAAAACCTTTAAAGCCCTCTTGTTTAGCCTTAATGGCAATTGGCAAAGCTCCTTTTATAGGTTGTAAGCTTCCGTCAAGAGAAAGTTCTCCCATGATTAAATAATCTGCTATTGAATCTCCTTTAATTTGAACGGAAGCTTTTAAAATACCAATGGCCAATGTCAGATCATATGCCGAACCTTCCTTACGAAGATCTGCAGGTGCCATGTTAATAGTAATTTTCTTACCTGGAATTTTATATCCATTATTCTGAAGAGCGGCAGCAATGCGGTAGTTACTCTCTTTAACAGCGCTATCAGGCAGACCAACCAAATGATAACCAATACCTTTATCTACGTTAACCTCAACGGTAATTGTGGTAGCTTCAACTCCAAAAACAGCACTACCGTATACTTTTACAAGCATTCCTTTTATTTACAACTCTAAATTTATAAGGCGTCACTGACATTTTATGGCATTGAAGCTTATTATTTCAATTAAAATAATGCTACTTATAAACAATTAATAAATATTTTAAATTTTATTAATATTTTTAAAAATTATTAATTCTAAATTTAAAAAACCATGAAAAAAACACTAATTTATTTATTTACAATTGCAATCGCTTTTTCTTGTACAGATGACAATACTGTAGTAGATTCTACAAACGAATCAAAAGCTATTCACCCAAGATTTAGTAATGCAGAGATTGAGAATTTCTCTTTGAAATTACCCGAACAAAATTCTTCATTCGCAAAAAAATCAACTACAGCACCCGAATCTAGAGCATTTCACTTTATGGAAGCTCTTAATGCTGAATTAGGAAACCAAGGTATGGCATTTCAGTTAAGTGCCATTGAATATTATAATTCTGATGGTGCAGGTAATACTGTCTTTTTTAACGACCGAGGCAACAAACAATTATCAGGTGATTTTGTTCCTGGCGACCCTCGCAGAGGTGGGTTTAATGATATTGCATATGCAAGAGATGGAACTGAAGGAGCAACTGCAAGTGGCTTGACGCAAGCTCAAACTGACGCAGCAATTCTTAGTGCCATGAACACTTGGGATAATGTTTCGTGTTCTAACGGATTAGATCTTACAGATCTAGGAGCGGCTCCCTTCGATCTTGGATATGTAGAAGCACTTGTTACTGGCGGTGTACAAGGTTCATTTTTCTTTACCGATCTAATGCATTCCGGTTTTAACACTACAGTAACAGATGCCGTTTTTGGTCCTGGAAGTAGTGTATTGGGAGTGACTTTTACATTTAATTGGATCAATACTGCTACTGGAAACCCAACAGATATTGATAATAACAAAAAAGATGACGTTGCTTTTAGGGATATATATTATAATGATTCCTTTTCTTGGGCTATAGGTTCTACATTTGATGTAGAAACAGTGGTATTACATGAAACGGGACATGGATTAAGTCAGGCTCATTTTGGAGAATTGTTTAGAACGGAATCAAATGGTAAATTCCATTTCGCTCCAAGAGCGCTTATGAATGCCGGTTATACAGGTGTGCAAACTTCAATTGGCAAGACAGATAAAGCTGGTCACTGCAGTAATTGGGGTCAATGGCCTAATAACTAAAATCTGAAAAATTATTTATTAAAAGGAAGTACTATATAGAATAGATACTTCCTTTTATCTTTTTAACTTAAAAGCCAATAGAAAAGTAATAACTATAAAAAATAATAGGGCTAAAAAACTCAATTTCAAATTTGAAATATCGGCTATAAAGCCCAGCAAAACAGGTCCTATCAAAAATCCGAAAAAACCAACTCCTGATATAAATGAGATACCCTGAGAGGATTCTACTCCATCTGTTTTGCCTCCCAGTCGAAATAATTCTGGAATTATAACTGAAAGCCCTAAACCTACCAATCCAAAACCTGCAATAGCCATAACCGGTTGAACCAATAAAACGAACCCGAATCCAAAAACTCCTATCAAAGAGCCAAGAATGATTAAACCTCTCGAGCCAAATCGTCCACTAATTTCGTCCCCAAAAAATCTTCCCAAAGCCATCGTGGCAGAAAAAGCTGTATATCCTAATCCAATCCATGTGAATTTGGCCAACGAAACTTTTTCAAGATATAAGGCACTCCAATCTACAATGGCACCTTCGCTTGCCATTACAAAGAATGCAATAAGTGCCAAAACCAATAAAGGTTTGAAATTTTTAAACTGAAAAGAATGCGCTTCGTCAATCTTTGATGATATGCTATAATAAAATTTTACAATTAGCAAATTCAGAATAAAAAGAATAATTACAACAATTAGTAAATGATATAGCGGTATTATCGTTTCTGACAAGAAAAAGCTTCCTATACCAGCACCAATAAAACCTCCAAGGCTAAAAAAACCATGGTTTGCAGACATTATATGCACATTATCTTGCTTTTCAATTTCTGTTACAAGCGTATTCATTGCAACGTCTGTAAAACCCGAAAAAGCACCAACTATATACATACCAAGGCAGAACATATAATAGCCATTCACACTAAAAGGAATTATAAATGTGAGTAAAAAAACAAAAATACCAAGAGCCGTTGTACGACCAACACCAAGACTTCCGATAATTTTAGGAGCCAAGGAAATCATTGTTAGTGTACCCAAAGCCATGAAAAATATGGCTATCCCCAATTGACCTTCATCAATTCCTAACTTCGCTTTTATTGTAGGTATATAAATAGCCCAAGTGCCTATAACAATATTCAAAGTTGCAAATACAAATGCCGGAGCAAAATATCTTGGATTGGTAAGAATTAACTGTAGTGACTTCATTAATTAAAATAATTCGAAAATAACATTTTATCTTTAGTAATTAGCATAAGAAAAAGTTTTTAAATTCCTATTTTTGTTGAAACCCTAAAACATAATATCTTGCCAAAGTATCAACAAAATCTTGAATTTGCCAAATATCAGGATGAAATAGATAAACTTTCTAAATATCGTGGCAAATTTCATATACCTAAAGATAAAGTTGGCAATGAACTCATTTACCTTTGTGGCAATTCTCTCGGCTTACAGCCAAAATCAACGAAGGCAGCCATTAATCAAGAACTGGAAGACTGGGCAAATCTTGGTGTTGAAGGACATTTAGATGCTAAAAATCCATGGTTACCATACCATGAATACCTTGCTGAGACGATGGCAAAGATAGTTGGTGCAAAACCTATTGAAGTTGTTGTTATGAATACTTTGACAGCTAACCTTCATTTTATGATGATCAGTTTTTACAGACCAACAAAAACACGTTACAAAATACTGATAGAAAGTGATGCCTTTCCATCTGATAAATATGCTGTAGAATCACAATTACGACATCACGGTTTTGATGATAAAGAAGGACTCATTCTGTGGAAGCCCAGAAAAGATGAAGATCTGCTTAATTACATAGATCTTGAGACTATACTTGAAGAGCAAGGAGATGAAATAGCACTCATTATGATAGGTGGTGTTAACTATTATACCGGACAATATTTTGATTTAAAACGAATTTCAGAACTAGGGCATGAGAATGGTTGTATCGTTGGTTTTGATTGTGCACACGGCGCAGGAAATGTTGAACTAAACTTACATGATTCTGGAGCAGACTTTGCCGTTTGGTGTACTTATAAATATATGAATTCAGGTCCAGGAAGTTTAGCCGGGTGTTTTGTACATGAACGATATGCCTATAATAAAGACTTAAACAGATTTACAGGCTGGTGGAGCCATAATAAAGAAACGCGCTTTCATATGCGTGGCGAATTTGATCAATTGCCGGGCGCTGAGGGTTGGCAACTTTCAAATCCTCCAATTCTATCAATGGCTGCAATCAAAGCAAGTCTTGAAATTTTTAATGAAGTTGGAATTGAAAAGTTAGTTGAAAAATCAAAAAAATTAACCGGTTATTTTGAATTTTTAATTAATGGATTGAAAAATGATAGTATTTCAATTAAAACACCTAGCAATCCTCAAGAGCGTGGATGTCAATTGTCAATTCAAGTAAAAAATGCAGATAAAAGTTTACATAAAAAATTGACAGAAGCAGGAATAATAAGTGATTGGCGTGAACCAGATGTGATACGCTGTGCTCCTGTACCATTATATAATTCATTTCAAGATGTATATCACATGGTTGAAAGACTGAAAAAGATATTAAATGACTAAAAAAGAAAATATATTAATCATTGGTGCAGGTCTTTGTGGTTCTTTACTGGCCTTACGTTTAGCACAACGAGGGTATCATGTCAATGTCTACGAAAGTCGGCCTGACTTAAGAATAACAGAAATTTCTGCAGGACGATCAATCAATCTTGCATTATCAGATAGAGGGTTTAAAGCATTAAGATTAGCTGGTGTCGAAAAAAAAGCACGTGATATTTGTATTCCAATGTATGGCCGTTTAATTCATGATACGAATAGCAAGACATTTCCTTCCAAATATTCAGGTAGAGATGGAGAATATATTAATTCTATTTCACGTGGTGACCTTAACGGATTATTACTCACAGAAGCTGATCAGTTTGATAAGCTCACAATTCATTTTAACAAAGAATGTAAAAGAATAGATCTAGATACTAATACTGCAACTTTTTACGATCATCGAAATAAAGAAGAATTTGAGGTTAAAGCCGATGTTATTTTTGGTACAGATGGTGCGGGTTCTGCTTTGCGTAAGAGTTATTATTTAGAGCGTAAATTCTTATTTAGCTATTCGCAAAATTTCTTAACACACGGTTATAAAGAATTAGAGATTCCTGCTTCTAAAGACGGAAAACACCTCATAAGCAAAGATCATCTACATATTTGGCCAAGAGGTGATTATATGTTGATTGCTTTGGCTAACCTTGATGGAAGCTTTACCGTTACGCTCTTTTTAAGCTATGATGAAGGTGAATACAATTTCAATAATCTAATTTCAGCAGAAAAAATTAAAGCATTTTTTGAAAAACAATTTCCAGATGCTGTAAAGTTAATTCCAGATATTGCCGATGAGTTTTTTAATAATCCAACAGGAGCTCTGGGTACTGTAAAATGTTCTCCTTGGTATTATAAAAATAAAACCCTTTTAATGGGTGATGCTGCTCATGCTATTGTACCCTTTTACGGACAAGGTATGAATGCCTCTTTTGAGGATGTAACCATTTTTGATGGAATATTAAAAAAGTATGAAGGAGACTGGGAAACTATATTTAAAACCTTTGAAAAACAACGTAAAAAAGATACAGATGCAATTGCAGATCTAGCTATTGATAATTATTTTGAAATGCGTGATCATGTATCGAATCCTATCTTTAAAGAAAAACGTACATTAGAAATGGCATTAGAAAAAGAATTTCCCAATGAATATTCGTCAAAGTATTCATTGGTTACATTCAATGAAGATATACCCTACCATCAAGCTTTGATAAAAGGTAGAGCTCAAGATAAAGCGATTCTAAATATGATTTCTGATGATGAGATTCATATGAACGACGATCTAAAAATATTATTAAAAAGAGTAAAAGAAGAGACTAATGAACTCTTAGAGGAAGATAAAATTGCAGGATTAAAACGATAACTATGAGTGATAAAGTAACACCAAGAGGTGCCTATCCGCACACGAAACGTGTGGGAGATTTTATATTTGTATCCGGCACAAGTTCTAGAAGAGCCGACAATACCATTGCAGGTGTTGATATTATCGATAAAATGGGCACCAAGCACTTGAATATTGAAGTTCAAACAAGAGAGGTCTTAAAAAATATTGATACGAACTTAAAAAAGCTTGGTTCCTCATTGGCTGATGTGGTTGATGTTACTTCTTTTTTAGTTAATATGAATGACTTTGCAGGTTATAATAAAGCATATGCAGAATTTTTCAATGCTGAAACCGGCCCAACTCGTACTACAGTAGCAGTACACCAATTACCGCATCCAGATTTGGTCGTGGAGATTAAAGTGATGGCTTATAAAAAGCAATAAATGGCAAAAATCCAGAACTACATAAACGGTCAATTTGTACCTCCTATCACTAATGATTGGTTAGACAACTATTGCCCTGCCAATGGCCAAGTTTATGGCCAAATTCCAAACTCAACAAAAGAAGATGTAGAAAATGCATATATCACAGCAAAATCAGCTTTTACTAACTGGAGTCAAACTACTTTAGACGAACG
>Ga0316189_10001779_pt1 | contig 21282 bp, 16 predicted proteins | sample LowCovwburrow_MG_FD_204930 | JGI IMG/M metagenome (GOLD analysis project Ga0316189, IMG submission 204930) | Coastal sediment microbial communities from Maine, United States - Lowes Cove worm burrow | ecosystem: Environmental > Aquatic > Marine > Coastal > Sediment | place: USA: Maine... | reverse complement strand
TTTTGAAAAATGCCGGCAGCCGAAAAATCCCCGGTGGGCCGATAACGGCGAGGGGTGCGGCGCGGTAAGTACCAGGTGCCGGTCGCGGTCGATGACCGCACCCTTCTTCATGGCATAGCTTCCCCAAAGCATGAAAACGAGGCCCTCGCGTCCCTCGTTCAGCTGGCTCACAATATGATCCGTAAACTGTTCCCAGCCTTTACCCTGGTGGGCCCCCGCCTGCCCCCTTTCAACCGTGAGCACCGCGTTTAACAACAACACGCCCTGCTCTGCCCAGTGCTGAAGATTGCCGCTGGCAGGAATCCCCACTTCGAGGTCTGCCTGCAGTTCCTTGTAGATGTTGACCAGCGATGGGGGAACGGCGACGCCCTCCTGGACGGAGAAACACAGACCATGCGCCTGTCCGGGGCCGTGGTAGGGATCCTGACCCAGGATGACCACCTCGACCTGATCGAAAGGCGTCGCATTCATCGCGTTGAAAATAAGGTCGCCAGGGGGGTAGATAACCGCACCTGCCCGTTTGCGCTCCAGCAGAAACTGCCGTAATTGAACCATGTATGGTTTTTCAAATTCAGGCGCCAACCTGCTTTTCCATGAAGAATCGAGCCTGATTTCCCGTTGTTCTGTCATTTGCTGCATCCACCGGCTTGAATCTGTAAAGTTAAACCCAAGTTAGCAGATCGTGGACGGGTGCAAAACCCGGCCGGAAAATTTAGCACCAGGCAGATCAAAATGACCATAAAAACAGATGTCGTCATCGTCGGGGCCGGTCCCTGCGGATTGTTCCAGGTCTTCGAACTGGGCTTGCTGGACATTCACGCCCACGTCGTTGACTCGCTCAAAGAGGTCGGAGGACAGTGCACCGAACTTTACCCGGACAAACCCATCTATGACATTCCGGCCCTGCCGGTGTGTGGCGCCCAGGAACTGGTAGATCGCCTGATGGAGCAGATCAGCCCATTCAAACCCGATTTCCACCTTGGGCAAATGGTCACTTCGCTGGAAAAGCAGGAGAATGGGCGTTTCTTACTCGAAACGTCCGCAGGAACCCGCTTTGATACAGCCACGGTGATCCTGGCCGCCGGTCTCGGAGCCTTCCAGCCACGCAAGTTGCGGGCTGCGGGAGCCGATACCTGGGAAAACACCAGGATCAACTACCGTCTCCGTGAGCCCGACAGGCTGACCGGAAAGAACATCGTGATACTCGGTGGCGGAGATTCTGCGCTGGACTGGGTGCTGGAACTGCATGGTAAGGCCCGCAAAATCACGCTGGTTCATCGTCGTGCAGAATATCGTGGCGCGCCCGCCTCTGTCAGCAAGATGAAAGCACTCGTTGACGGACAAACACTGGTGGAATTCCAGGGCCATGTTCGATCTGTCTTTGAAGAAAATGGTGAGTTCGGCGGCCTGGAAATTGCTGACCCGGAAGGTCAGCAGCACCGCGTCGAGGCGGATGAGGTGTTCGTGTTCTGGGGCCTGTCACCCAACCTCGGGCCAATTGCCGAATGGGGGCTGGACCTGGACAAACGCCAGATCCACGTCGATACGGAAAAATTCCAGACCAACCTGACGGGCGTCTTCGCAGTCGGCGACATCAACACTTACCCGGGAAAGAAGAAACTGATCCTCAGCGGATTTCACGAAGCCGCGCTGGCTGCCTTCGGCGTCCAGCAGCACATTCACCCGGAACAAAAAGTCAGGTTGCAATACACCACGACCAGTCCCGTGATGCACAAAAGACTCGGGCTTGAGAATAACTAGTTTAAAAAAATCACTGGGCAACAGGCAGCACCGGCCAGCCTTCCACGTCCAGCGCATTACGGTACCCGTGCCAGGTGGCGTAACCCAGCCAGGGGATGATGACGATAAAGCCGACCAGCCCGGTGGCGAAACCAATCGCCGTGAAGCCGGCGACCAGTGCGCCCCAAAAAAACATCGTCCAGCGATTTCGCAGAACCGCGTTGATACTTGACACAACCGCGGTAATTACATCAGCGTCGCGATTGGCAATGAATGGCAGGGAAAAAACACTGGCGGCAAAACAGATCGATGCGAAAACAAATCCCACCGCAGAACCCACGCTCAGATAAAGCACCAGGTCATTCAACCTGACCGTTCCGTCACTGGGAAAAAAGATATGAACCATGGACCCTGCCCTGGCCCAAAGCAGGAAAATGATCAGCAACACCAGCGCAAACACCAGTGAGTTGGTAAAGGGTTTACGTGCAGCCCTCAAGGTCCATGCCAGCGTCGGCTTGTTTCCAATACACAGCTGCCGGCTGACCGAATACATACCAAAGGCCAGTAACGGAGCGACAAAAACAAACCCGGACAAGGCACTGATTAACAGGACCCAACCGCCCACTTTCCAGGCAAGCAACGCGATGGCGGTTGAAAGAGCCCAGCAAAACAGCCCCCAGGCCAGGCTCAAACCAGGCGCTGCACGGTAGTCGCCCCAACCCGCTTTCAACCACTCCAGCGGCGCAGTTAATTCCAGGTCACGACAGGGGGCAACGAAAGGTTTCAGCTCCGGTGCGTCTGCTTCAGAAATTTCAGGTTCTGTCATATTTCTTCAACTCTGAGCCAACTGTTACACATATTGGCTCAATTACGGGAAGAAAATCAACTGCTTGTGTAGAAACTGTTATAAGTCCTCCACATATACGTCCGTCAGGTAAAAGATCTCACACGAACCATTGCCGGTGTCATCGCGCCGCAAGGATGTACGCCACATGAAGCCCGATGGTGCATCGACGTCCACCAGGTATCCTTTCAGAAGCACAATGTTTCCGCGCCTCAGATTGGTGACTTTCTCCTTTACCCGCTTGTCGGCCGGAATGATATGCATATTGCTGCTGTTGTTGATAATTTCGCGGTCGGGAATCGGCGCCGGCAGGTCGTAACGTGTGAAATACCAACGGGTAGCCTGGGTGATGTTAATTCTATCCAGAACTTGCTGGTCTGACATCACTCCCCAACCGAGCGCAAGGTCGACGGGGGAAAGTTCTGATTCATCGCCAAACCAGTATTTCTCGCTGGACAATACACGTGCACGCAAACTGAATTCCGCCCTGCGGTTCAGGCTGAAACCATTCAGCATGACGGGGGAAGCATCTTTAGTTACCTTTTGAATCGGCCGTTCCGGAACCAGGACACCCGGCGCATACTCAATGTCCCGGGAGTTCCAGTCCCGCCAGGCCAGCAACGCGAGTAGTACCAGGCAGATATAGAGTACGTTCTTCATCTGCAGGAAGGATATAATACTGCTCCACCGATTGCCGCATTGAATTCAGATACCGTGTTAAGCCTCAACCAGATGAGTTTGCGCCGAGGGAGCAAACTTTTGTTCGAAAACGTCAGCTTCCAGGCGCATGCGGGTCATCGCCTCGGCCTGGTCGGCGCCAATGGCAGTGGCAAGTCATCACTGTTTGCGCTGTTGCTGGGAGAACTGGAGGCCGACGAGGGTACGCTGAGCATCAGGCCAGGTGATCGCATCTCGCATGTGGCGCAGGAAAGTCCTACCGGAAAATCCTCCGCTCTGGATTTCGTCATAGACGGCGATCGGGAGCTCAGGGCTATCCAGGCCGCAGTCCGTGAGGCCGAGCAACGGGAGGATACGGAAAACCTGCACCTGCTTTACGAACAGCTTGAAAGCCTGGATGGTTTTACCGCTGAGGCCCGCGCAGCAAGGCTGCTCCATGGTCTCGGGTTTGCTGAAGGCAGCCACCGGACGCCGGTTCAGGAATTCTCCGGCGGGTGGAGGATGCGCCTCAACCTGGCCCAGGCCCTGATGCGCCCATCAGAAATCATGTTGCTGGACGAGCCCACAAACCACCTCGACCTGCCGGCAATCCTGTGGCTGGAACGCTGGCTGAAGCAGTACGACGGCATCCTGATGGTAGCCTCGCACGACCGTGACTTCCTCGATGCGGTCTGCAACATCATCATACATATTGAGCATCAGCAGATCCGCACGTACAGCGGCAACTACACGGCCTTTGAATCACGCCGCAGCGAGCAACTCTCACAGCAGGCTGCCATGTACAAGCGCCAGCAAAAAGAAATGCAGCATATCCAGAGTTATGTGGACCGCTTCCGCTACAAAGCCTCCAAGGCAAAACAGGCCCAAAGCCGGCTGAAAATGCTGGAGCGCATGACACAGATTGCCCCGGCCCACGTGGACTCACCTTTTCGCTTCCAGTTCATGAAGCCTGAAAAACAGCCGCACCACCTGGTCAAGCTTGAGGAGGTTGTTGCCGGTTATGACGAACCCGTTCTCACTGGGGTTGACGTTCTGATTTCCGCAGGGGACCGTATCGGCCTGCTGGGTGTAAATGGCGCAGGAAAATCAACGCTGGTCAAAGCTCTGTGTGACGGAAGTACTCTGCTGAGTGGTGAGCGCACGATCAGCAAGGACACCCGTATCGGGTATTTTGCGCAACACCAGCTTGATCTGCTGATTCCCGAGCAAAGCCCGTTCGACCACCTCAAGGCCGTCGCCCCGGAAGACCGGGAATCCGAACTGCGTAATTACCTCGGGCGGTTCGGTTTCAACGGCGAGCGAATATTTGAGCCGGTAGCCCCGTTTTCCGGCGGAGAAAAAGCACGCCTGGTGCTGGCCATCATGATACGCCAACAGCCTAATCTTCTGTTGCTGGATGAACCGACCAACCACCTGGACCTGGAGATGCGCCAGGCCCTTAGTCGCGCCCTGGTGGACTACAGTGGCGCCATGGTGGTGATTTCACATGACCGGCACCTGTTGCGCAGCGTCTGTGACGACCTTCTGATTGTCAACGATGGCACGGTGGACCGTTTCGAACGCAGCCTGGATGACTATCCTGCATGGCTGCGGGAGCAGAACCCGGGAGTGGGCACAGGATCAATCGCTGCTGAAACGGAGCCAGGCGAAGCCCCTCCGGCTATCAGCAGGAAGCAACAACGCCAGGCTGAAGCGCTGCAGCGGCAAAAGCTGAAACCCCTCAGTGATCGCGTCCGCAAAATCGAAGCCGGGCTGGAAGCCTGCCGCAGCTCGATGCAAACCATCGAAGAAAAGCTATCCGACCCGGAAATCTATTCCGAGCCGGCGAGAAAAGACGAACTGACCGCCATCATCCGCGAACAGGCAGAACACAAGTCGACTATCGAGTCGCTTGAATGGGAGTGGCTGGAGGCCAGCGAGCTACTCGAACAGGCCAGGGCCGCGGAATAACTAGCCCAGCGGCTTACGAAAACGCAGCGTCATCCGGTCACTTTCACCGATAGCCTGGAACTCTTCGTTGCACGCGGCCTTTTCTTCTTCACCAGCCATGTCCCGGCAGGCGCTCAGGCCTGGCAACAGGTTCCATACGCCACCCTCGTGGTCCGTGCTGTCAGCCGGGTTGGCATTGACCTCTGAGCGCGCCTCAAGGTAAAGGCCTGCGCCACGGGCCAGCTCGACCACCGCCTGCTCAGACACGTAACCCATTTCCGAAGATTCCGCCGGATTTGCCCCCGGTTTTGCCCGGTGCTGTACCACGCCCAGGATGCCGCCGGGTTTCAAGACGCGGGCAAACTCAGCAAAAATCTGCTCCGCTGCTCCGCTGCTCACCCAACCGTGCGTGTTGCGAAAAGTCAGTAGCAGATCGACCGAGCCGGCCTCACCCAGTGACGCTGAAGCCGGGGGCGACCAGGGCTGAATCGCCACCTGGTCATAAAGCTCCGGGTTGGCGGAAAACTTGGCCAGCAGGGAATCCTGCAAACGGTAACGATAGCCCGGTTGATCCGGTACCTCGACATCCCAGGTAGCGGCAATATACTGGCCATGGTTGCGCACGACCGGTGCCAGGATTTCTGTATACCAACCACCGCCGGGCCAGATTTCCATCACCGTCATTCCGTCCTCCAGGCCAAGAAACGTCAAGGTACCCACCGGATGGCGATAGCGGTTTCGTGCGATATTATTCTCAGAGCGATGATCGCCCTGCATAGCCCGTTCAATCCGGGCATCCACCCCAAGGTCGCTGGCCCAGGCGGGCAAAGACATGACGAAACCGAGGGTGATGATCAATAAAAGACGCATAGTAAACTCTCCAGGTTTATTACTCAGGAAAACAAATTGAAAAAAATCAGCCCGCGACCGGGGCCTTAAAACCCTTTCTGAAAGCGCTGCCAATGCTGATACCTGCAATAACGGCAACGATGATAACAACTTCGTCGGGACGAACAATTGACTGCAACGCAGCAAACAGGCCAACCGCCATACCACCACGCACACGCGTGACGTCCAGCCGCTTGCCGTTGGCGTCACCTTTGGCATGCACTTTTTTCATTAACAGCGTATTCAAAGCAAAGATCAACAGGAATATCAGGGACAACCACTCAAACAGTGCGTCAGGCACAGCCAGATGCGCCAGACCAATGTCATGGTCTACCATGTACACCACGGTCCCCCCGAAGCACACCAGTCCGAACACCCACTGATGACGCAGTGGATCCTTGAGACTCCCGTCCAGGATAAATGCGAGCGCTGCCACAATCCCGAAAAACGGGCTTGCCGTGGTGTATATGACCAGGATGGCCAGCACCATGAGCAGCACGGAATCGGATTTTCTGGCGGCCAGGCCTGTCGAGCGATTGACGATGCGGACCAGGCCAAGCGTCGCAAAAACGATCAGCAGCCCTGGACTGCCGGCAAGCAGGCCTGCAAACACAGCGGCGCCCATGCTGATAAAAGCCGCGACCTGGTCATCGGGGCCCAATTCTCTGGCAAGGGCCCAGGATCCGAAAACGATCAGCAGCATGTTCAGGGCCTGCTGGACCAACGCTACACCGGTCTGCCCTTCCATCCAAGCGATCACCGCACCCAGTATCGCGCCCAGGGGCATCAGGATAAGCACCGCTTTGTTGGTTGGAAAGCCGGGCTCCAGCGGCCGTCCGATCGACGTGTAGTTATATATCCTGTGGTAAGCCACAATCACTCCTGGTCTGGTCTTTCCAGATTATCATAGCAATTTTCATTCGCGCGGCGCTGCAGGAGCCGATTCCGATTCGCTGACTACCAATTTCTGCATTTGATCAATCAGCTTGGATACGCGCTGAGGCGAGGAAGTGTTGCGTGCAAAAAGCGCGTAAAGCGCCGGAATAATAAACAGCGTCAACAGTGCAGAAAGCGCCACTCCGAATACGATGACGATACCAATCGGCCGCCGCGACTCCCAGCCGGCACCGGTTCCCAACAACAACGGCAATGCGCCAAAAGTGGTCGCAGCGCTGGTCATCAGGATTGGCCTGAACCGCACCGTGGCGGCATCCAGAACCGCTTCCCGTATGTCCAGTCCGCGGTCGCGTAACTGGTTGGCAAACTCCACGATCAGGACACCGTTTTTGGCTGACAGGCCGATCAGCAAAATAGCGCCGATCTGGCTGAATACGTTGACCGAAGAACCGTAGAGGTTCAAACCAATCAAAGCCCCCAGCATGGCAAGTGGCACTGTCACCAGGATGATCATCGGGTTTACGAAACTCTCGAACTGGGCGGCCAGTACAAGGAAAACGACCAGCAAAGCCATACCGAAAGTGAGGTAGAGGGAGCTACCGGACTCCAGGTACTCCTTGCTCTCGCCATCCCAACTGATGCGTGCCGCGCTTGGGAGTGTCTGTTCGACGACCCGTGTCATCGCTTCTATACCCTCTCCCAGGCTGACACCGTCGGCCAGGCTGGCATCGATCGTAATCGAACGCATACGGTCATGCCGGTTCAACTGGGCAGGCCCGGCCGATTCGGTTATGTGGACCAGGTTGCTGAGCGGCACCAGCTTACCCGTCAGAGTGGAACGTACATACAGGTTGGTCAGGTCGTCCGGGCTGGACCGGTCTGCCTCTTTACCCATCAGGATCACGTTATATTCCCTGCCCCGATCGATGTAGGTTGTCACCTTGCGTGATCCGAGCATGGTTTCCAGGGTTCTACCCACAGCGGCCAGCGACACGCCCAGCGCAGCCGAACGGTCACGATCAACCGATATGTTCATCTGCGGTTTGCGCTCCTGGTAATTACTATCGGGGTTGATCAATTCCGGCACATCCTGCAGGGCAAGCAGTATCTGGTCGCGCCAGTCGCGCAACTGCTCATAATCAGGACCGCCCAGCACCATTTCTACCGGAGAGCTATTGCCACCCATTCCCAGGCTGCTGGGGAAGAACACAAACGAACGGACACCGGGCAAAGCCGCCAACTGCTCACGCACACGACCGCCAACTTCCTTGTCGCTTTCGCTCCGCAAGGCCCAGTTTTCCAATAACACGATGGAACGGGCTGAGTTTACTTCTGCTCCACCCCAACTACCGGGAAGCCGGGTGATAAAGCGCCTTACAGATTCAGAATTGCCCAGTTGCTCAGTCAGGATTGAGTCCATCTCTCTCGCATAACGATCCATGTACTCAAGGCTTGCGCCCTCCGGGGCGCGCAGCATGATGAAGAACACGCCGCGGTCTTCTGACGGCGCATACTCTGTTGGCAGAATATGCATCAACCAGCCTGCGAGCAGGGACAACACAACGGTCGCGATCACTGCCAGCCAGGGCACATCAACCACTTTTTCCAATGCTTTTCGGTAGACTGCGGCAAACTTTCGGAAAGCATTATCCACCAGCCGGGTAAGGCCCGAGCCAAGGCTTCGCCGGCGCAGCATCTTGGAGCAGAGCATCGGCGTCAGGGTTAGCGCGACCAGGCTGGAAAACAGAACGGCGGCCGCAAGGGTGATCCCAAATTCACGAAATAATCGCCCTATATCACCTTCAATGAATGAAAGTGGCACGAATACCGCTATCAGGACCAGGGTTGTTGCAACTACCGCAAAACCGATTTCCTTAGAACCTTCCAGTGCCGCCAGCAATGGTCGCTGGCCATCCTCTATACGCCGGTAAATATTCTCCAGCACCACGATGGCGTCATCGACAACCAGGCCGATGGCCAGAACCAGGCCCAGCAAAGTCAGGATATTGATCGTATATCCGAGAGCCGCCATCACGATAAAGGTTGAAACCACGGAAACAGGCACTACCAGGGCCGGAATCAGGGTTACGCGGAAGGACCCGAGAAACAGGTAGATAACAACCAGCACCAGGCTGATGGCAATGAACAGTGCCTTGTACACCTCGTGCATGGAGGCTTCAATAAACTCCGCCCGGTCGTAATTAACCGCCAGCATCATGCCATCGGGCAATTCGCTGGCCATTGCCTTAATCTCTTTTTGCACCTCGCGGGAGACGGCGACACTATTGGCCTTGGACAGCTGCTCAATGGCAAGAGAAACAGCATCAGCTCCGTTGGAACGCGCGATACTGCGTTCATTCTCAGCGCCGATCCTGACTTCCGCAACTTCGCCCAGCCGCACCGGTTGACCATCGGGCCCGCGGCCTATGACCAGCCGGGTAAAGTCATCCGCATCGACAAACCCCGTCGCGGTACGCAAAGTGAATTCGCGTGACGTGGACTCCAGTCGCCCGGCTGGCAACTCGACGTTTTCCGAGCGCAATGCGGTCTCTACATCCGTTACTGTCAGGCCGCGCGCTGCCAGCGATTCACGCGATAACCAGATGCGCATGGCGTAGCGCCTTGCACCGGAAATCTGCACCCGTGCCACACCGGGCACGGTGGAAAAACGATCAATCAGGTAGCGGTCTGCATAGTCGGTCAGTTCCAGGCCGGAATGCTGTTCAGACATCAGGTTGAGGTACATCACGGCCTGGCGTGTTGCATCCACCTTGGCAATTTCAGGAGGGTCCGCTTCGGTTGGTAACTGGTCCACCACGCGGGAAACCCGGTCCCGAATGTCGTTTGCCGCAGCGTCGATGTCCCGCTCAAGGGTGAATTCAACCCGGATATCTGAGCGTTCATCCCGGCTTGTCGAGGTCAGCTTTACGACCCCTTCGATACCGGAAATCACATCTTCGACAACCTGCGTTACCTTGGTCTCAACCACTTCGGCGGAGGCGCCGCGGTAACTGGTCTCGATTGAGACAACGGGAACATCAACGTCCGGATACTGGCGAACCGGCAATTGAGCCAACGCGGCCAGACCAAGGATGACCAGCAGCGCTGAAATTACAGTGGCAAAAACAGGCCGGCGAACGGAGTGATCGGAAAGGAACATGGCTACTGCAGGACGGTCACCGGCTGACCCGGCCGTGCCTTCTGCGTACCCTCCGTAATAACCCGGTCACCGGGTTGAAGGCCATGCAGTATCTCGACCTGGCCCGGCCTGCGACGTCCGGTTTGCACCTCAAGGCGCTCAACGATACCCTCGCCGTCAACCACGAAGACGAATTGCTTACTCCTCTCGGGCACCAGCGCTTCTTCCGGAATCATCAGCGAGCGCACATCATCCTTGAGCAGGGAGACGGTCAGAAACATCCCGGGGCGCAAGTGGGTGGATTCATTCGGCAGCAGGGCACGCACCGTGACGGTCCGGCTGATAGGATCAACCCGCGTATCAATCGAAATCACTTCTCCGCTGAACTCGAGGTCTGGCCAGGCTGCGCTCCTTGCCGTCACCATCAAGCCTTTTTCAAGTCGAGCCATGAACACCTCGGGCACGTCAAAATCGAGCTTGATCCGGGATGTGTCATCCAGCGTAGTGATGATCGTGACCGGACTGACGATACTGCCCATACTGACCCGCCGTAAACCCAGTTGCCCGTCAAACGGCGCCCTGAGCACGGTCTGGTTCAGACGCGATTCCGCGGCATTGACCGCTGCCAGGTCTGCGTCCCGCCTGGCTTCCAGTTGTTCCAACTGTGACTCTGAAATCACCTGGGTCTTGAATAACTCACTGGACCGCCTCCACTGGCTTTCAGAATCAACCAGCGCGGCCTTGGCCGCTGCCAGGTCTGCCAGTGGCCGCGAGTTCTCCAGAACGACCAGCACGTCGCCTTTTTCAACCAACTGGCCTTCTTCAAAGTAAATGCCCGTAATGGCCGCGGTGATTTCCGGTCGAATATCCACTGCCTCATTGGCGCGGGCATTACCCAGTGCTTCGGCTGACAGTGGAAAAGGTTCCACCCTGGCTTCACTGACTATCACGCCCGGCGGTGATGGCTGGGCGCTGGCGGGAACAGGCAGCAATAAACCGCTCAAAATAAGCAGTGATAAAATACGGGTTAACATCTGGTCTATGATACCTACAATTACCGTTTTTCGATATTTGTGATTTTTCTCCCGATACAAGCCCAATCGTGGGAAAATTGCTGATCAACAACCTGTATCTCCCCGCGGACTGCGGCCGGCCTTGCACACCAGGGTCCGGCATAAGCAGGAAGCGTCAAGGACTACCCTGATGAGCCAGACTAATTTTTCAGCACTCGGCGTGCACCCCGACCTGCTTTCAAACCTTGATTCCCTCGGCTACACGTCGATGACGCCCATCCAGGCGAAAAGCCTGCCGCATGTACTCGGCGGCAAAGACGTCATCGCCCAGGCCAGGACCGGGTCAGGGAAGACGGCCGCATTTGGCCTTGGGCTATTGAACAAACTCGACGTCAAACGATTCCGCATCCAGGCGCTGGTGCTCTGCCCTACCCGCGAACTGGCCGACCAGGTCGCCAAGGAATTGCGCAGGCTGGCCCGCGCCATCCACAACATCAAGATCCTGACCCTGTGTGGTGGCATGCCGCTGGGGCCGCAGATTGGATCGCTGGAGCATGGCGCCCACATCGTCGTGGGTACGCCCGGTAGAATTGAGGAGCACCTGCGCAAGCACACGCTTGTGCTGGATGAGGTGAACATGCTGGTACTGGACGAAGCAGACCGCATGCTGGACATGGGTTTCCAGGAATCTCTTGACGCCATCGTCAGGTGCATACCGCGTCGGCGCCAGACCCTGTTATTCAGCGCCACTTATCCAGATCAGATCCAGTCCATGGCCAGGCGCGTGATGCAAAATCCGGTTTTGGTGCAGGTGGCTGAAGTCCATGACAGCAGCAGTATCCGGCAGCACTTCTTCCAGTTTGAACTGAACAAGCACCGGTTAACCGCATTGCGCCTGCTTTTGCTGAAGTACCGTCCCGGCTCCACGCTGGTCTTTTGCAACACACGGCGTGAAACAGAAGAAGTAGCAGATGAATTGCGCAGCGACGGATTCAGCGCGCTGGCATTGCATGGAGACCTGGAACAACGCCAGCGCGACCAGACCCTGGTGCGGTTTGCCAACAAGAGCGTTTCCATTTTGGTGGCTACCGACGTGGCCGCCCGCGGGCTGGATATCGACGCCCTGGACGCTGTCATCAATTACCAGATGGCCAGGGACGTGGAAGTACATGTGCACCGGATTGGCCGGACCGGCCGGGCTGGCAGCAAGGGCATTGCCTGCACACTCTACAGCGCCAAGGAACAGTACAAAGTTGAGCGGCTGGAAGAATACCTGGGAATTCAAATCAAACCGGAAAGCCTCCCTCCCTATAGTCTGCTGGAAAAACCGGGATTCAAAGCACCGATGGCTACTCTGCAGATCGATGGCGGGAAGAAGCAAAAAGTCCGCCCCGGGGATCTGTTGGGTGCGCTCACCGGCAAGGATGGAATTGCGGGCAAGCAGGTTGGGAAAATCCATATATTTGATAACTTCGCCTATGTGGCGGTCATGCGGGATGCCGCAAGGCCGGCCCTTCGAAAACTGACGGATGGAAAAATAAAGGGCCGGTCGTTCCGTGTCCGGAGAATCAGTTAAAGACCGATGGGTAAAACGTCGAAAATCAAGTTCTACTCACCCCTGGAGGAACGGATTAATATCCTCTCCCACGCCACCGGGCTGCTTTTCAGCATTGTGGCCATGGTCATGTTGCTCCTGCGCGCCGGCCAAAGCGGTGAAGTCCTGCAGATCATAAGTGCCGCTGTTTTTGGCGTCAGCCTGATTGCCCTGTACGGCGCCTCAACGGCCTATCACAGTGCAACGAATGCAGATTTGAGGGCCCGGCTGCGGGTCATGGACCACGCGACCATCTACATTCTGATTGCCGGTACCTACACCCCGTTCTCACTGATTACCCTGGACGGCACAGCCGGCTGGGCCATTTTTGCCGCGTCCTGGAGCATGGCCGTCTGCGGTGTAGCCCTCAAGCTGTTTTTTACCGGCAGATTCGATGTGCTTTCAACCATGATGTACGTATTCATGGGCTGGATCATCATTTTTGCCTATGAGCCCCTGGTCGCCCGCATCGAGCCCGCCGGCCTCTACTGGCTGGTCGCGGGTGGATTGTCGTATACGATTGGTGCAATCATTTACAGCATCAAGAAGATACCGCTCAATCATGCGATTTTTCACCTGTTTGTACTGGGCGGGAGTATTTGCCATTTCGTTGCGGTGTACTTTTATGTTTTGACAGGGTAATTTAGCGCCTCGGACAGGATGTCGAAAGCGTCGTGCTCAACCGGGCTGTACGCTGGCATGCCCAGCACCGGGTATTCAAAAACGGTAACAAGACAATTGTGTTGAAACACTGATGGCCACTGTCTACAAGAAACACGAAAACTGGTCCTCCCGCTTCACCTTCCTGCTGGCGGCAGTCGGCGCGGCGGTCGGCCTCGGAAACATTTGGAAATTCCCGTATGTCGCCGGCCAGAATGGCGGAAGCGCCTTTATCCTGGTCTACATTCTCAGCGTCTTTTTCGTGGCCTTACCCATCCTGATAGCAGAGGTCATGCTGGGCCGCTGGGGCCGGCAGAGCCCGCCGGTGACCATGCGCAACATCGCCGAAAACCAGGGGCGAAGCGGGAAATGGTCCAGCGTCGGCTGGTTCGGCATGCTCGCCGCTTACATCATCGCTACCTACTATTGTGTCATTGCCGGCTGGTCCGTCGCTTATATATTCAAGGTCGCCGGCGGAAACTTCAGCGGTCAGGATGCGGCTGCCGTCAGCGCTGAATTCAATGCCTTGCTGGCCAGTCCTGAATATCAAATCCTGTGGCTCGGTATTTTTATGACGCTAACCACGTTGATCGTTGCGCGTGGAATCAAGAGGGGCATAGAAAGCGCTGTAAAAGTGTTGATGCCACTGCTTTTTATCCTGTTACTCTCCATGGTTGCCTACGGTGCGATCGAAGGCGATATGAACGGCGCACTCCACTTCATGTTTGACTTTGACCCTTCAGCCATCACCGGCAAAGTCATCGTCATGGCCATGGGCCAGGCGTTCTTCTCCATCAGCGTAGGCATGGGGCTGATGATGAGCTACGGCGCCTACCTGCCGCGGGACGTGTCGATTGGCAAATCCGCGGTCATCATTGCCAGCGCTGATACGGTGGTTGCACTGGTGGCGGGTCTTGCGATTTTTCCCATTGTTTTTGCAAACGGGCTGGACCCTGCCGAAGGCGCCGGACTTATTTTTGTCAGCCTGCCGATCGCGTTTGGTTCCATCACAGGCGGATTAATCGCCGGCACACTGTTCTTTATCCTGCTGTTTTTTGCCGCGATCACATCGGTCATGGCGGCCGTGGAGCCGATGATTGCCTGGTGGCAGGAACGGTTACAGCTGAAGCGCTGGCAATCTGCCACCCTGGTGTGTTCCAGCATCTTTGTTTTCGGCCTGGCCACGATTTTTTCGTTCAACCTGTGGTCCAACTGGCGCCCACTCGCTGCCTTCGACCGCTATGCCGAATTCGGTTACTTCGAAATCATCGACTACGTGGCGGCCAATATCATGATGCCCGTTGGCGGGTTATTAATGGCCCTGTTCGTGGCATGGCGTATCAAGCCTGATGCCATCCGCGAGCAACTTCAGTTCAAAAATGAAACCCTGTTCAAAACCTGGTTCTGGTTGCTTCGCTGGGTAGCACCCATCTCGATCGTAGCGATCCTGATATTAGGCCTGTAAGGGTCTACCTCAGAACTGCTCCACGCTGAGCGCCATGATGCTTTCACTGCCTGCCTTGACGGCCGCCAGGCAAGCGCCTGCACGCGGCAGTAAGTGCTCACTGTAGAACCGGGCGGTCACCAGTTTGGTCTGCAGGAAAGAGGTGTCACCCTGGCCCGCAGCAAGCAATTCTGAGGCTTTCAATGCCGACTGGCCCATCACCCAGCCGCCGCACAGATAGCCCAGTAACATCAGGTAATTGACGCCTGCAGCACCTGCCACGTTTCGATTCTCCGCTGCATGGTCCAGCAACCACTGGCAGGCCTCATCGCCCGCAGCGCAAGCTCCCTGCAGCGCTGCTCCCAGCGGTGCCAGTTCGTCATTACGCAGCAACTGCCCGGCCGTTTCCCCAATATCAGCCAACAGGCCGGCAAGCACCTCACCATTATTGGCAAGTGTCTTTCGCCCGACCAGGTCGTTGGCCTGAATCGCTGTGGTGCCCTCATAAATGGTTGTGATCCGGGCATCCCGGTAGTGCTGGGCGCTGCCGGTTTCCTCAACATAGCCCATGCCACCGTGAACCTGGATACCCAGCGAGGTCAACTCCTGTGACATCTCGGTCAGCCAGCCTTTGACAATCGGTGTGTACAACTCAACACGGGCTGAATGTTTTGCCTGTGCATCCGGGTCCTTCGCCAGCCGGGCCCGGTCAATTTCAGCCGCCGAGATATAGGCCAGCCCGCGCATTGCTTCGGTTCCTGACTTCATCAGCAGTAACATTCGGCGCACGTCGGGAAAGTCGATAATGGGATAGCGGGTGCCGTCGCTGCGCGTGCCCTGCAGGCGATCTTTTGCCCAACCCAATGCCTGCTGGTAGGAACGCTCAGATACAGCCAGGCCCTGCAGGCCAACGGCTTGCCTTGCGTCATTCATCATCGTGAACATGGCTATCAGGCCACGGTGCGGCTCACCGACCAGGTAGCCGACCGCGCCGCCGTTGTCACCAAAGGACATCACGCAGGTGGGGCTGCCATGGATGCCCAGTTTATGTTCCAGGGAAATCGCATATGCATCATTACGCTCGCCCGGTTCACCATTCTCATCCAGCAAAAACTTGGGTACCAGGAACAATGAAATACCTTTGACACCCGGGGGTGCGTCCGGTAATCGCGCTAGCACCAGGTGGATGACGTTATCCGTCATCTGGTGGTCACCCCAGGTAATGAATATTTTTTGACCGGTGAGCAGGTAGTGGTCGTCTTTGGGCTCCGCACGCGAGCTTACAGCAGCGAGGTCAGACCCGGCCTGGGGTTCGGTCAGGTTCATGGTGCCGGTCCACTCACCACTGACCATCCTGGGCAGATACTTTTCCTGCAACTCCCCGGAACCATGCATCAACAGGGCTTCAACAGCGCCATGGGTCAGCAGGGAGCACAAAGAGAATCCGAGGTTGGATGACTGCCAGACTTCGCTCACGGCCGTGGCCAGAAGCTTGGGCATGCCCTGACCGCCAAACTCTTCCGGAAAGCCGAGCCCTGCCCATCCACCTTCTACGTATTGCAGGTAGGCTTCCTTGAAGCCCGGAGTTTCGTGAACGCCTGCTTCATCGACCGTTGCACCCTGCTGGTCACCCACCACGTTGAGGGGTGCGATGACTTCCGATCCCAGCCGATTGGCCTCTTCCAGGATAGCGGTAACCAACTCGCCGTTGACCTCATCCAATCCGGATTCTTCGCAGAATTGATCGAAATTGATGACATCATTGATGATAAATTCCGCATCCTTGTAGGGGTAGCTGTAGTCACTCATGGTGGGATCTCCGGATCAGGGTAGCTTGTAGCTAATAAGTGTGATCTTTCAGGGCGGAAAACAACCGCAAAATGCCCTTTTACCTACCCTTGATATTAAATCGGCAACTGCGACGTGTACTTGATCTCTGACAACACAATATTGGAGTGCACTTCCTGGATTTCGGCCAGGTGCGAGAGCTTCTCAAAAAAGAACCGCTCATACTCCTCGATGTCCCGGGCAACGATCCGCAACAGGAAGTCAATATTTCCCAGCACCAGGTGGCACTCCTGTACCTCCGGGAACTGTCGAATGGTCTCAGCAAACTCCGGCACCTTACTGCGACCGTGCGCGGTCAGTTTGACCTGGGCGAAAACCATGACGTCAAAACCCAGTTTTTTACGGTCAAACCGCAGGACCTGGCCGAGAATCAAGCCTTCATCCTTGAGCCTTTGAATCCGCCTCCAGCAAGGCGACTGTGAGAGACCGATTTTCTCGCCGACCGCTGCGGCTGAAAGCTCAGCATCATCCTGCAAAAGCCGTATTATCTCCTTGTCTATCCGGTCAAGCTCTATTTTCGACATGATTTATCCAATTTACGGTGTTTTTACGCATTATACATTCGTGACGATATAATCGGATTACTCATTTTGCAATCACATTTCCACTAAATTGAGCTATTCTGGAGAGATGACCAAAAACCCGAAATTTCATACACCTCAACCTACCGCCCGCCCCGGAGATACACCGGATTTCAGCTACCTGGCTTTGTCGGAAGCAGGAGCCGTGGAGCGCCCGCCAATCGATTCCGACCCGGCTGATATCGAAAATCTCGCCGTGGAACTGGTCCGTGTGCTCGACGAAGACCATGTCGCCAGGGGGCCATGGAATCCGGAACTGGATGCGGAAACGCTGATCGAAGCGCTGCGACTGATGATGCTGACGCGCGCCTACGACGACAGGATGCAACGGGCACAGCGCCAGGGGAAAATCAGTTTTTACATGCAGGCCCTGGGCGAAGAGGCGGTATCCATCGGCCAGGGATTAGCCTTTGAGCCCGGCGACATGCTGTTTCCCGCCTACCGCAACCAGGGGCTCTACATCATGCGCGAAACCGGGCTGGTCAACATGATCAGTCATTGCCTGTCCAATAGCCGCGACTTTTGCAAAGGCCGCCAGATGCCGGTGTTTTATCAGAACAAGAAACACAATATGTTCACCATTTCGGGCAACCTGGCAACGCAGTACCCGCAGGCTGTGGGCTGGGCCATGGGGGCTTCCATCAAGGGCGAAAACGATATTGCCGCCTCCTGGGTAGGCGACGGCAGCACAGCGGAGGCAGACTTCCACTATGCACTCACCTTCGCCGCCGTCTATAACGCGCCGGTTGTCCTTAATGTAACCAACAACCAGTGGGCGATTTCCACCTTCCAGGGTGTTGCCGGCGGCCAGAAGAGTTCTTTCGCATCACGCGGGCTCGGCCTGGGCATCCCCGGCATCCGTGTGGACGGAAATGACCTGCTGGCCATTTATGCAGTCACCCGCTGGGCGGCTGACCGCGCCCGTAGCGGGGGCGGCCCGACCCTGATCGAACTGGTCACTTACCGCGGCGGCGCCCATTCAACCAGCGATGACCCGTCCCGCTACCGCCCTAAAGACGAGTGGAAGGCCTTTCCACTAGGTGATCCGGTTGAACGCCTGAAGCAGCACCTCATCAAGATCGGCTGTTGGTCAGAGGACCAACACGCAGCGACGGAAGAGGAAATGAAGGAGACCGTCCTGGCCGCCTGGAAGGAAGCCGAATCGTATGGAACGATGACCGAACCTCCGTTCCTGGACGTCAAGCTGATGTTCGAAGATGTTTTCGCGGAAATGCCCGAACACCTCAAAAAGCAACGGGACAAACTTCTCAGTATCCTGGGGGACCAGTCATGAGCCAGATGAACATGATCCAGGCCATACGCTCCGCCCATGACGTGATGCTGGAGAAAGACCCCAGCGTGGTGCTGTTCGGGCAGGACATCGGCTATTTCGGCGGTGTCTTTCGCTGCACCGAAGGGCTGCAGGAAAAATACGGCACGCACCGCGTGATCGATGCGCCGATCGCCGAGGGCGGCATCGTAGGGACCGCCATTGGAATGGGTATAAATGGCCTCCGGCCCGTGGTGGAAATCCAGTTTGCAGACTACATTTACCCGGGATTTGACCAGATTGTCAGCGAACTTTCCCGCTTGCGTTACCGCAGTGCGGGAGACTTTTTCGCACCGGTGACCATCCGCACCCCCTGCGGCGGTGGCATACGCGGCGGACAGACACACTCGCAAAGCCCGGAAGGTATATTCACCCACTTGTCCGGCGTCAAGACGGTCATGGTGTCCAACCCATACGACGCCAAGGGGCTATTGATTTCCGCCATTGAGTCCGATGATCCCGTCGTATTTTTTGAACCCAAACGCATATACAACGGCCCCTTCGATGGCGATCCGCACAAACCGTCCGTTTCATGGGCTTCTCACCCCAAGGGCGAGGTCCCTGACGGCTACTACACGGTCCCGCTCGGCAAGGCGGAAGTGGTCGAGGAAGGCGAGGATCTGACGATCATCACCTATGGCACCATCGTCCACGTGGCCCAGGCTGCAGCGAAAGCCGCCGGAGTGAATGCCGAGATCATCGATGTGCGTACACTCATGCCACTGGATGTCGACACACTCCGCGAATCAGTCAACAAGACCGGCCGCGCAATGGTCGCACACGAAGCCACCCGCTTCTGCGGCTATGGTGCAGAACTGGTGGCTACAATTCAGAAGGAGTGTTTCTGGAACCTGGAGGCTCCGATCTCCAGGGTAACCGGCTGGGACACGCCCTACCCCCATGCATTCGAGTGGCAATATTTTCCAGTGCAGAAACGCCTGGTCGAGGGTATCCGAAACCTGATGGAGGTCGAATGAGCGAATTCACTTTCAAATTGCCCGACCTGGGCGAAGGCACCGTTGAGGCGGAAATCGCCGAATGGATGGTCAAAGTCGGTGACGTGGTCAACGAGGAAGACCCGATCTGCGCCATGCTAACGGACAAGGCTGCCGTTGAACTCACCGCGCCCGTTGGCGGAACCGTGATATCGGTTGCCGGCGAAGAAGGAGACACGGTTTCAGTGGGGTCTGCACTGATCGTATTTGAGACCTCCGGTGAGGTTGCAGAAAAAACACCTGGAGAGTCGGTGCCCCAGGAGCTGAAACCGGTCACCGAAGCTGCTGCGAGTACTGCTGTAGCCGGCCCGGTTGCAGCCAGTGCTCCCGGCGGAAAAGTAATGACATCTCCGAGTGTCCGCGCGCATGCAAGAGCCGCGGGCATTGATCTGTCCGGAGTCACCGGAAGCGGTCCGCGCGGTCGAATTCTGAAGAAGGATTTCGATGCGTTTGTGTCAGGCGGTGGAACGCAGCCACAACGCTCGCTCCAGCCACAAACAGGCACTACCGAAATCAAGGTGATTGGCCTGCGCCGGAAAATTGCCGAACGCATGGCGCAAGCCGCCAGCGAGATTCCGCATTTCACCTATGTTGAGGAAATCGACGTAACGGCGCTGGAATCACTTCGGGAACACCTGAACTCCAAAAAAGAAGCCGGCGAATCAAAATTGACGCCCCTGGCGTTCCTTGGCCTGGCAATGGTGCGTGTCTTGCGGGACTTCCCTCAATGCAATGCACTGTATGACAAGGAACGCAACGTGATCATTCATCACGCTGCCGTTCACCTGGGGATTGCCACGCAGACCCCCGACGGGCTGAAGGTTCCTGTGGTCAAACACAGTGAAGCACTGGATCTTGAAGGTCTCGCCAATGAGATCAGGCGCGTTTCCAGTGCTGCCCGCGACAACACGGCTACCCGCGCCGAACTGACCGGGTCCACTATCACCATCACCAGCCTGGGGAAAATGGGCGGCATCGCCAGCACCCCGGTCATTAACCAGCCGGAAGTCGGTATCGTCGGAGTGAATAAAGCCGTGGACCGCCCGATGGTGATCAACGGGCAGATCGTCGTGCGCCGGATGATGAACCTGTCATCCTCGTTCGATCACCGTTTTGTGGATGGCTACGACGCGGCCGCCATGGTCCAGGCGCTGAAAGACCTGCTCGAACAACCCGCACTTATTTTCATGCCATAAAAAAGAGGACACAATTTTCAGAGTGCGATTTTTGCTGTTTAGTACCCCCTGTCAATATCCACAACCGAAAGCAAAGGTTCGCCGGAAATATACCTCCTGAGATTTTCCTGAACCAGGAGGAACAGACGCGCTCGGCTTTTGTCCGACCGGCCCGCCGTGTGCGGGCTGATGATCACCCGGGGCGTAGTCCACAGTGGGTGTCCTTCAGGCAAGGGTTCAGGGTCCGTTACGTCCAGTCCGGCGCCGGCTATTTCGCCATTATTCAACGCAGCGATCAGGTCATCGGTAACGGTACTGGCCCCGCGCCCGACCGACACAAAATAGGCGGTAGGTTTCATGGCCGCAAAGACTTCCGCGTTGAACATGCCACGGGTCTGCTCCGTCAATGGCGCCGTGTTGATGACCACGTCGGCTTGCGGCACCAACTCCAGTAACTCATCACCCAGGCCGACATACTCGATGTATTCAGGCCCTTCGCGACGGCTGCCGCGGGTTGCAATCACGCG
>Ga0316189_10001778_pt1 | contig 21282 bp, 24 predicted proteins | sample LowCovwburrow_MG_FD_204930 | JGI IMG/M metagenome (GOLD analysis project Ga0316189, IMG submission 204930) | Coastal sediment microbial communities from Maine, United States - Lowes Cove worm burrow | ecosystem: Environmental > Aquatic > Marine > Coastal > Sediment | place: USA: Maine... | reverse complement strand
CAGCTGCAGACAGACCTCGCCGCCCGCAGTGAAGAGCTGACCCAGGCCCGGATTGCCTTGACTAGCGCTCAATCAGAAGTAAAAACACTTCGTCAGGCAGATTCAGAGACTGCTGTGATGGAAATTCCTTCTACCGCCGCGCCTGAAACCGATGAAAAACTCGAGGTTGCCGCTGTTGAAATCGCCGCACTGCAAACCACAGAAGCGGACAGCGACGGCGACAGTATCCCCGACCGCGCTGACCTGTGCGGCGAGACCAGGCAAGGCGTCACCGTGGACGCAACCGGCTGCGCAGATGGCGTCGCGATCAATCTGCAAGGTGTGAACTTCCTTTATGACTCGCATGAACTCACCCCTGAGGCACAACGTATTCTCGACCGTGTGGCTGACATCCTCAGCCAGCAGCCCGACCTTCGCCTCGAGGTTGCCGGTCATACTGATGCGCAGGGCGACCCGGCCTACAACCAGTGGTTATCCCTTAAACGCGCTGAAGCTGTCAGGGATTACATGGTTGCGCAAGGCGTGAATCCCAATCATATCGGTGCCGGCGGTTACGGTGGGCAACGGCCCATTGCGGATAACACAACGAAAGAAGGTCTGCGGATGAACCGGCGGGTTGAATTGCGCCGCCTGCAATAATAGTCAACGGCAGTCGCGCGATCAGGCGCCACAGCCCTGTGTCTTGCAGAAGTACAGCAGTATGCACAGGAATACGAACGCACCAAGGAATCCCGCTAAAGTAAATCCGTCTAGAAACATGATATTCCCCTCTGAAAACATTCCCGGTATAGCGAAACAGATCTATTAGCAGTTAAAAACATTAATTGAATCTTAACTACCCGCGCAAAATGAAACTGCAAACTTTTGTGAAACTTCATTTAAAACACTGGAACAGATAGCTGGGCAACCAATAGCGCCAGCGTTTGTCACAATAGCCATGGACCCGGTTCTTATAACACTGTCAGGCCTGCTGCTTGCGACGCTGCTGGGATTCTTGCTTGGCGTGATCCCCTACCCCATCGGCCTGTTTGTCCTGGCAGCCTTCATTGCAGCCCGGATACTTTATCTGCAGGGACCGGGCAAACGTGATCGTTGACCAACCTGAGCAGCGGCTATACAGGTTTAGTGGCGCAAAGGGGCACATCCCTGTACCCCTGAACAACCTGATGCTGTGAGCTAGATGCCAACACCCAGCGATTCCAGAGTGCGAATCGTCAGGCCACCGGTCGGTAACCCCTTGCTACGCTGGTAGTCATCTACTGCGCGCATCGTCGCGCCACCCGGAATCCCGTCGACCACTCCGATATTGTAACCGGCGTCTTTAAGTGCCTGCTGCACGCGGATCGCGATATCCTTGGTCATATTGGTTTCACACAGTACCTGCTGCCATTCCAGGCTTTCACCGCTCACCTTGGCGCGTTTCGCGACAGTTTTGTACTCTGCAGGAATCGCACTACGCTTTTCAGTCGCGTTAGCGACCAGCTTGCGCACCTTGACGACTTCAGTCCCTGCGGGCAGTTGTTGTTTGGCAAATCCTGCCGGCTTGCTAACCACCAGCTTGGTGACTGTCTGGTACTTGGCAGGGATTTCCTTCAGACAGATTTGCAGCCCGGTCGGGGTGCCTTCCGGTTTGGTTGTTTCATGGGCTCCATGCCAGGCGAAACGGGCATCGGCAATTTTCTTACGCTTGGTGATTTCCTTATAACTGGCAGGTACCTTGGTGCGTTTTTCCTGTTCGGGCGTAATCAACTTGCGTACCTTAACGGTCTTGTACACGGCCGGCACCTCAACTTCCTTGGTAGTAGCAGCTGTTTTAACGACCTGTTTCTTCACCGTCTTGTACTTTGCCGGAATCTCCACCAGGCACATAATTTCACCGGTAGTGTTGTCGATTTTCTCTATCGGCCCTGTGCCTTTCTTCCAGACCGTTTTTGCCGCTTCAATCAGCACCTTCTCGGAAACCGTTTCATAGGTAGCCGGCACCTCGATAATCTTCTTCGAAGCTTCCTTGATCATGACCTGCTCTACTATGGTTTCATATTCGGCCGGAATACTGGCAACTTCTTCAGAGGCATCCTTAACCACAATGTCCTGAATCTCGGTCTTGAACTGTGTCGGCGTGTAGTATTCCTTGAAACACATGCCCGGCAACGCTTCCTCGATTTTAACACCCAGGACTTTTGCAGCGGTCAGCATACCCGGACTGGCAGGTTTGGCATTCTTGTCAAAGCTCGTAACCCAGATATTCATCGCCGGGCTGGTTTCGATTTTCTCGACAACCTTTTTAAATTTTGCAGGTTCAGGTACCAGCTTGGTATGCGCTGCCTGGATGGTTACCGTCTTTTCCGCCCACTCATATTTGGCAGGGATAGTATCAATCTTCTGCGCGGCTTCACGTACCAGGACCTTATCCTGCCTGGTTTCGTATTTTGCCGGCACCATGACCTTTGCATAACATTGCCCCGGCTTTGCGTCAGGCAGCGTATTGGTTTTATCAACGGGTTGCGCCAGGCTGGATTGCATTGGCATTGCCAGGCCCGCACTTATCAAAATAGCTGTTAGTTTATTGTTCATGAGTCTCCTTCCTGAAATATATAAATCTGCATTATTACTGCTATACAAGCATATAAAGGTATTGCAGTATTTGGCTAGATGTCTCAGGGTGCCGACAGGTGTCGGTGATAGAAGACAGACGATCACTGATAAGCGTTCCTGTGTTTTATTTTATTCTTATACGCTGGCCTCGTTTCCCGTTGATTGCACGTTACTTTATGCGAAGCGTTTTCGCCTTTGGCGATAAAGCATAATTTTTCGTCAATTAAGCGTCGCAACAACTGTATTACCCGCATCACCGGAATGTCGCTGTTATCCGACAGCGACATTCATCCGGCCTGTAAATACCCTCTTACGGGTTACTGCATCAGGGGCCGGCGACAACCTGTTGCAGGAGGATCATATCCTGCAGGTTGATGCTGCCATCAGGCGCACCGGATGGGTAAAGATCGCCGTGAGCAAGTTCGAGCGCACTGGCGGGAATTGATTTAAGCGCAGTTTCAAGGTCGATCGGCGGCGCAGCATTGACCGCCCAGGGCAACAGACAGACCAACAACCACAACAACAAGCTGACGCGCAGACGCATGTGTATTTCCTGTTATTGCAGCGAGGATGCCACTCCTGGAAAGGGTATATCACAATCCGCCATGTTTGGGAAAATACAGGTACAGCGGCGTTTACAGCATGCCTTACCAGCCTGATCTCACCGGAAACCAGCGACCACTGTCTAATAACGAATCAAGAGTGGCTGGTAGGCATAAAGAGCATTCAGATGATGCAAAACCGCGTGCTGTCCTTCCTCTCGCCAGATACGGCTAATGTCTTCATGCACCTTTTTGTATTTGACTTCAATGCCGCCAATACCGCTCTCACGGGCGGCAACTTCTGATACCAGGTCAAGCCACATCCTGCTGCTGCCCATAATCATGGCCGGCCATGTCTTCTGCACAGAGAGTGGCCAGCTATCATCACTGGTATCTTCTATATTCGGCCGGGTTATCCTGGTGACGTCATCAATGACCACCTTGGTCAACCGTCCGTTTTCCAGCAGAGATTTGACTAGCTCATGGTTTTCAATAGACTTGTAAATACGCTGCGCATTCTGCGGCGTACTGTAGAAAATAAAACTGAAGACATGTCCATTACCATCCCGGCCTGCACGCCGGTGTACCCGCCAGATAGATATATCCTGGTAATATTCATCAAAGGTCGGCGCAATGACTTCACCACCAATCAGCGTGCCTATATACCAGCTGATTTCCTCACCTTCAGGCCAGTCGATATGGAATCTCGCATACCACCACCCTTCACCCTCGGGCAAGGTACCTGGCTGTGCGTGATCATATTCCCTGGCGTCATTACTCTCCGTAACGGGTGAAAGCGATGCGCAGCCCCATAGACCAAGTGCGAGAATGGCAGTTATTAACTTTTTATGGAACACATTGACACTCCTTTGAGTTCAACTCACACATACGTCATCAGTCACCCCGCCAGACCATACCCTGCTGGAATACCGCGCATTGATATCAAACCGATACATATCAGCGGTGCTTCACGCTCCTGCCGTCCTCTACCGCATCGCTCGGATGATTGATCACCATTTCGCCTTGCGTTACGCCATTCAGTATCTGTGCGATCAGTCCGTTGCGTTGACCGACATCGACTTCGCGGCGTTTTGCGTGCCGGCCTTCGATAACAAATATGCCCCAGCCATTGCGGTAGCGAAACAGGCTGCTGGCCGGTACTTGCAGCACATTGTCTTCATGCCAGAGAATGAAGCGCGCTTCCACGCGATAGCCGTCACCCAGGCGCTGCCATTGTTCGGCCGGTGATGTGAAGTCGGAGATAACCAGAACCCGCTGCTCTTCAACACCAAGGGCGGAAAACTTGGTAAAGCCAACCGGCTCAACGACGCGCACAATGCCTTGCAATGGCTGATCCCCGCCCCAGCGGTCGAACAGCACATCCATGCCAGGCTTGATCTTCACCGCATCGGCTGAAAGCACGTCCACTTCGATTTCCAGTACAGCGGGATCACCCACTTCCAGCAGCGCATCGCCGGTGCGCACCGGGCCTTCGCATTCGTGCTCGACTTTCAGAATCCTGCCGGTGATCGGGGAGCGCACCGGCACCCGCTCAGCGGGCTCCCCGTTGTTGCCAGCGGTATAGTCAAGCACTGACCGGGCTGCCTGCAGTTCATACTCCGCCACTTCAACATTGAAGTCAGCCGAGCGTTTGGCGGCGGCGGTCGTCTTCGCTTCGGTGACAGCCTCGTCAAAGGCGCCATAGGAAATCACTCCCTTGTCCTTGAGTGGGCTCACACGCTTGAGTTCAGCGGCAGCGAGCTGTTCTGCTGCCGCGGCGGCAACCGCCTGTTCTTCGGCAGCATGCAAGGCAGACTCGGCAGAGGAAACCCGCGCCCTGGCCTCTGCGCGACTGCGCGGATCCAGCACCTGCGATTCCAGTGGTGTAATAGTAAGCAGCACCTTGCCCTGTTCTACGCTGTCGCCGACATTGAGATCAACCCGGCAGGTAACCCCGTCTACCGGCGCCGAGACGACATAGCGATCGACTACCCGGGTGCGGCCTTCCTCGTCAATGGTGACGGTCAGGGGTGCCCGCTTGACCGCGATGGCCTCGACCAGCACCGGCTGCGGCCAGAAGCCCCACACCAGCAGGCCGATAATCAGCACCGCGATGACCGTAATGGCCGGATGTGTTCGCAGCGGCAGCTGCATTGATTTACTCCTTGCTCTTGAGTACTGCCACCATATCGAGATGGGCCAGGTTACGCCAGATCATAATCGCTGAAATTATCGCCGAAACAATCACCACCAGGGCAGCAAAAGCATACACATTGATACCCAGCACCAGCGGAATACGGTACAGGTCGGTATCAAAGCGGAACGCCAGGTAGCCACACAGGCCGTAACCGATAAGCATCCCCAGCGGAATCGCCAGCAGTGTCAGCAAGGCCAGTTCGCCGAGCAGAATATAGGCAACTTCAGCACGCTCGAAACCCAGCACGCGCAGGCTGGCCAGTTCGCGGTTGCGCTCCGACAGGGCAATGCGCATGCTGTTGTAAACCACGCCAAAGGCGATAGTACCCCCCAGCAGCGTGGTGATAAACGTAAAGAACAATATGGTTTCCGCCAGGGTATCGTAAAATGCCCTGATGGCCGATCGTTGCTCCACGACGCCGGCGATACGTGGCATATCCCTGAGCTCGGCATACACGTCACGCTGGTAATGCTCATCGACTTTCAACAAGGCACCGGAGATGGCGTTGCCTTCTTTCAACAGTCGGTTCAACGCCTCGCGCTGCATGTAGGCATTCACACCCAGGTACTCCCTGGCGGTACCGACCACCGGCACCCGTACCGTGGGGCGATGGCCTTCCAGCACTTCGACAGTGAGCATGTCACCGGGCTGGATATGCAGCAGTTCGGCAAGGTAGTCGGTGAGTACAACACCTTCCTCTGGCAGCTCGATGACATTCAGCTCTGTATCCAGCAGGCGCATCAACGTGCCTTCGGGCTCAATGCCCTGCACCGCAGTACGATAGGAGCGGTGTTCAAACTGTAACCTGGCCGGCACATTGCGGACGCCTTCCACATGCTCGACACCCTGCAGGCTGCGCAGCGAATAGAGTGCGCGCAGCGAGGTCGGCTCGGTAAAATTGGCGATCAGATCCTCGCGCTGACTCATGCTGTATTGCACCTCGACCATGTGGTCGATAGCGCCTTCCTGAAAGCCGCCAATCATCATCACGCCGCAGGCCATCGCAATACCGAGGGTCGTCAACAGCGACTTTACCGGCCGGCGTTCAATATGCCGCAGAATCATACGCGTAGGCTGGGAGAACCAGCGTTGCAAACCCAGGCGTTCAACAATCGTGGCGCGATAAACAGCCGGTTGCTCGGGGCGCATGGCCTGGGCCGGGGGCAGTCTGGCAGCATTGCGCACCGCGTATAATGTGCCGAGAACAGCAACCCCCATGCTGATCAGCGTCGCTGCCATGATGACCTGTGGTTTGAGCACATAGATCATAAACGGCAGACTGTAGAGCCCCATATAGATGTTGCTCATGCCCTTGCCCATCCAGATGCCGAAGCCAATGCCTCCGAGGATGCCGAGCCCTACGATCATTAATACCAGCTTCGTATAATGCAGGCCGACCGCAATATTACTGTAGCCAAACGCCTTGAGGGTGGCGATCTGTTCGCGTTGCAGACTGATCAGGCGACTCACCACTACGTTGAGTAAAAATGCCGCCACACCGAGAAAAATAACCGGGAACACGGTGGCAATGGTTTTCTGTTGTTTGAGTTCTTCGGACAAAAAGCGGTTGGAGAGTTGATCCTTGCGTGCGTAGGCCCCAATTCCACCGTAGGATTTTAACAGGTCATCCAGGCGATCGATAACATCCTGCGGGTTACTCCCCTTGCTCAGGGTGACCGTGACATCGTTGAACGCGCCATCCATGTCATAGGCGGTAGCCAGCGGTTTGCGCGCCATCCATAACACGCCGTAACGCAGATAATCAGGGAACATGGCACCGGGGGCGATCTGGTAAATGTATTCCGGCGACAGGGCGAGGCCGACCACGGTGAGGGTTTTGCGTCGGCCATTGATAGTAGCGCGCAACGTGTCACCGGTCTGCAAACCATGTGCCCGGGCAAACTCTTCGCTGAGCAGCACTTCATTATCATGGCCCGGCTCAAGCAGGCGACCTTTGCGTAAATATATCTGGTTCAACAGTCCGGGGCTGTCATCCGGCAGGGACAGCAGATGGCCACTGACCGGGTCATCAAAACCGGTCACATCGAGATTCACGTAGGCGACCACCCGCGTCTCCACCTTGTCGACACCGGGAATGTTCCCGATACGCTGTTTCAACGCCAGCGGTGCACGCTTGAGCGACGCAAACACCTCGGCAAAGTGATGGTTGCGGTAGTAATTTTCACGGGTTTCATACAGCGAATCGAGCGTGCTCAGGGACATTATGAATATACTTACGCCGCCGACAATAACCATCGCAATCGCCAGCGCCTGCATGCGCATGTCCCACAGTTCGCGCCAGAGTTTTTTATCAATGGCTTTCAACGCGGCAGGTTCACCAACTGAGCTCGCCGGGAGCCAGCCTGCTCTGGTTGACATGCATCTGGCTGATACGGCCGTCGGCCAGATGAATCACTCGATCGGCCATTTGTGCTATGCCGGCATTATGGGTAATCACAGCAGTGGTGGTGCCCAACGTCTGGTTAACACGTTGCAAAGCTTCCAGCACCACGATACCGGTTTCGGAATCGAGCGCCCCGGTCGGTTCGTCGCATAACAATACGTCTGGATTCTTGGCAATGGCACGGGCGATGGCAACCCGCTGCTGTTCACCACCGGAAAGCTGGGCCGGAAAATGATCCATGCGCTCATCCAGGCCTACCAGCTGCAGCGCTTCAACCGGCTGCATGGGGGCTTTTGCAATTTCCGTCACCACGGCAACATTTTCCCGCGCCGTGAGACTGGGTATCAGGTTATAAAACTGAAACACAAAACCGACGTGATAACGCCGGTATTGGGTAAGCTCGCGCTCGGTAGCGCGGGTCAGATCACGTTCGCCATAAAAGACATGCCCCTCCGTCGGGGTATCCAGCCCACCGAGTATATTCAACAGCGTGGATTTACCACTGCCAGAGGCACCCAGCAGTACCGTGAACTCACCACGATATAAATCCAGATCCACCCCGCGCAGGGCGTGTACCTGCACCTCCCCCATCTGGTAAACCTTGGTGACGCCATGCACGTGAAACACGACTTTTTCATCGAGTGGTTCGTGCGTGGTTTGCTTGTCCCCGGGCATAAGGCTTCTCCATCAATCGTTGTGGACTATACCCGTCGTGAATACCGCGCCCTGGCGTCAAACCGGTCCATCGGCAGCGTTTCCACAGCTTTTGGATAGACCTCCGCGTTGAGATAGAGCATCTCCGCATCGACCTGATCTTCCGGGAGGTCTTTGTACCAGGCCTTGCGAACCCCCTCTCCACCCGGTGACCAGCGATAGCCACGCTGCTTGAGCTGGTCCTTTTTATTGAAAGGTGCGCGATCCGCCCAGACACGGACATCCATCCGACCGGCATTGTCCAGCAGGCGTTTCATGACCCGTTCACCACTGGGTAAGGTCTGGCTCAGCAGCTCGATCCCGGCCAGACAGTCGATGGTGGCCCGGTGCCCCTCGTAGAAGAAGCCGTACTTGTAGCCCAGGTACTCCAGTTTTACGCCCTCGAAGCCTTCCTCGTTCCAGTTGACGTCAGCGATGGAACACGCCCAGTCGACCTTTTCGAACCCCGGATAGAGCGACTCGACAAACGGCCTGTCGAAGCGAGCGTTGTGGGCAATCACCAGGGACGCCCCGGATAGAAAACGCGCGACCTCGTCCAGGTCAATGGCCTGCCCCGCCACCATCTCATCGGTGATACCGGTAATGCTGGTGATGAATGGCGGGATGGGAATACCGGGGTCCTGGAGGGCATTGTAGGCCGGGAGGATGCGATAGATGCGCCCCTCGGCATCATACTCAAAGGGAACCATGGCCAGTTCAATGACCTTTTCCAGGTCCGGGTTCAGGCCGGTGGCCTCGGTATCGAGGTAGACCCCGATCTGCTTTTCAGCGCCGGTGTCGTCGTGGTACCTGTCGACGGGCTTAAGGCGACGGATCACCTTGTAGTCCCCCGTCGCGGTTAACTGGTCGATGAGGTTCTGTTCAGTGGTCATGATCTGCCCTGCTGATCGCTATGCTGGGGGCGTAATCTACCAGATCACCAATGAAGTGGATATGCGGGTTTTATGCTGGCTACAGCAATGCAGTCCCAGTTAGCGGGCAGGCTCCTTACTTTGGGCAAAAGACCAGGCGAAAGCCGTAAAAACGCCCACATTCAACTTGTCCTTGAACAAGGGGCTGTCGTCATTGGTGGCGCCGTTATGGATGCCGAGCCGGGTACCGAGAATCAGGCGAAACCGGCTGTTGAACCGCTTTGACACGCCAAGCGAGAGATTAGTCCCGAGATAACCGGCATCGGCATCATAAGCCGGGCGCGAAGGCGTAACGAATTCCGGGTCTACCGTATAAAAGTAGTCCATCAGTTTTTCAGTGGCGAAAATGGGGCCCACCCTGGTAGATACTTTCAGGTTCAGGTCGGTGACATGTTCGCGGGTATAACTCAGCTTCGGGTTAAACACATAACCACGAGTATCAATCGATGAAAAATCTGTCGAGTAAACCGCACGAGCCTGCAAATTAAAATTCAGCCTCTGGTCTGGCTCGTTGATTAACTTGAATATCAATTGCGGCCCGATACCAAAGAGAAAATCCAGATCGGGCATATCCCGACGGGCGTTATTGCTCCCTGAATCGACAGGAAAGGCGGCACTAAGGCTGAAATCGAATTCATATTTGTCGGTATTGAGAAAGCGGCCACTTACCGCTCCCCTGTTCTCTTCGCCACCCACACGCAAGATGTCACCACGATAGACAACGTAGGGAACGGCAAGTGCGCGAACGGTATTTTGTCCGGCTGCAGGATAGTCGGGTATCCAGCCCGCAAAGCCACCGGCACCGACTTCCCATAGCGGCTTCACATCGTTGAGAGGTTCTGTCTCTTCGCTTGCGGCGAAAACCTGTTCGACGCCGGAAACAATAAACACCAACAGGAATACATATCGGTAAAATGTGGGTTTTTCAGACTCGCGGTTCATACTGCCCGTTTGAAATTGTAGCGCCTTGCAACAGAGTAAAGACTAAAGCTGGTGGTTACAAATAATAAGGACTTATCACCTCAGAGGTTTAATTTCTCAATCCGGAAGTATCAGCGTTGCGTAGTCACCCAGTGCGGCGCGAATCTCCTGAATCGTTGGATACTCGGCAAAGGCCGGATCATCAAGTGCGCCTCCACACACCAGGTAGGAAACATTCGGTTGCTTTGCAGAATTCAACTCCATGAAATAAAAATATATCTGTCTGCTTTCACCATTGCCATCGCCATTTCCGCCACCGCCCGCGACAACAGTGTCACCCGTCGAGGCCAGGCGAATACGGTCATGGGAGACAATCTGGTCAAGCGCCCCGAACACATTGTCGATACTGAAAAGGTCAGCATGAACAGTTTGTTGTTGTTCTGAAATATCCCGAACCCTCAACTGACAGTGCGGCTCCAATTCATTGATTCCGTATAACAATCTGCCTTGCTGGAAAAACGTACGTGTGCGGTGGGGTGGAATGACGACGTCCTGGTGCAGCTCAATCATCCAGCCCTGGATGGGGATGTACGATTGTTTGGTCGCATCCTTGATCGTCATGGGTCCACAAGCCAACAACAGCCAGTGAAAGAAAAACAAGAACATGATTAAAGCCACACGCCTGTATCGCATCAGAATGCTCCATCATCACGTATACACGATCGCCCTGCCGCATGGACAACTATAGACCAAACGCGTAGCTTTCAGGTAACAGCACGTTCCTTTTAGGCTGGATGGCCTATGCTGACATAGCATTCCGTGAAGTAAGTCAATCTGCAATAAACGACAACATTGTCTGTAATACGAGGTATCAAGTGGGCGCAGGCGTAATACCCTTTACTGTGCGAGGCAACGGCGTCAGCTTCCTGTTTCAAACCACGTTTTCCGGGAGAAAGGTGGGCCACCTTATCGACTTCGGTGGCGGCCTGGGGCCGGGCGAAGGATACCGGGAGACAGCCGTACGGGAATTTGTCGAAGAAACCGAAACAATGTATTTCTCCGACAATGTGCAACAGGCCAGCCGCTCCGTTGAAAGCGTGAAGCAGCAGATCCCGATCGTTGCAGCTGTTTTTGAACAGACCCTGGCGACACACCCGGACTGGTGGTGTCAGCGCGCGCCGGGAAACCCGACCAGGCCCAAGCAGTGGAGAACATTCTTTATCGAATTTCCATACCGGGACGTTGAGGAAATGAACCGCGCATGGGCGGAAGACCAGGTCGGCAGGTTCAAGAAACGGCGAGAGCTGGTCTGGGTGCCAGCGGATGAATTGCTCGCCATCTATGCGAATGCCCCGGACATGTTATGGAAACGTGTTCGCCAACTGGAAAATGCCACGGACACGGTTAACTCGATACTGCGGAGCAAAACGCCCTGATTCAACCCGGAAGATCAACCAGCTCATCTTCGCCTCCACCTTGCTTAAAATATTCCATAATCGTCGTACACGGCCTGCGCGCCTGCCGGCCAGAGCGGTGCGACCGTCACGCGAGCTCTAAATAGCCCGGAATCAGCCTGTATTGCCCAGCAGACTGTCGATGAGGCATTCCATCTCCTCCCCGGTAATTTCATCCCTCTCACAGCTGGAGATACAAAGATTGGCCGCAGCGATGGGTTGTGGTGAATGCTTAAGAAACAGGTCAAGAGCAGGCCCCTCACCCGCAAGCATGTCCCTGATCACCATCGGGCTTAACATTCCCGCAGTCTCCAGAACCGGTAAATTGGCCACATTGTGCAACGCCGTTAATAACTTGGGGCCAATAAATTGCGGCGGTACCGGCCCCTGGTTCTGGGTCAGCAAACGCCGCGCAGTGTCGGCGTAGAAATCCAGAAAACTGTTACCCGTTCTAAACATCAGCAACGCATTGTGAATCTTTTTATACGTTTTCAAATTGCCCTGTTTGTCCTGCTGCACCCACACCTCGCGACCAAGCGCACAGGTTTCATCCGGAATTGAAAATGCCGATGGGTTAAAAATCAGAAAATCCGCGTCTATCCAGACAACCGTTTCATCCCCGCTTTCCAAAGCATTCTGAAGTGTCAGCAATCGCGCGAGATCAGTTGCGATAACCCGTTGATGCTGCGTTTTCTCAAGCAGTGTTGCGGGCAGGCAGTCAAAAAGCTCGTCGCCCATAAAACGATATTCATAGCCGTTCATCTCGCACCAGAGACGCACGGAATCAAGGCAGCGAGCTATCCAGGGCCAGGGTAACGGCGAACGGTGAGACTGTATGACGAGCGTGCTACCCATGAATAAATAGTCGAGCAGTACCTTGCTAGTATTCCGTATATTTCTTTGAACTTCCGCGAACCTTGTCTGCCGGGTACTTCGCTTCATTCAGAGCGATCTTTTTCTGGACAGCATCCAGCACATCAATACCGAGCTTGTCGGCAATTCTTATCAGGTAAATCTGGATATCTGCGATTTCCTGCTCAACTTCCAGCAACTTGTCGCTGGTTAGCTCATTGCTCTGCTTTTCAGTCAACCATTGAAAATGTTCCACCAGCTCTGCCGCCTCGGCAATCAGCGCCATCGACAGGTTCTTTGGTGAATGGAATTGATCCCAGTCACGCGCTTTAGCGAAATCACGTAATCGTTGTTTTAATTGCGTCAATTCATCAGTCATGGGTTTGCGGGTCGTTGACAATCATTCTCTGCTTTACGGCCTGTTTGAATAGGCCGCATCGAAAACCGCTTCTAACTCTGCATCGACGCCGCGCAAGCCATCTATCACTGCCCTGGCCCAATCGAAATATTCGCGACGTCGTTCCACACTCCAGTCCGGTGGCGGACAATTCGCAACATCACGCAAATTGGAAATCTTGTCCGCAAGCTTTACGAGCTTGGCCTTATCACTGATACCCGCAGCATGATTGATCTGGGCTTGCTTGCGTTCATGGCTGGGCAGGCTCTTGTCATCGGTAACTTCCATGACGATGTCACGGATCGCCCTACCGAATTCCGCCTCGAGTTCCTCCGGCTCGGTATCCGTGTCCTCTACTGTATCGTGCAACAGGGCACCGCAGATGACCTCAATGTCAGTGACGTGACCCTCGTTGCAGAGGACGTTAGCTAACGTAATCGGGTGATTGATATAGGGCGATGCCTCGACATCTTTCCGACGTTGATCCTTGTGCCTGGCGGCCGAAAATGTCAGTGCTTTCAGAAGTAGCTTCAGGTCGTTTTCGGCAAACATCACATGATGTCCTTCAATTTAACACCCGGGGATCAAATCCAAATCGCCCTAGGCCAGGCTCTTGATGATATACCCGCCCGACTTATCGTCGAGTACCAGTGTGATCAGCTTGCGCGCCTGGGCCTCTTCGAGCAACTGGCCGAAGGTACGGAAGCCATGATAAGTCTCGTCGAAACCCGGCTTGCGGCGCTTCAGGGTCTGCTTGACCATCGAGCCCCACACCTTCTCCTCTGCACCGCGTTCCTTGAACAGGGCTTCGATAGTCTCCACGACCAGGTCCAGCGCATCCTGCTGCTTGTCGTCCTCGGTCTTCACAGCATTCTTCTTGCCCACCTTCTTTGCGGAAGACTTGCGCCGGGCTCGGCGCGGCTTGCCGGACTCGCGCACCAGGTCATCGTAGAAGATAAACTCATCGCAGTTGGCAATCAGCAGGTCTGAGGTGGAATTCTTCACACCGACCCCGATGACGACCTTGTTGTTTTCACGCAGTTTGCTTACCAGGGGCGAAAAATCCGAATCACCGCTGATAATGACAAAGGTGTCGACATGCAGCTTGGTGTAACACAGATCCAGGGCATCGACGACCATGCGGATATCAGCCGAGTTCTTTCCGGACTGGCGCACATGGGGGATCTCGATCAACTCAAAAGCCGCCTCGTGCATGGGGGCCTTGAACTCCTTGTAACGATCCCAGTCGCAGTAGGCTTTCTTGACAACAATGTTGCCCTTGAGCAGCAGGCGCTCCAGCACCTTCTGGATGTCAAAGGCGTCGTATTTTTCGTCGCGCACACCGAGGGCAACATTCTCGAAATCGCAGAACAGCGCCATATTCCGGGTTTCTAATTTTTCGTTCATTCATGCTCCTTTTTCTCACCACCCATATTACACGAGCAAAAAGGGGTCAGTACCCTTTAACTTTTGAACTTCAGGGCCTTGAAAAGGGTACTGACCCCTTTAGCACGCTCGAGCTGACAGTCCCGTTCAGGTTCTGTTCAGGAAACCTTTCGTATATTCATACTCCAGAGGGTGCACCGTGTGTGCATCGAGGTCAATCCAGAATGCGTTACTGCAAAGAGGCATCCCAATGAAAACCAAAACGATTCATGACCGGGAGTACAAACAGAAATTTGTCAGACAGCTGATGGGCGGATGCCTGCTGTTCATGCCAATGGCCGTTTATGCGGGTTCGCAGGCACCAACAATCAAACTGTTTCCGACCACCGTGCTGGAAGAGATCAAGCATACGGGTAACGTTGCAGCGGAGATGGAAACCGGCCTGCAGGGAGTCATTGCCCGTCTCGATGAACAACAAACACTCTATGTAGAAAGCAAATGTGAAGGCAACGAGGGCGACCCCGGCTGTGAACAGATCGCCAGGCAAATGGGCAAGAGCTACCTCGAGATGTTGAACATCATGGGGGACAAGCTGCCGGAGATGGAAACAGCCGTCAACAGCACCTCTTCCAGCCTCGAGAAGCGTATACGCCGGGAGCTCGGTCAGAAAAAAACGTCCTGGGCCTTGCAGGAACTTCTGGTTGGTGCGCAATCCGAAAGCGGGGCCAATACCGACCGACCGGCGTTGCGCGGACGTTCCGGAATGCGACTCAGCGATCGATTCAATCAATATTACCAGCTGGTGGCCCGTTCCGGTGGCGAGGTCAACTCCTCGCTGGCAGTGATTGCGTCGGACATTTATCTCGACATGCAGGAAACCTCGAGCCTGATCGCGCGCACCCGGGAGGAGATCAGCCGAGCCACCCTGATGGAGCAGCTGAACCAGTCGTTCGGAACCATTACACCGGAAATGCAAGAGGTAGTTGCAGGCGTGAAGTCAATTCTGTTTGGCGAGGAACAGGCATTGATGCCGATGACGGCGCCGCCTGCCAGCCAGCCTCAGCAGGGCTATGAAAGCCCCCTCAAACTCTAACAACCAGCACACAGGGGAACACAGTTATGAACACATCGAGGACATCCATCATCGCTACAACCGCTGCCGTGGCAGTACTGGCAACCGCATTGACTGCCTGTAACAGCAACCCGTCGCGTGCCACCGCGTGCAGTCTGCCGGAGGGTCCCGACCTGGATCGCGCCATCAGCGCTGCCCGTTTCGACCTGGAGACCGGTTGCGAGCAACAGTTCGATCAATATTTCCAGCGACTGCTTACGATTGCCGAAGGCGATCCTAAAAAGGACAACAAGGCCGCTTTCAGCGAGTTCCTGATATGGGCTAATGAAGAAGGCCTGTTGAGCAAGCGCCAGGCGCGGGAAACCTACACCCGTTATTTCGGTGTTAAATATGTTTCCCTTATCAGTGATTACAGCGTCTGCGACCAGACCTGCCCACGCCAGGACGAAGTCATGCGGGAAATGAACAAGGAGCTGGTGGACAAAGAGCAGGGTCTGCTCAAGGTCAGCGCAGACCGGCGCGAGTATTACCGGGCGAACCGCCTGTTTCAGGAGACCGAACTGGTCCTGGAGGCCACTTGCGAGGCCTGCGGGCCGATCGAGTAAGCCGCGATGAAGGCGCGGAACAGCCGCGGATTTCTGTCCGGTTTGCTGCTGGGCGTGGTACTCAGCCTGTTGGCCGGCCTGATCGGCGTGTACCTGCTGATCGTGCTGGACATCATTTCGGTGTCCGTGGTCGATACGCCAGGGCTGCAGGCAGTAAGCGAGTGGACCCGGCGTAACCTGGGTTTGTCGGTGCTGCCGTTCGGCATCACCCTGGCGCTGTATCTTCACAGCCTGCGCGCACTGGCCAGGCGGCTCGATGACAACTCTCCACAGAATGAGATTGGCCAGCTTGAACATCTCACCGACGTCTGGACCAGCCTGTTCTTTGGCATCGGGGTGATCTGGACAGCAATCGGTATGCGCAGTGCGCTGCTTTATGCCATCGGTGATCCGGGTGTGGCAGCGCAATCAGGAGCCTTCGCTATTCTCACACGGCTGGTAGACGGCGGCATCCTGACAGCACTGACGACCACCATCGTGGGTGGTATCGGCGGTTATCTGATGCGCGTCATCAAGAGCTCATTTCTGGGTACAAAATTGAGCCGCTATTACGAAGAGCGGGAGCAACGCCAGGCCGCGCGGGTCGAACACCTGCTGCGCGATATCCGGGCGTCGATTGGCGGTCTTTCCGCAGGATCGCCAGCCGCGGCGTATGAACTGATCGAAGAACAATGATCCGGCCTGGTCGCAGCACGCGATACACCGCGACCGCAGGTAGCACGGGGAGCGATACCGATGCATTGCAAACAGATGTCATGCGCTTCATGTCCATCCTGGGTCTGTGCCTGATGGCCGTGTTTGCACTGGTACAAAGTATTCCGCTGCAGGAGGCAGACGCCGTCCGGCCGGAGCCGGAACGGGTGAAACTGCAGCAGGATATCGCGTTGCAGCAGGAACGCGCACGGGTCCTGCAGAATGACCTGAACCAACTGATGACACAGATTCGAAGCGCACAGGCGCACAAGGCCGATACTCAGCAGGTATTGTCATCAACGCGACAACAGCTGACCCTGATCGTCGATCAAACAGCTCAAGTCCGCGGCGAACGTGATAACTTGACCGCTGAGCTGGAAGTGCTGAAACGCCAGCTTGCGCAGGGCCGCGATGAATTGGCCCGGATTCAGCAGGCTGCACAGAAGCAGGAACACGCGCTACGCAAACTCCAGCCGAAACTCAGCGAGGAGCGGAACAAGCTTGCTGAAATCCGCGAACGGACCGATGTCCTGAACAAGCAGCGGGCAGCAACACCGCGCTCACCTGTCATCGAAAAACGTCTGTCGCCGGTAACCCGACCAGCGAAACAAGGTTTCACCCTGAGGTTTGCCTCTGCCGAGGCACTGCACCGCCTGGTGGCCAGCGGAACAGTCAGCCTGTATGGAATGGCTGACAAACAGGCCTGGCGTCTGTCACTGGGTAAAGGCAGCCCGGCCTTCGCACATGACGCGTTCCCGGGATGGTTTCACGAAATGGCACCGTCAACAGTACCGCCTGATTACGTGCGGACCCTGGAAAAGTCGGTGGGCCGACTCGCGCAGTCATCTGTCGTCTGGGGCGTGCAACTTCCCCCCGCAACAAAACAAGCAATAGCATCCCTGACCACTGGTCTACAGGGTGGCAGTCTGGTGATAGGTGCCGGCGGCCAGGTAACCCTGGAGGCAGAGTGACATGCTTGTGAGCAGACTCTTCACTCTCCTTGTCACCCTGACCGCGCTGCTTTCAGCTGGTTGCGCGCAGCACCCTGCCCGTCTGTCACAGGACGAGGATTCATCGCTGCAGCGCTGGCTCGACATCGAGCTTGCACCCTGGTTGGCAGACCAACTCAGCGAGCACCCAAGGTTCCGGGGCGAGCCCGTTATTCTGGTTAGACTCGATGGCTCTGACATTCAACCGGACATAGACGGTCTGACCCGCAGCATACGCGACCAGGTCATGGACAAACTGCTCGCTGACGCACGCGTACGCCTGCCCTGGCAACCGCAGCAGCAACAGGCCCAGCACCATCGCCGGCTTGACCAGGTGCAGTGCGGAAGAATACGTGATGCGAACTATTACATCGGCATCGAGATCACCCGCACCGCGACTGCGCAGTATCGGACCTCGGTGCGTGCCCTGGATGTGCGGGCCGGCGAATGGGTCAGCGGGTTCGGCAAGAGCTGGTCAGGATCCCTGACGTCCAACGAATTACGCGCCTTGCAGGAGCGTCGCACCGATGAGTCCCTGCGCGGTCTCAGAGTGCTGCCTTTCAATTCCGGACATCCGGACCTGGCGGCCACCTATCTTGCCAACAACCTGAGCTGCCTGCTGCGTCAGCAGGACGAGGAGGACCTGGTCATTTACGTGGAATCGCTGAAATCCGATCAACCCGGGTTGCGTACCCTGCTGAGCCTTATCGGTAACAACCTCTCGCGTTACCGCGAGGTACGTGTCACGGACACGAAAAAGGAATCGAATTTCCACCTGCGCGGTGAAGCCTACGAGATCCAGTCCGGTCTGTACCAGGTATGGGTGGTATTGCACCCGAAAAATTCGGGCGAACATCTCGTTGGCATGGACACCGCCACCTACGTCAGCATGCAACCGGCAGGTGGCCGCCTGGAGCCAAGGCGGCTGGAAAAGCAGGAGGTGCGCAACGGAAAGCCGGCTATTGCCGGAATGGAACTGGTACGCCGGTACAGCAGCAATGGCGACAGTATCCGTTGCACAACGCAACAGAGCGGTACACCACTGGTGGAGGGTTGCCCGGTGCTGGAGCTGAGCGTCGAACGGGCTGACCAGGTGTTCGTTTTCGTGCACGGGACCAAACACGGCATCAGCCGCCTGTCATCCGGGACCTGCGGTAATAGCCACGATTCAACCGCGGGCACATGGGCAAAGCGCAGCTATCTGTTCCCCGCCGCGCGTTTTTCCAACTCGGACTGGCCCACCGTCTACGCCATCGCTGTCAGCGGGTCGGAACTGGCGCAACAGTTCAATGGGCTCCTGCAGGTCCTGCCCGATGCCTGTGGAGATAGCACAGGCATGCACGCTGACAACAGCAGCATCGACCAGTGGCTGGGCAAGCTCGACCACCTGATAACCACCAACAGTAACCACGCAGTCTGGACCGCAAGGCGTATACCATGATGAGAATAACAGGATTCCTGGCCGGCGTTGGCCTGACCATCGCGGCCTTCCTGCTGGTCCTGGATATTCAGGAGGACCCGCAGCCGGAAACATTTACAGCAACCACCGGGAACCCCACAGCAGAAGAACTTTCAGCGATAGTTGATGCTATAGCCGAACAAGTGGATGTTGTGCCCGCAGAGGCTGAACCTGAAGTGCCGGTTCCGCCGAATCCTGAGTCCGTGACGGCCGCTGCTGAACCACAGAGCGGTTTCATGGAAGCTGCTGTAGACGACACACTGGAGGAACCTGCGGAGGCGTCCGCGGCCCTGGTCGCAGCAGCGGATGTGGTACAGCCCGGGCAGGAATCCGGCGTACCGGCTCCACCAGATCCTGTGGTCGCTACCGTCGATGATCAGCTGCAGAATGGTTTCGAAGCTTCCAGCATGGAGCTGGCCCACCTGCCGATCAATCAAAGCGGTAACGGTACCTATCTGTTCTGGAGTCCGTTCCGCAGCACGTGGGCGGCACAGGGTTTCGCGGGGCGCCTGACTTTGGCCACCCAGGTACCCGTGGATGTCATCAATACAGGACCGGGGAAATACCGGGTGGCATTCAGCTTCCGGAACGAAACAGAACGCCTGGCGAGGATCGAGCACATTGAAACCATCACCGGGCTGAAACTGGAATAGTCATGTTGCGACTCGAAGCTACCCTGATCCTGTGTCTTTCACTGCTTGTCGCTGCACCGGCAATCGCCAAAACTGGCGCGTCGATTGACGCCGGCGCACTGGAAAGCCGATGGCAGGCCTTCTCGAAGACCGCAGCGCAGACCCAACCGGCACTGCAGTTTCCCTATGCGCATTGTTTCAAGCGAGCCGCCGCAACCCATCAGTTGCCGGAAACCCTGTTACTGGCAGTCGCCCGCGGTGAAAGTGATTTCAAACCCGAAGCCCGGTCGCACGCCAACGCCTACGGACTGATGCAGATACTCTGGCCCGGCACGGCAAAGCACCTGGGGCTGAACCGATTGTCCGACCTGCTGGAACCGTGCACCAACGTCGAGGCCGGCACACGCTATCTCAAGGAACTGCTGGAACGCTACCAGGGAAACATGCACCGTGCGCTGGCGGCATACAACTACGGGCCATCCCGAATCCCGGTATCCGGCGGCAAGCTTCCTGATGGCGCCGTGTGGTACAGCAGCTATATTTCACGCCATCTTGACTACGTCCTGAACGGAAGCCGGAAACAACCACGCGGTGCAACCCCCAGCCCCTACTCGGATCAGGGCCGGTTGTTCATTATCCGTTTTTCCCGCCCCTACCGGGCAGCGGCTTTTGTCGACAGACTGCAGCCGGGCTTTGGTGATATCCGTCTGGACTGGTTCCGGCGACCGGACAAAGGCTTCGATGTTGTCATGCTGTATGCCGACCAAACAGAACTGGCGCGGGGGCAGCAACTGCTTGCAGCCATAGGGTTCCAGGAATCATGAAGCGGACATTGCACATACTTTTTTTGTTATACGCCTCGCATACGGCAAGTGCCGAAGCCTTCCAGACTTATGCAACCGTGGTGAACGTGCAGCCAATCATCGAGACAATCTACGCTCCGGTTACACGCAGGGTTTGCACCGATCCGGATAGCGCTGCGCGCGAGTTCACGTCGGTGTCAGCTACCATCGGCGAAGATATCCGCCAACAGAACCGACTCTGGCAGGCACAACGTTCCTGCAAAACCATTGTAGAAAAACAGCCCCGGGAGAAGGTGACTGCCTATCGGGTGACCTACAGCTATCGCGGTTACACATCCACCACGCGACTGTCCTATCACCCCGGTGACCGGATGCCGGTGAATGTCAGCCTGTCACCCCTGCCCTGACAGGCGCTTCACTTTGCCATTCGTTTAACTGACAGCGGTCAAATCAGAGCACAAGCCCCATGAGGTAATCAGGCACGAAAACCTGCCAGTGTTGTACCAGGTGAATTTGCCGTTCAATTATTTCTTCTTGCCTTTCTTGCCTTTCTTGCCTTTCTTGCCTTTCTTGCCTTTCTTGCCTTTCTTGCCTTTCTTGCCTTTCTTGCCTTTCTTGCCTTTCTTGCCTTTCTTGCCCTTCTTGCCCTTCTTGAC
>Ga0316189_10001777_pt1 | contig 21295 bp, 17 predicted proteins | sample LowCovwburrow_MG_FD_204930 | JGI IMG/M metagenome (GOLD analysis project Ga0316189, IMG submission 204930) | Coastal sediment microbial communities from Maine, United States - Lowes Cove worm burrow | ecosystem: Environmental > Aquatic > Marine > Coastal > Sediment | place: USA: Maine... | reverse complement strand
AAGGTAGTGTGGCGGCGAGCATGCTGAAACTGACCACGTAACGCATACCGTAAACACGTGCGCGATAGGCACCTTTGGCCATTTTGCCGATCAGAAAATCGGTGATGGGAATTTGTCCAAATGCGCCCAACATGAAACCGAAGGTTACTACCAGTGCCTGACCTTCCTGTAATCCTGGCATGGCGGCAAAGAAGACGAGTTGCAGACTCGCGGCCCCAATGAAAACAAGCCGTGGACCGAGGCGATCGAGGAGCATGCCCACAACCAACTGGGCGATTGATGCAAGGGCGAACACCGTGAATGTGAAAATGCCGACCATGGTGGCAATGTCTGTATTGGCGGCCAGCCCCAAGTGGTGCAAACCATCCAGCAATTCGGCCGAAATCCCCTGCAAGCGTTCATCGAATATCTTCGGCAGCGCAAAGGTTGTGGATTGAAAGATGATACTCGAAACCGCAGTAGTCACAAAGACGATCACCGACATTCGTCGGGGCATAGATGCGGCACCCGCTCGGTTTTCGTCCTGCGCGGGTTCCTTTTCAACCACTTCCGGCGGGGTTCCCGGCTCTCGCTGACAGAATCCAATATAAAGAACGCCACAAACAATTGAATAGAGACCCGGTAGTATAAAAGCCATGCGCCAGCCGCCATGATCGATCAGGTAACCCGTCACAAGAGCGGCGCTCGCAACCCCCAAATTACCCCACACCCCATTCATAGCCAGACGGATGCCTATATTTTTCCACCTCGAAGTAACAATCGCCAGGCCTACCGGATGGTAAATCGCCGCGAACAGTCCGATCGCGCCCAACCCTACGCCCATCTGGGTGGGGGTCCGGGCAAAACTCGTGGCAATCGAAGCCAGACCCCCGCCCACAAAGAAGACAGACATCATACCGCCGCGACTCCATTTATCGGCCAACCAACCGGCGGGAAGGGCGAACAACCCAAAGGCCGCGAAACCCGGAGTGGCATAGGCTAGGAGCTCACTATAACTGAGCCCCCAATTGCTGCTTAAGGTCAAGGCCGCAACGCCAGCGAAGATCAGCATAAACAAATGACTCAAAAAATGGCCACAATTCAATAAGAAAAACAACAGTCGGTCTAACTTCATCATATTCCTCGGAGTCGTCAATTACAGGCCAAGGCGCTCTGCCGCTTGGCTCCATCTATGTTACAGTTGACCGAGGCACGACATCATGCCAGTCATTGTCGAAAATCGGCCAAGGTTCTTCCGCGAGAGAGTTTATGGATACCCGTTCAACGCGCAGCCAACATGCAAAAGACTATCAGGAACTGCCTCAATCGATTGGTGTGATGGTCAAACGGTTTGAAGACGGTCATGTAATTCCCGTTCACACCCATGAACGAGATCAGCTTCTCTATGCGAGCAACGGTCTGATGAGAGCCAAAACGGAAACCGAAGCATGGGTTGTCCCGACAGATCGGGCAGTCTACATTCCAGCGGGCACGGCACACTCTGTCAGCATGCACGGAGAGGTGGAGATGTGTACGCTTTATATCTCGCCCCATTCCTTCCCGGAATTACCGATTGGCGTGTGTGTCCTCCACATCTGCGGCCTGCTGCGCGAGTTGATCCTGGCCCTGAGCACGGAGTCGATCAAATTTGAGCCAACCGACCGGGCAGGAATCATTGCTCGATTGATAGAAATTGAACTGGGCAGATCTTGTGAAATAGCACTCTACATCCCTTTGCCTCAAGACCCTCGTTTAAAACGATTGTGCAACGCCATCCTTGACGAGCCTTCCAGTCGTCGAACTTTAGACGGGTGGGCAGACTTGGTGGGCGGCTCTACCCGGACGCTGGCGCGCTTGTTTGAAAATGAATTGGGGATGAGTTTTAGCAATTGGCGTCGCCGTGTTCGCTTCTACAGCGCACTCGAGGCTCTGTCGCTGGGTGAACCCGTTGCGGTTGTGGCGCAAAACCATGGCTACCGCAGTGTCAGCGCTTTTTCTGCAGCTTTTCGAAAAACTTTGGGACTACGACCATCTGACCTCCATGACCCGCATTTGAAAGACAAACGGAATGAGTTCCAGGGCCTCTGTACACGTTGATCTGTCTGGGTTGGAGGTGGATGAGGGCCTTCGCCGCGCCGCAGTGGGCGCAGCGATTTAGCCTACACCAATGGATTCACGTCAAAACCAGAGGCCAGTCGTGCTTTTTTCCAAAACTTCCGCGCGCCTTGAGAGCTGAGACTTGAGCCTTGCAACTTGCCTACTCTGCCATTAGCAGAAAGGCGCCCTCGGCACTGGCAACTACGGCCCCGTGTTCGTCAATGATCTCGGCAAAACCCTTGATCCGCGAAGACGTGCCCCGTCTTTCGACGCGAGCCTTGCAGAGGTAGGCTGTCTCAACCTTCATCGGTGTCAGATAGCGCAGCTTCAGGTTGGCGGTTACCGCATAAACCCCTGTTTGCTTAAGGGCGGACTGAACGATGACCTCGTCCATGATCAAGGAGGCAATCCCACCATGCACCGTGCCAGCATAAGACTCATAGTGCTTGGACAGGTTAATGGCCGAGTACGTCTCCTCTCCCTGTTGGTAAAAGGTTAACTGCAGCCCTTTGGGATTGGTGGGGGAACATCCGAAACAATTGGAAGCAAAAGCGGGATCCGTGGCTTTGACGTCACTCATGAAAACCTCCCAAAATATTGCATGTATGTGTCTTTCACCCCGGAAGACCATCAAACTCTGTCGATTCAACCACAAACGAACATTGGAGACAAGATCTCGCTGGAAATGGTCAGGGTATCCAAAGTCCAGTTCAACTCGCTAGGCACAAAGCTGGGAGGGCTGAATCCACAATCGATCGCACACTTGCATTCTTATTTATTCGCGAATATAAAGAAAGGCCTTTTGTTCTAGCGTTTACAAGTTTGTTCTCCCTCTTCGCAGAAAACATTTCTTTCCCTGAGATAATCAGGTGTGCCCTCTAAAGACACTGACTGGGAATGCATGGTGCCCGAGGAGGCGCCATGTCTGTGAAACACAACGGGTTGGGAGGTGGAATTTTGAATATTGAACCCATATCAGGCCACTGGAAAACCACAGCGTGGGTGATCCATGAGTAAAGACATGCACCGTCCTGATCCCGAAAAAGGCAAGAGCCGACACGATCCCTTTTTCAAGGTTGGTCTCAAACAACTCCAAATATCCATTCCCCTTCTGAAGAGGAAGTTACCAGCTGAGATTCAAAAACATATGGATTTGGATAAACTGGAGATCATCAGTGAAAACCTGGTTACCGAGCGCCTGGGCCACAAAGTGGTGGACGTGCTCTTTACGGTGCCTTACAAAGGTGAACAGACCTTGGTCTACATCTTGATCGAGCATCAGAGCACCGAATACAGGTTCATGCCCTTTCGCTTGACCTTCTATTCTTTCCTGATTATTGATGACTGGCTTCGGACGCGTACCAAAGGAATAAAGAAAGGAGGCGAACCGCCAAAGAAACTGCCCAACATCATACCCATGGTGTATTACAACGGCGAGTTCAAATATAGCGGTGAGCTGGAGCTTGCCAATATGTTCGAAGACCCGAAACTGTTTTCCGACACCATCAACAACCCCATGATGCTGGTGGAGAGGGACGATGTGGACGATGAGTTGCTACGCGTAAACGCCTGGGGCCATGTCTTCCATGCCCTGACGATGAATATTTACAGCAAGCAGATTAATCCGATTCTGCTTGATTTGATCCCCAAGATGTTGCAAATTGAAAAGGAGAGCCTGAGTGGCGTTGAGTTTGTTGTACGTTGCTTTAACTACTTGATCACCTCGGCACGGGAATCCTCGAAAGAAGACATCGTGAAGGCGGCTGATAAACTCACCTGGGCGAGAGAGGGAGCTATGACCGTATTTGAGCAGATCCAAGAAGAAGCCTACGAAACCTTCAAAGATAAAATCGAAGCAGCTGAAAGACGTGAGGCCCAGGCTGAAAGGGAAAAGGCCGAAGCTGAAAGGGAAAAGGCCGAAGCGATCAAAAGAGCCCGAAAAGAGAAGGTCGAGATCGCTAAGAAATTCCTTCGGTCTGGGCTGGATAAAATCCTTGTCGCCGAAAACTTCGGTCTGTCCCAGAACGAAATCGAGGCTATCGCCTCCGATCTCTAAAGACCCTCATTTCGCATTTTCCCCGCCGGTCGGGGTTGTCACCTCGGTTTGCCCCTTGTGCATTTGACCTGCCGAAACAGTCCACCGACCCTGCGGCCTGCAGACCCTGATCAAGACAATCGGGTACTTTACCATCGAAGGAAGCCTCATTCCCATGGGTCTTTGCAGTCAACTCTCGTTTTCTCCATGAGTAAGTCGAAACGTTCGAGCGCAAGGCGCTGTGTCTCTTGCTCACTCATGGAGATCCACCAGTTGATCTATGATAAGACTCATTTTAGCCTCGATTGGTGGAATTCAATTGGAAACAGGTGCAATGGTCCGGCAATAGCTTCGTCGGCGAGGAAGTCAGCGCTTCTTGCCACAACACTTTTTGAATTTTTTTCCACTGCCGCAGGAGCAAGGATCGTTGCGCCCGACCTTGGCCGCTTCGCGAACGACCGGTTTCTGCTTGGGACGTGTACCGTCGACAAAGTACCACTGCTCGCCTTCCTTCTTGAAGGTGCCGATCTCGTGGTAGTGCTGCGTCGCTTTGCCTTCCTTATAATGGGCAATGAACTCAACAACGCCATGTTCGTCATCCGGCCCACCCGCTTCGGTGCGCACAATCTCCAAACCTGTCCAGTCGGCGCGATCCGACCAGGCCTTGATCTCATCCATATTCACATCACCGCGATGATCCGGGTGAAAGGTATTGCGAATATAAGTGGTCAAACCCTTGGCAAAGGCACTGTAACGAGAACGCATGAGCTTCTCGGCTGTCGGCGGCTTCTGCTCCTTGTCGTGATAGGGTTGGCAACATTCCGCATAACTTTTTTCATTGGAGCAGGGACAAGCATTCATAGATGACCTCCGTTTCGGGCATCCTACCCTAAAAAGACCGTCATGTTAAGAGCCGGTACGAGATTCAGGCCATATTTCAGCATCGTTCCATCCGATCCATTCAAAGCCTGAGGTAACGGTGCAACACGCGCCGGTTTTCGCGACCCTCCTCGGGACGGGTCGAATGAAGACCTTCCGGTTTGAATCGCACCTTTGCCAGGGTATAATTGGGCTGAAACCAAATCAGGAGCGTTTATGAGCTACCGAAAAGAATTTTTTCCCGATCTAGAATACTCGGTCTACCTCAACCATGCGGCAATATCACCGCTCAACAGTCGCGCCGTTGCGGCCCTGACGACCCAAGCACAACGCTATGCACAAAGTGGCCTCAAAGCTTGGACTGCGGGCAATGATGCCTGTATCAGCCTGCGCGACAAACTGGCCCGTCTGATCAGCGCCGAACCCAAGAGTATCGGCCTGATTTCAAATACTTCCCACGGCTTATGCGTGGTCGCCCAGGAATTCTCCTGGCAACCAGGAGACCGTCTGGTTCTTTTTCGCGGGGAGTTCCCAGGAAATGTGGTGCCCTGGCTTGCCGCAGCGCAACGTTTCCAACTGGAGGTTCTCTGGCTCGACCTGGATGATTTAATCAATCGCAGCGAAGCCTTCCTGGCCGCCATGGCCCAAAGGCCTCGTCTGATGGCGATTAGTTGGGTCCAATTTCAAACCGGTCGCGCCGTCTCGCTTGCAACACTGTCTCAACTGCGCACCGAATTCGGCTTCCAGGTCTGCCTTGATGCCATTCAAGGGCTTGGCCCCCTGGTGCTCAACCTGGAGGAAACCCCCATGGATTACGTAGTCTGTGGTGGCCACAAATGGCTGCTAGGGCCCGAAGGGGTTGGGTTTATGTATGTTCATCCCCAACGCATCGGTGATCTGAAACCTGTCTTTGCCAGTTGGCTGTCTCAAGAGGACCCCGTCTCTTTCCTGTTCAATGGGGCCGGCCATATTGATTACCAGAAACCCATGCGCCTGGAACCCTCTCGCTACGAAATGGGCACCTTGAACGCGATCGGTTATGCGGCCCTGGATGCAAGTATCGGTATTTTTCTCGAAATTGGACCTCAACGGGTTAGCGAGCTGGCTCTGGCCCGAGCAGAAACCTGTCGCGAGGGTCTGCGCGCCATGGGCATTGAGCCCGCCGATGGGGGTTCCGGCGCGGCCATCGTCAGCTTTCCCGTCGCGACAGATAAACTCACCCACTACGTCAAGGAGCTGGACCGCAAGAGCATTTCGGCGGCAACGCCAGACGGCCATTTACGAGCCGCCCCTCACTTCTATGTCGAAGTGTCGGAGATTAACTTTTACCTGGACACCCTTGCTGAGCTGCGCCTCGGAAAAAACAACGGATCCAACTGTTTTTCTTGATTTTATAAGGAGGGCCCTTTCTTATTCACACGTGTTGTTTTTTTTTAGATTCCATTCCGTCCCTTGGCGAGCGCATTTGTGGTGTAAGGATTTAAGGTCTGAGTGGTTCATTTTGTTCGCAACCCACCTCATATTCAGGGCTGGCAGGCTGTAGAAACAGTGTTAATATAGGAATGGTTGCCAAGTTCAATCATCTATTGATGAATCCTTCAATTAATATAGGCACCTTGAAAAATCTGGAGTGTATTATGAAAGCAACTTTATTCTTGGGGCTGTTGTCCCTCGGCTGGGTAGCATTTGCCCAGCAGATCGGCGATGGCCCGATTGTAAAAGAGCATCTGGATCAAGCCGCAATCGAACGCGGCACGATCTCATTCGAGGACCTTCTCACTGCGGGTGAGAAACTATTCGTAGCCAAATTTAACACCTACGATGGCCAGGGCAGGCCAGGCACCACCGGGCATGGCGTCAGCCGTGATCCCGAGGGCGTGCCGCGTTTTGTTAGAACCTCTTCACCGGAAGCAAACTCTTGCGCGGGCTGCCACAATGACCCCTTTGTCGGCGGAGCGGGTGATTTTGTCGCCAACGTATTCGTTCTGGCCCAAACATTGGACCCGGTTACCATGTCGGTTGCCGCTGATTTTAGCAACGAACGCAACACACTGGGCATGCACGGATCGGGTGCCATCGAAATGCTCGCTCGTGAGATGACGGATGAACTGATCGCCATCCGCGACGCCGCCATTCAACAAGCCCAAGACGAAGGTCAAACCATATCGCGTGCCCTATTTGCCAAAGGAATCTCTTTCGGCACCATCCGTGCTGCTGCGGACGGAAGCTTGGACACAAGCGCCGTGGTTGGTGTAGATGAAGCAGACCTGATCATTAAACCCTTCCATCAGAAAGGGGTCGTGACTTCAGTCCGCCAATTCTCCAACAACGCTTTTAACCACCATCATGGCATGCAATCCGTGGAACGCTTTGGCGTGGACCGCACCGGCACGGACGATTTTGACGGAGATGGCGTCAAAGACGAGCTGACCGTGGGCGATATAACGGCGGTTACCCTATGGCAAACATCCCTGGGCGTTCCTGGACAGGTCATTCCCAACGACGGAACCGTAGCCCGCGCCATTCTGGTTGGCGAACGTACCTTTGGCAACATCGGTTGCGCCGACTGTCACACGCCATACATGACCCTCAACAATCCTACCTTCACCGAGCCAAACCCCTATAATCCCGACGGCAACCTTCAACCCGATCAAGTATCTCGCTCCATCGAATACGACATGACCAGTCAGGGCGACAAACCCTACCTGGAAAGTCGCTACGATGGCAGCGCAGTGGTCAGAGCCTTCACGGATTTGAAACGCCATAATCTCTGCGATGCAGACTACAACCATTACTGTAACGAAGAATTGGAACAGGACGGTGTAGCCACGGAACTCTTCCTAACCCGTAAGCTCTGGGATGTGGGGAATACCGCCCCCTATGGTCATCGCGGTGACCTGACCACCATCACGGAAGCCATCAGTGCGCACGGCGGCGAGGGTCGCGCCAGTCGAGAGGCCTTCTTCGCACTCTCAGACCAGAGCCGAGCTGAGGTCGTTGAATTCCTAAAATCGCTCCAAATCTTGCCTCCTGGCACCGAGTCTCTGGTCGTAGATGGCGAAGGCACCGCCAAGAGCAAAGCAGCAACGGCTCGTGCGCTTGGCTTGCCTGGCACGAACGATTTCGACATAAAAAGCCCAAGCCGGAACTGGCAATAAGGGTAACTGGACCACCCTTTCATTCCCCGGCGCAACAGCATGGAGCGCCCAATCCTCTTTCACAAAACCCAAGACCCACCAGGAATTGCTGATGCAAATGCGTCGTTTTCACCATGACACCGGAAAACACCTTTTGAATCGGGTCGTCAAAGTACTTGTACCATCGCTTGATGGTACAAGTACCAAAGGCGTGATGGTTTCTATTCCTAGTGATTTGCCTTTTGCATATGGGCGGTACATTCAGGATTGAGGCGAACCTGGGGTGAGTGCTACCCTTTCGTCTTAATGAATGTCACGGGGTCTGACCTCAGCCCTGTTACTCCGAACATGAATTACTCGGTTTTTAGCGTCTGCCGAAAGGCTGTCAAGGTGTCTTCTACCCGTTTAATTTCCGCTTTTGATAACATGGAACCGGTATGGAGAACATCAACAACCACCTTGCCTCCCGCAGCTTTTGCTTTGGTCTTAACGTCTAAACCAGCATTATCCGTGGGGGTGACCTTCCAGTAGATTGAGATGAGTTCATAACAATGTTTCGCTTTGTTATTCGGGTGCGAATAGTTGGCCTCCCAGACAACCGCCAGTTCGTCCAACTCGGGATGGAGTTTAACCAAACCTGCCAACAAGCGGATATTCGATTCAAAGGGCATCATTTTCGTGTTCGCGTCACGTGTGCCCAAGATCAGATTACTGCCATCTGTGATACCACCAAGGGAGGCTGCCCTGACATGCAGCCACTCCCATTTTGAGCTGTTCCAGCCATCGGAATCCAAAAGCCAGGCATAACCGCGCGCATTGGTCTTGTTCATTTTTGCAAATTGGCCCTTGCCTCGATCACGCGGTGCCGGTGTGGCTCTGAATTCGTCATTGACGATGTTTAAATTAGCCATTCCCGCCTCTACCTGTTCCAGCAAGGGTATGCGTCCTTGCGGCAACACATTTTGTGGCCTTGCTCCCCTGATAATGACAGGACCGTTGCTGGCTTCGACCTTTTGTTCTTTATACACATCTACATCCGCGTTGGACCTCGTTGCTCGACCCTGACCCAATAGATAGTTATCCATGAAATCATTGTCCATTTCCAAGGTGTCATCCATTGGCTCATCACCTTTCGGTACAAACTCAACCGTCAGTTCATGTGCTCTTCCAATAGCTGAAAAGCCCCCCCCACCTGCCAGCCAGAGGCCAAGCATTCCTTTTAGGGCGGACAGAGCGCTGTAACCATTGATATAGTCTGCCGACAGCCCGCCAAGGGGCGCCGTTACTCCAAACAAGGCATCGATCGGCGCAATTTGATTGTGAAAATTGGTATACTCAAGTCTCCAAGTTCCCACATTCCGGGTTCCTTCCAGATTACGGTCCTCAGGTTTGGCATCCGTGTACCAGTCTTCAATGCCCTCCAGTACTTCTATATAGGAGCCGAGCTTTTCGGAACAATATTTAACCAACCCACCTAAATTCCTCTTCAGTTCTGTTTTCTTGAATGCCGGGAACTGTACCCCTAAATAACCATCGATAAAACCGGGGAACTTGTCGAGGACTGTTTCCATAGTGGGAATCTCATCAATGATCCGGTTCACCAACACAATGATTTCAACGGCGTTCGCTGCAGCATCATCGTCTGCGCCTACACCCAAACGATCTCTTGCGTCCCCCAGACTGATCCGTTGAATGGTTTGGTCTTGATCGCTTTGGCCCACGCTCTCCAGGTTGGAGCCATCGAGAGATGTCTCAGAATGGGACAGGCATTGCGCAACGCCGCCTGCCCCGCTATCCGCTTGGATCCTGATTTCTGCCACGTTTCCACTGGCCTGATACTGTTGTACGACATGCCAGGCTTCCTGAGGTAATTGTTTCGCCTGTAACGATCTTGGGTCGGGCGCCTGGCCCAGATAGTGCCGGGGTTGCTGTTTTTGGTCTGCCTCTACTTTTTCGGGCAAGGAGTCCAAGACACGTTGCAAAGACAACACCCCACAATTGGGATCTGTTCCTTGATGGGGCCTGGCGATCATGGATGGTTCACTGGAAGCCTTATGGGCCTCTGAAGCGAATTCCCGGGAATGAAGCTTTTTGTCGTTCCTTGCCGACAAATGCTTTTTCAAGAAAACCTCCTTGCCGCCTGTCCCCTGTTATCTATCTTGATATTAACGATCCAGGCCACATAAATCAAGAAGATCGGTCATGGTGAGACCGTTCCAGACCTTAGCCGGTACCAGGGCTTAGCTGTCTGTGTCGATCTGTCTTGATCTACACCTCCTCGAACCCACCTCGCTCGGATCCCGCGACCATTTTCCCCAACGATTACTAGCCAAGTCCCAATTGAGACCTGGTCCTTCCGAGCCGCAAGGGGAAAATCCGACCCATTTTACGGTCGCTTGATAGGGACAGGCGTGTTCCTTTGCGACGCAGGGCGAATTCGTGGGTTGGACCGAGATCATCCCCTGCTAGAATACGCTTGGCCTGGGGCCCTTATGTTTCCTCGGAGTTGATGCCACTGTGCAACAGTCTTCTCGATTGCTTCTGTTTACCTGTCTGGCAGGCGTTTGCCTGGTGGTTTATCGCGGTTGGGTGACAGAGGATGCCTTTATCACTTTTCGGGTCATCGATAATTTTGTCAACGGTTACGGTCTGCGTTGGAATATCGATGAGCGGGTTCAGGTTTTTACCCATCCGCTGTGGCTGATGCTGCATCTTCCCTTTTATTATGTCACCGACAATATCTGGTTGGTCACCCAGTTGCTTTCCTTTGCCTGTAGTTTCCTGGCCGCCGCAATAATGATGAGAACCTTTGACCGGCATCACCTGACCCTGGTTGTGCTCTTTCTGTTACCCCTCTTCAGCAGCCGCGCCGTGATGGATTTCACCAGTTCCGGATTGGAGAACCCGCTGACATTCCTGCTCTTTGCCTGGTTTGGCCACGTTCTTTTTCATCGGGACCGGTTTTTTTGGTTTTATGTGGCGTTGATCCCCGCTCTGGCCATGGTGAATCGTCTGGATACGGCCCTTGTTTACGCACCGGTCACGCTTTGGCTGGCCTTTTCCGGGAAGTGGGGTCGGGTTCGCTGGTCTCACGTGGCGCTTGGAACTCTGCCCCTTATGTTGTGGTTGGCTTTTAGCCTTTTTTACTTCGGCTTCCCCTTTCCCAATACCAAGTACGCCAAGTTAAATGCCGGGGTGGCCGCTCTCGATTCGCTTCATCAGGGCTTGCGCTACTTTGTGGATCTGGCTCTGACCGATACCTCCTCTGCCTTGCTCCTGCTGGCGGGCCTCCTGGCTGTGCCCATGCTGCTCGCTTCGAGGTTGAAAGTGTCCCAAAACTCGGTGCTCGTGGCGATTGCCGCTGGCGCACTTGCCTATTGCGGGTACGTGGCCTGGATCGGCGGTGATTTCATGTCTGGCCGGTTCCTGGCCTTGCCTACTTTGATCAGCGCCTGGCTGATTCTGGCTGCTTGCTCTCGGGATCCAATGCCCCGCGTTGCATTTTTCTGGCCGGTTTTGCTTTTTGCTGCCTGGTTCTCGGCCCATTTCACGGGGGTCGCCTGGCGGGGGGCAGAGCCGCCTGATTGGAAGGCTGCCGGGGTGGTGGACGAACGGCTCTTCTACCGTGACGAGCTGGCCTTGTTTGCGCCCGGCTCCCTGTTGCCGCGCTTTTCTCATGCCAAGATTCCTGCCATCAATACCGCTATTGACAGGGCGAGGGGTGCCGACCTGGTAGTGAAAGACACGATTGGTTATTTTGGCCTTTATCTGGGGCCGGGAACCAAGGTGCTGGATAACCTGGCCTTGAGCGATCCACTTTTGGCGCGCCTGCCGACCATTCACCCCAAGAAGTGGCGCATCGGGCATTTTATCCGGCGTGTGCCCCGAGGCTACATCCATGCGCTTGAAACGGATGATACGCGCCAGATGGAGCCTCATCTAGCGCGTTACTATGAAAAGCTTCAGTTGATTACCTCGGCAGACCTCTTGGCGAAGGGGCGTCTCAGGGCCATTATCGATATGAATCTGGGACGCGAGGACCATCTGTTGCGTTCCTACTTGAGTTCGGCCAACTTTCGCGGCTCACAATGCCATCTGGTCATTCATAACAGCGGTGATTCTCCGGCCGAGGTGACAGTTATCGGCACAACTCCAGGAAGGCAGATGGAGACTGCCGGCCCATTTATTGTTCCGGCTGGTGGTTTCTTTCAGATCCTGGCCAATGATCTTTTTTCGCGGCAAGGGACGCCTTGGTCGCTTCAGCTGGAATCGGCTTCTAATTCTGTTTTTGCCAAGTTGATTCTGCTCCATGGCGAGACCTTGCACGGCTCACCTGAGAACGGGTTTTCCATGGGTGTTGCCAGCCCGGACGTCATGGGAAAACGTCTGGTTATGCCCTGGGTCTCGGCCAGTAGGGAATTCGAAAGTCTTCTACAGGTAAGCAATCCATCTGACCGGGAAACCCGAGTGGTCATGACTCTTTATAGAGCCAACGGCAAAACCGTCTCGGCGCAGAAGGTGATTGGTGCGGGCCAGGAGTTGCAGCAAACAGTGGCTGAATTGTTCCCTGGTTTGCAGGCCGGTGGTTTTTGTCTGGAACTGGCTTCCGAGCCGGCCGAGATCGAAGCCATTTGGACCACCCGCAATCTGGGCTTGGACCCGGGAGGGCCTATGGGGCGAGCCACAGCCCAAGCGCCCCAGCAAAAGACCCTGTTGTTTCCCTATCTTCCCAGCCACGAGAACCTGGTTTCCATTCCCGTTCTGGTCAACACGGGCTTGGAGCCTGCCAATTTGGTTCTAGATCTGATCGACGTCAACGGTCACGTTGTGCTGCACCAAAGCTTGCATAAACAGGCCCCGCTGGTGCCCAGGCCGTTGTTGATCAGGAGCCTGGTTCCGGCAGGATCGGGAGATCTGTTTCTGCGTGTGACCTCCGATGGCCCCATCGGCGGAGTGGCGGTGATTCTCCGCAATGGCCACGAACCCCAGTTACTCAGGCCGGTCTACCCTTTCGATTCAGATAGCGATAACAGGTGACTTCGTCGACCGTAAGCGTAGTTTGGATCTGATGAGATACTTTTTTGGCGCAGATACGTTGGCAACATCAAATAACCTGACATCTTTGGCGAATTTTCCGTGCTGATATGTACATTATATCTGAACAAGCCTTCCAAATCGGTTGTTCCGAAAAAGAGAAAATGGTATAAGGGAAAGGACACTCAGAGGAAAAACACCTTAGGAGCCCAATCGTTCCATGACTTTGCTAGCATTGAAAAAGAAGCAGAGCGCTGAAGTACAATTCAAGAAGGCAGTCAGCCAATCCGCAGCACTATCTGGACGACCCCCTCGGGGTCAGGTGATCCAGCACGCCGCGACAAAATTGGGGCGAGCGGTTCCGCCTTTTAATGTGAATTGGGCAAATGAAGGAATGTTCGAACCCTCTGATCGAAACCTGCCAAAGCAGGCCTGGAGCGTTCTCCAGAAACAAGGCGCAGATGCCGCCAACAATCGCCTAGAACAACACGGCAATGGGAAAAGCACCCGTTTCATATGCCAAGACCATCAAGAAAGCGGAGATATGCTTGAGCAAAGTGCGTTTCTGGAGAAATTGAAGGGCGTGGTTTATGCAGGAGCAGGCAAGGAGTTAGCGAAGTATGGCATACCAATAAAAGACTGTACGCTCATCAAGGAATGGTTCGACAAATACGCCAAGCAAGAGCCTGAGCGCATTGAGAGGGCAATTGGATTATTTGCCCCTGAAACCAAAAAAGCCACGAATGTCGATGAGTTGATGCCTCTCATTGTAGAGGCACTCACTGCTGCCATTAAAAAGGAGCGGCTAAAACAACTGGCCGCCGGCCAGGATGAAAAGAATGAAGCAATCCAGAAAGCTGGATCAGTGCCAATCAAGGGAAAAGTCATGCAGCGATGCCAATTCTTTTCGAATCTTTTCAGGGGCAGACCGGAGAGAACAAGAAATGAAAGAACCGTGTTGCTGGAGGATGTTGAGTCCAGAATGCCGAAACCCCAGACCAGGATGTTAGATCAAGGTCAAGGAGAGGAAGTGTTTGCAGGTGACATGGTCATCAATGGAGAACCGATCACGACTTGCGCTTTAGTAATAGGCTATGGCGAAAATGGTATTTTGGCCTACCATTGGCCCTTCTCGGAGCCCAGTCATAAAGGCAGTTGGGACAAGTTGATAGAGAGGTATAACATCGGAGTAGTACATAAATACGAGGTCGTAAATAAGCCATATGGGAACACCCACGACATCAGTGATCCGTTGTTGACCGTTTTACCAAAAAGTAAAACGATTCTATACTATATGCAAGATGAGAGAATCACCCCCTCGGTAAGGATCGGCCCTTTGGGGATACAAGAAGGAATCGGCCCACTGGAACGCAAAAAGTAGAACTATTGGTCCAAAAGAAGTAATCAAGCCTGCAGTTTCAGGCTTTCATGGATTGCCTTCGTTATTTGTCAGGTCGTGGGCCTTCGGGGGTGTCAATGCGAAAAACCCATGGCAAAAGGATCAAGCGTTTTTAGTTTTTGGAAAAAAAGCGGGCGAGTCGCCCCTTGCTTCGTCGCGCCAGTCGTTCTTCGAGTTGGGTCAATTGCTCTCGGCAGCGGGTCAACTCTTCACTGAGTTGCTCCCGTTCTGCCGCATGAGCATGACGTTTCCTTGCTGTAATGTGCCGCATTCCGCGATAGATGATCATTAGCCCCACTACCACCAGTCCCTGGCGGAAGCCGAGCGTCTCGAACAACGTCAATAATGCCTCTGTTCCCATATATTCCTTCCTTTTCGGCTCGGCGCAGAGTTGAACAACGGGGCCCCGTTTTTTGTCTACCCTAAAACCGTTAAGCCGTTAGCCTGGTGTCAGTTCCCGCCGGAACCGCTGGTGGCACCTGGGCCGCCAGGATCTCCGTTACCCGGGTTGCCCGGGGGAATTTCCGTCGTCTCGATTCCGTAGAAAATGTTGTCTTCGTTCATATCTAAACCTCCGTGTGATTCGGGGCGTTTGTTGCGCCCTCACAGGGTTAGGAGACGAAACCAAGACCAGGTGTTGCAGCCTTACCAGAAAGATCGAAAGTTCGCTGCCAAGAACCAGATGCATTAGATCCATGGAACCATCTGCACACATGGCATGGGGTCTCGTATTTAAAGCTTCCTGTTCGGGGCGCACACTCTTGCTTCCGTTCCCTTACCAATGCCTTCTCCTTCAGGAATTTATGAATACTTCCGTCGGCTTATTCCCCTCTTTTTCCTGTGATTTTCTCTTAAACAAAATAGACGCGCGTTCTAGCTGTAACAAAAAGGGTTAAGTTTCAATTCCCTTCGACAATGGGAGCAAATCTGGACAAGATCGGTTTGTCGCCATGTTTCCCCCGATAGGGCCAAACCCGGAGATTGCTCGTTTGTCAAGCCCGTTTCGTGATGAATGGCCCTGATCTTATCTAGGGCTTTCTGGGGAACGCTTAATCGAGAACCGCACCAGGGGCAGGCAACGGTGTAACCCTTGTCACGCTGACCACTTTCTCCATTAGCGGCATATAACCATAGACGAACGGGTGTTACCAGTGGTGGGTCAAATTGGAATTGATGCAATCGCATGAACGTAACCTTGCCGGTAGGATCACCATGGGCAAACAACCCATCCGGTCTGATTGGCGAAAATGGTCTTATGGCGTTTTTTGTCTGGCTTACTGCCAACCGTTTCCCGCTTGTTAGGTCCCAGACCCTCAGGGTACCGTCTGAAGAAGACGATATGACCATTTTTCCATCCGGCGTGGCTTGTACCCGGGAACCTCCATCAGCGCTTTTTTGTAATAATCGACAGTGGCCGGAAGCAAGATTCCACAGAAACAGCGTTCCTGCGCTGTCCGATGTAACAACCTGCCTGCCATCGGCCGTCAGACAAGCTTGATTAATGACTTTCTCGTGCCCTTTGTACACAGTCAGGCATTTCCCTGTTTGCATGTTCCACACACGCAACGTTTTGTCTTTTCCAGCAGTGAGAACCCGGGTACCGTCTGCGGTGATTTTCACCCACGAGACAAGTAGCTTATGACCAATCAGATGATGAAGACAAATCCCCTGTTCCAAATCCCAAATGCGGACCGAATGGTCCCAACTTCCTGACACACCGATCTTGCCGTCGGGGGTCATATCAATGGCCCCAATAGGAGCCGTATGTCCTTTAAATGTAGTAATGCAGGTTCCGGTGTGGATGTCCCACAACTTTAAAGTCTTATCCCAGCTTCCTGAAAGAGCGCGACGGCCATCCCCAGTGATTATTATCGACCTCACCCAATCTGTATGACCTTTCAAGATTTCTTTCTCACCGCTCTGATGCCATATACACAGATTGTAGTCCCAGCTTCCAGAAACCACTTTTTTCCCCTCAGGTGTTAACGCCAAACAAAAAACATCTCTGCTGTGGCCCTCAAAAATGTTCAGGCATTTGCCCTTATGGAAATCCCAAACGCCGATGCTATGGTCCTCACTTGCCGTATAGGCCCTTGCTCCGTCTGGAGCAAGGGCAATCCTTGTGATTCCGTCACGATGTCCCTTGGAATATGGTGTGGATTGTCCGTTTTTCAGATCCCATAGTTTTAAAGACCCAAACGAATCACCGGATAGGGCGAATCTGCCATCAGGCGTCATTGCCAAACTGAAGACAGGACCGGTTTGCTCCCTGAATGTTTTGAGACAAACGGCTTTCTCCAAGTCCCAAACACGCAATGTCATATCCTGGCTTCCGGAAACAGCCATTCGACCATCAGCGCTAAGACACACACACAGAACATATTGAGTGTGGCCCTCGAGTTGATTGAGACGAGACCCGGTTTTCAGGTCCCAGACGAACAAATGTCCATCCGAGTCCCCGGAAATAACCTTCCTGCCATTCGCGCTCATGGCAACACAATGAATGGAAGCTCGATGATCCCTTATAATTTTCATGCAGGCGCCCAGTTTCAGATCCCAAATTCGCAAGGTTCTGTCCTGGCCACCGGAAACGGCCAACGTGCCATCCCCGTTTATATCGACCCCATGTATTCTGTCGCTGTGGCCGGTCAATTCCACGGGGTCGACGGACGAATCGAGGGTCCAAACTCGTATGCTGTTGCTTTGGCCGGCTGTAACGGCTTTTTTGCTATCGAGAGAAAGAGCGATGGCCGCAATATACTGGTGTTCCTCAAAAGAGCCAAGGCATGTACTCTTTTCAAGATCCCAGAAGCGTAGGATATTTTTCCCCGCCGAAAGAGCATACCTACCGTCGCAGGAAATGCGAACGCATGCGGCTCGCTCGTTACCTTCCAATACTTTTTCTTGTTCACCCGTTTCCACATTCCATACATAAAGATGCTGGTCGGAGCCGACGCTAATCGCCCGCTTACCGTCTGCTGCAAGGTCCACGCCTTTTAGACCCCCATAGCGCCTTCCGATGATTCTAACGAGGGCAGGGTGAAGTGGATTGAGGGGGCGTTGAGAAGCATTTTGCAAGAGCAAGGGCTGTTGTTTTAATTGGAAAAGCTTTTTTTCAACGGCCTCGGCAACGGGTCCATCGCGCTCTGCATTGTAGGCTTGCTGTAAGAAATAGCCGGGATATTCACTGAATTCCGCCAGGCCTCTGCTTTCCCCGTCGACCATCCGATAAAAAGCTGTAAGACGGTCTTTTTGACCTTGGCAGGAGTGTTCTTCCTTTGCTTCGGGCAAGGGCATAATCGACCGAATTGGCTGTGGCGGACGTTTGGCCCCTCGTACATAACCTGATAAAGCTTTTGCATAAACCGCCAGCCGCTCAGACTCCGCCTTTTGCTCCTTCTCCGTTGCATAGTCAGGCATCTCGGCAAGGGCCATCGTGTAATCTTTAACCAGATCATAGGTCATCCCCAGGCCACATTTACATTCAAGAAAGTCAAGGTTGGAGAGGGTGCTCTCGAGTCTCCTCCAATCCTTGCTTTGCCCTAGATGGGTCGGCAAGTGAGCCACAGCATATTGTTTTTCATGGTCGTCCATGTTCCCCTCCTACTCAAATTCGAACGGGATCCTTCCAGATTCAGCTAGCTCTGCTTTGTCACATAGGGTCCGCGCAGAAATAACTTAACATGCTCAGGCGGGAAAGGGGCCATTTGGCAAGGCGCGAAGAGCGTGCATGGTCTGTTATGTAAGGGCTGAGCAACGCAGTCCATTTTTGTTATTTCTGCGCGATCCCTTACCTGGCATGACCTGATCAGCCGCCTTTTACTACCTGGAACGTCTTTGGCAAGGAGCAAAGAACGCAAACGTTTTCAGAATACCGTGAGTTGATCAACAGGGCATTTTTCCTGGCCGACCATAATCACAAGGCGAGAGATTCGAATTTCAGCTTGCCGTCCACGCTGCCGATCAAGAGTAGTTTTCCACTTCGTACTATGGCGCTGACGGCCCAAGTCGGTAGATCGTTGGAATGCCTGGCCCAGGCGCCGTCTCGGAATGCCAACAAGACGCTGTGGGGGGTGCCCGGAACCAGAACCAGGTTCTCAGAGCCGCTGGCGATGACACTGCGGGGCGGACGCAACAGCTGCCAGGACTCCGTGTCTTGCAAGACCACCTTGGGTTGCCGATCAGGTCCGGCGGCTTGTAATAAACGGCGTTTGCCGATAGATGCGTCATTCCAAAGGGTGGTGCCCGCAGCTACTATGGGACCCGCCATGGGGCAACCGTTGATTTTCCAGACGGGCGGGCTGGTGGCTTTCGGGGCGCTCAGACCGCCGGCCTTGCCGGTGATTTCGAAGATATCGCGATAACCCTCCAGGGTGGCTTTCCGGAAGTTGATGCGCAATTGGTCGTCCTTGTCCACGGCCAGGAACGGGCGGCAGCAGCCGCAGGTCGTCGCCTTCTCTTGAGCGGTCAGGTTGGTTTCCGTCACCAGACCGTTGGTTACGACCGCATGGTACAGATTGGCCGGCTCTTCGGCGCCCGCTTTGGCGCTGCGACCATCCAACCAGATGGCGTGCAAGCTGCCCTTCGAATCGAAGCTGATGGCAGGGAAGGCCTGATAGCTCTTGCCCGTGTCCTGGTTCAGCTTCAGCGATGGTTCAAAGACGTAATTTTTGGCAATGGCTACACGAATATCGCCTGGGTTGTCTGTCCAGGCCACGGCCAAAAGCCCGTTGGGGCCGGTAGCAACCGAGGCCCTCATTTCATCGTTGGTGTAACTGGCCACCGATTGGGGCTGATCGTTCACACGGGTTGCCGGGGAAAAGCCCTGCCCGCTGGCGTGGGAGAAGAATATATCTGTTCCCTGTTTGCTGTTCTCGCGCCACACGATTACTTCGGTACCGTCGCGGGTCAGGGCCCATTGAGGAAGGAAAACCTGCTCTCGCGCCGAGAACCAGTCCAAACCCGCCGCAGGTTCTGCTGCCTGGCTGATCTGAGGTACAATGAGAAAACACCAGAGAAAGAATCGCATGAACAAACTCCACATGAACAATAGTGATGGGGTTATTTGAAGAGTCCTCGGGCCAGCACGTCGCGGTAGACCTCGCCCACGCCATCTTCTAATTCAATGGAGTAGGACCAACCGATGTCTTTCAGCTTGGCGACATCGAGTAATTTACGCGGGGTGCCGTCCGGTTTCGAGGTATCGAAGGTCAGCTGACCCTGATAACCCACCACGTCTTTCACCAACAGGGCGAGATCACCGATGGACAGGTCTTTTCCGGTACCCACGTTCACATGATCGCTGCCTTCGTAGTGGTTCATCAGGTAGAGGCAGGCATCGGCCAGATCATCCACGTGTAGGAACTCGCGTTTGGGTGTGCCGGTGCCCCAGATCGTGACTTCGGGTTTGCCGTCGCGATGGGCTTCATGGAACTTGCGCAGCAGGGCCGGCAGCACATGGGAGCCCTGGGGATCGTAGTTGTCATTGGGTCCGTAGAGGTTGGTGGGCATGGTAGAAATAAAATTACAGCCGTGTTGCTCGCGGTAGGAGGCACACATCTTGAGGCCGGCAATCTTGGCCAGGGCATAAGCATCGTTGGTGGGTTCCAAGTAACCGCCCAGCAGGTACTCCTCGCGAATCGGCTGCTCGGCCAGTTTTGGGTAGATACACGAACTGCCCAGGAACAGCAACTTCTTGACACCGCTGAGATAGGCCGCGTGGATGATGTTGGTCTGGATCATCAGATTATCGTAGATGAAATCAGCCTTGTAGCTGCTATTGGCCAGGATGCCACCGACGCGGGCCGCAGCCAGAAAGACATAGTCGGGTGCTTCGGTCTCGAAGAACGCCCTGACGGCGGCCTGATCACGCAGGTCCAGTTGGGCCGATGTGCGTTCTACCAGATTGTGGTGACCCGCATCGCGTAACTTGCGTGTAATAGCAGAACCCACCATACCACGGTGACCCGCCACAAAAATCTTTTCCTTAGACTCCATGTTCTCCCCTATTCATTGTAGTTGAGGATCTTGTGCCCGCCTTCCAGCAGGAACTTGTCGCGCTCGAAAAGCCTGCGGTCGGCCCCGACCATTTCTTTGACGAGTTGTTCGAAGCTACACTTGTGGACCCAACCCAGTTTCTCGCGGGCCTTGCTGCAATCACCCAGCAGCAGGTCTACTTCGGTGGGCCGGAAGTAACGAGGATCCACCTCGACCAATGTTTTTCCCGAATTGGTACAGATCCCTTTCTCATCGATGCCATGACCCTGCCACTCTAAGTTGATACCGAGTTCGTTGAAGGCCAGTTCCACAAACTCGCGGACCGAGTGTGTTTCCCCCGTAGCCAGGACAAAATCATCGGCTTCATCGGCCTGCAGAATGCGCCACATACCCTCAACGTAATCGCTGGCATGGCCCCAGTCGCGTTTGGCGTCCATGTTGCCCAGGTACAGCTTCTCCTGAAGACCCAGGGAGATACGGGCGGCGGCTCGGGTGATCTTGCGGGTCACGAAGGTCTCGCCGCGCAGGGGGCTCTCATGATTGAAAAGGATGCCGTTACAGGCGTAGATGCCATAAGCCTCCCGGTAATTCTTGACAATCCAGTAGGCGTAGACCTTGGCGACGGCATAGGGGCTGCGCGGGTAGAAGGGCGTGGTTTCGCTTTGAGGGATCTCGTGAACCTTGCCATAGAGCTCGGAAGTAGAGGCCTGATAGAAACGTGTTTTCTTTTCCAGGCCC
>Ga0316189_10001776_pt1 | contig 21299 bp, 20 predicted proteins | sample LowCovwburrow_MG_FD_204930 | JGI IMG/M metagenome (GOLD analysis project Ga0316189, IMG submission 204930) | Coastal sediment microbial communities from Maine, United States - Lowes Cove worm burrow | ecosystem: Environmental > Aquatic > Marine > Coastal > Sediment | place: USA: Maine... | reverse complement strand
GAGTGGGGCGTCGACAATCGCACAGTCGGTCTCAGGGTTCCTGACTCCGAGCCTGCCGCGCGTCGTATAGAAAATCGCCTGGCAGGTAGTGACGTAAATCCGTACCTCGCGATAGCGGGAACGCTCGCATGCGGTCTTGCAGGGTTGACGAACCGGCTGCCTCCCCGAGCGGCGGTTGCTGCATCGGCCTACGATTTGCCGTTCGCCCTGCACCGTGACCTTTACGAGGCGCTGGATGCGTTTGCTGGCAGCACCCGGATGCGCGATATTCTTGGCGATGAATTCGTAACAACCTACTCGAAGGTCAAGGAATTGGAGCATCGCGAGTTTCAAGCACGCATTCCCGACTGGGAGCGTGAGGAACTGATGTTCACTGTCTAGTTCCCGTCACGGGCAAAATCCGGCTAAAGTGACGGAATGAGCCTCATCAAGAAGCTTGGTCCCGGAGCGATCAGCCTGATCGCAGCCAACACGGCCGTGTTGTGGCTGTACTTCGTCTACGACCTCACGCTCTTCCAGCTCGTGCTGGTGTTCTGGTGCGAGTGCGCATGGATAGGTGTGTTCAGCGCTGTAAAGCTGATGGTCGCGTCCGCTATCGGCGACCCCTATGAGAATCGTTGGGCCGATGTATCGGCAGGGTCCGCCTTGCTGATATCGCTGCTGGTTATCTTCATGACCAGCTCATTGTTTTTTAGTTTGCTTGGCATGGTGCTGATGGCAATTCTCTTCGCCAACGACGCGCTGCCGCTGGGTAATCCAGGCGATGCAGCGATCAATCACATCGGGCTGGTGCTCGGCACCTCACTTTTCCTGATGGCTGCGCACGCTATTTCGCTGCTCGCCAACTTCCTGATCCTTGGCGAATACAAGACAGCCCGGGTTGGGCCTTTGATAGCGCTGCCATTCAAGCGCTGCCTGGCACTGTTCTTCATGATCGCAACCAGTATTCTGCTTGTCGCGCTGGTGCCAACATTTGCAAACACCACGGCATTCGCGATTGCGGTAATCGCTTTAAAGGTACTCTGGGATATCTTGCTGCACGTAGGCGAGCGCCGCAGCTTTGCTACGACGGCGACTGTTGCCGAGCCCGACCGTTAATATCGGCCGTGCTGCTTGAAGATGTAATTATTGAGTTCGATAAACTCCGAGTTCATGCGGTGCACCTTGCGCCGCGTTGAACGTGCCAGCGCGCGCATGACCTTGTAGACCAGCCGCGGATGTTCGTCGATGATGTTTTCGAAGTCATCGCGTTTCAGGCTCAGAACCCTGCAATCACCAAGCGCCCTCAGACCAACCGAATGCTCATGTCCGTCGATGAAACTCAATTCGCCGGCGAGGTCTCCCTCACGCAGCACCGCGAGCGTGGATTCTTCATCCGCGGCTGTACGCTTGACGACTTCGAGCTTGCCGGAGAGCAGCACATGCAGAGAATCATCGCTTAAACCTTCCTCGATCAGGAATTCGTCAGTTGCTATTTCCCTGCTGTGCAACAGCGTGCCGAGAATCGCCGCCTCTTCTGCAGACAGCTCCTCGCCCAGGGATGATTTCTGAATCAGGGATGTTAGATCGGTCATTTGGCTACTCCGCCAAGGTTTGCTTATCCACATCATAGACAATGAAGCGGCAGCCGAAACATACGTAGATTGCCCAAATGGCGGCCGATAGAACCCTCGACGTTCCCAGCGACCTGCTCGATAGAGTTTCCGCTGATCACCATTTCGCGCGGAGAAGCACGAACACTAGGCAATACCTCGACTGGCGGCAGTCTGCAGATGCGGCATTGCGACTGACTGGCCCGCCTACCGGCAACATGATAACTTTGCGCCACCTTGGATCACTCCCAACAACAATCGCCACCTGAGTCGGATCAACGTCTGGTCATCCGCCGCCCCGACGACTGGCACGTGCACCTGCGTGATGGGGACATGCTCGCCGCAGTGGCGGGGCACACGGCGCGTCAGTTCGGCCGCGCTATTGTCATGCCCAATCTGAGTCCACCCATTACGACGATTCAGCAAGCACGGAGCTACCGCGACCGTATCCTGTCAGCACTGCCCGCAAACCTGAGCTTCGAGCCACTGCTTACCGCTTATCTCACCGACACCATTTCGGCGGCAGAGATTGCAGCGGGTTATGCAGAGGGCGTGTTTACGGCCTGCAAGCTTTATCCTGCACACGCTACGACAAACGCCGATCATGGCGTCACATCCATGGCACTGATCAAAGATGTGCTCGAAACCATGCAGCGCATCGACATGCCCCTGCTGATCCACGGAGAAGTCACCTCGCCAGAGGTGGACGTGTTCGACCGTGAAGCCGTGTTTATCGAAACGGTATTGCAGCCGTTGCGGCGGGACTACCCGGAACTTCGTATTGTGCTCGAGCATATAACCACAAGAGACGCTGTCGAATTTGTGCTTGGGGAAGGGCCTGATCTGGCAGCCACCATTACGCCGCATCATCTCGAAATCAATCGCAACGCGATGTTCGAAGGTGGGCTGCGGCCGCATATGTACTGCCTGCCAACCGCTAAACGAGAACAGCATCGGCTGGCCCTGCGTACTGCGGCGACCTCGGGGAATCCGAAGTTTTTCCTGGGCACGGATTCGGCGCCGCACACTATAGCGGCTAAAGAGTCGGACTGTGGTTGCGCTGGTATTTTTAACGCGCCGTTTGCACTCGAGGCGTACGCCAAGGTGTTTTCGGAAGAGAGCGCGCTCGACAAACTCGAGGGTTTTGCCTCGGAGTTTGGCCCGGCATTTTATCGTCTGCCGGTCAACGACACGAAAGTGGTGTTGGAAAAGCGGTCGATCGAGGTCCCTGAACGCCTGCAAGCGGGTGCCGAAGTGCTGCGGCCGTTCCACGCGGGCGCAAGCCTTCCCTGGCGGTTCGCCGGCGCGGCATGAAGCCTGCCCGCATTGTCACCAGCGATGCGGCTGGCATTGATTTGGCGATCAATGCGCTGAAGCGCGGCGTAGCCATTGGCATACCCACAGAAACGGTTTACGGCTTGGCGGCGGACGCTGGCAATGCCAACGCCGTCGCTTCTATTTATGCGATTAAGGGCCGGCCTGTCTTCAATCCACTCATAGCTCACGTTGCCTCGATTGAAATGGCGCGTAGCGAGGGCGTAATGGACGAGCGCGCCGAGGCTCTGGCAGCTGCTTTCTGGCCGGGGCCATTGACCCTCGTGTTGCCGGTTGCAGCCAATGGCCGCACCTGCGAGCTTGCCCGCGCAGGGTTAGACACCATTGCTGTGCGTGTACCCGGGCATCCTGTCACCCAGGCGTTACTCACATTAATGCAGGGACCGCTTGCCGCGCCATCCGCCAACCCTTCCGGAAAGCTGAGTCCAACCCGTGCGATCGAAGTCGCCGCTGAACTCGGAGATGCAATAGAGCTTGTGCTCGATGGCGGACCATGCTCCGCAGGAATTGAGTCAACCATTGTGGCGGTCTTGCCAGGCTTAGCTCCCACGCTGCTGCGACCCGGGGCTATCGCGCGAGAACGGATTGAGTCGATCACCGGGCCGCTTGCGGAATCCGCTGGCACGGATATAACAGCGCCTGGGCAGTTGCAGTCGCATTACGCGCCACGGGCCACGCTGCGTCTCAACGCACAGCACGCCGAGGCGGACGAAGTATTGTTGGGATTCGGTCCACACGCACCGAGTGGCGCTGACAATTTGTCGACGTCAGGTGATTTGACGGAGGCGGCGGCTAATCTCTATCAGCGACTCCGCCAACTGGATGCGTCCGGTGCAGAGAAGATTGCCGTGATGCCAGTACCTCGCGAAGGCCTGGGCGAAGCCATAAACGATCGATTACAGCGAGCGGCCGCGCCGCGCTAAATGCTTGAGTACCGATTGACGTAACGTCGGCTGGCCAAAACGGCCTGTGGCTATAGCGATAGCGTTGCAAATTGAAACAGTTCCTCCCGCCGGCTGCGTGTATGGTTGGGAGATAGGCTCACGGAGACAAACATGTGTAATTTCATCCGCTCATTTTGCGCCGCGACGCTGCTCGCTTTATCTTTCAGCGTGTCAGCCGATCTGTCCGACGTGCCGTCCGGCAAATATACGCTCGACAGTTCTCACGGCTACATCACGTTCACCTACAGCCACCTGGGTTTCTCAAATCCACGTGTGGGCTTCAATCGCTTCGACACGGAGCTCAAGCTCGATAGCGGCAATCCCGAAAACAGCGTGGTCGAGGTTACGATCGACGCATCGAGCATCGACAGCCGTGTCGCGGAGTTCAATGATCACCTCAACGGCGGCGATTTTTTCAACACGGTCGAATATCCGACAATCACGTTCAAGTCCACGAAGGTCGAGGCCACCGGCGAGAACACCTTCGATGTCACCGGCGACCTGACCATCCTCGGGACAACCAAGCCGGTTACGCTGACCGCGACGATCAACAAGGCGGCGAACCACCCGATGCGGAACGTCCCGACGGTTGGCTTGTCGGCATCGGCCAAGCTGATGCGGTCCGAATGGGGTCTTGGCGCCTACGTTCCGGCTGTGAGCGACGAGGTCGAGCTCTCGATCGAAGTGGAGCTGCTGTCGCAATAGTCCTGGTCTTCTCTGCCGCGGACAAGCGCTAAGTACATCCGCGAATTGACGCGCGTGCCTCGTCGGCGCATAAGTTGCGAATACATCCGACAAAGGCAAATGAGATGACTAAGCCGGTTGGATCCCGGCACAGCACCCTCGTTAACCGACTGGAAGCGCACCCGCTGCGGAATCTGCTGCACGAAGAAGTTCACGCGCGGCCGCCACCGCTCGTCGGTACACCGGTCAGCGTGTCGCACATCGTCTTTCTGGCTGATGAGCGCGGGCTGGACGAAAGCTTCGAGCATGTTTCCAATCTGGCGAGGCGCTTCAGCGCGAGCGTTCCTGATTCGCAGGCGAGCTGCTACTACGCGCAGCTGGGCGGCTTCGAGCTGAGAGTGGAAAGACATACGGAGTTCTGTGGCTATACCTTTATACGGACGGGCGTCACGGACCCGCCGTTTGCTGAATCCGCATTGTCGCTGGTACCGGAGGATTGGCTGGAGAAAATACCAGGAGTATTTTTCGCCGGTGTGCACGTAGTGATGGAGACGGGCTCACTTCCGGATACATTCGGGCCGCTTCTCTCGACCTGGTTCGAGGGCCAATCCATTGTCGGCAGTCACGTGGTCGACGGCAAGGCGGTCGTCTGGACCAGCTTTCGTCTCCACAGCGACGGCTTTGGTCGGTTTCTCGTTTACAACCTCGATCTCAGTGACTTCCAGGCCGGGCGCACCCTGCAGCGGTTGCTGGATCTGGAGACATACCGCCTGCTGGCATTACTGGCCTTGCCCGAGGCCAAACACATCGGGCCGAGAGCCGCACGCCTGGACAAGGAGCTGTCGGCGATCATGGATCAATTCTCCGGGCTCTGCAGTACGGAGGACGAATATCGATTGCTTGGCGAGCTGACCAATCTCGCCGCAACCATCGAGCAATACCGTGCGAGCACCAACTACCGGTTCGCGGCCACGCGCGCCTACCAAAGCCTGGTGATGGCCGTTCTCGCCGACCTGCGCGAGGAGAAATTTCCCGGTATGTCGACGATGGCAAAGTTCCTCGAGCGACGCTTGCTGCCCGCGATGCGAACCTGCCAGGCGGTTGAGAACCAGTTAGAGAGCCTGTCACGACGAATCGATCGCGCCATCGATCTGTTGCGCGCCCGGGTGGATGTCACGCTCGAATCGCAGAACCAGAAGGTGCTCGCGCAGATGAATCGGCGCGGCCAGCTGCAGCTGAGATTGCAGCAAACCGTCGAAGGTCTGTCAGTTGCTGCGATCAGCTACTACATGGTGGGACTCACCCGATACGGTCTGCAGGCGGGACAAGCTGCTGGCTGGTCAGTCGACCCAACGATTGGTACCGGTATCGCTGTCCCTATCGTTATTGTCGGTGTTTGGTGGCTGGTCCGTCACATCCGGAGAGGGATTTCGACGGAGGACTAGCCTGCTGTTCTGGAGCAGCCTGGCATCTCGTTCGGGCGTGGTAATGCGCCATGTACGGATAACGACCGCACGTTTATCTACGTTAGAGTCGTGCACCTGGTGTCGGCGGACACAAAGATCAGGAGGCACTCATGCATATCACTGTACTCGGTGCAGGTGCTGGCGGCACTGCCGTGGCATTCGACTGCGCGTCGCACGGGCACGACGTGCGCGTATTTGATTTCGAACAATTCCCGGAGAACATTGCGGCGATCGCCGAGCAGGGCGGAATCAATGCCGAGGGCGATATCGCCGGCTTCGGACCGATTGCCTATTCGGGCCACGACATTGACGAAGCCTTACAAGATGCCGAGCTGATTTACGTTGTGGGCCCGGCCTACAGCACCAAGCCTTTTGGTGAAGCCGTGGCTGGCAAACTCAGTGACGGACAAACGGTCATCGTCAGTCCAAGTTCTTGTGGCGGCGCGCTGGCATTCAAACATGCCGCTGGACTGGCACTGAACGATGAGTCCATCCGTGTAGCAGAAACCTCCACGTTACATTATGCCGTGCGGCTAACCGAGCCGGGCAGGATCCGTGTGTTCCTGAAACTTAAGGCAGGCAACTTGCTGGCGGCTCTGCCGGGCACGCACACGGGTGACATTTTAGAACTCATTGCCGACGTTTATCCAAGCATGGAGCCGGCCGAGAGCGTCTTGCAAACGAGCCTGCAGAACGCAAATCCAATCATCCATCCGGCAGTGACTTTGAGTAACGCTGCCCGCATCGAATTGTCGGGCGGAGACTTCCTGTTCTACGAAGAAGGTGTGAGTGATTCAGTCGGCCGCCTGATCGAAGCGCTCGACAAGGAGCGCATCGCCATAGGCAAGGCGCTGGGCTTAACCATTCTGCCGGACCCCGTGATGGGCATGCGCCAGGGCTACATGCTGGAGGCCAACTATGGCTCTGGCTACCGCGAGGCGCCGGGCTTTCTGGGTATCGGTGCCCAACCGCAGCTCGATCATCGCTACCTGAACGAAGATGTTGGCTACGGGCTTATATTCATGTCGAATCTCGGCCGCCAGATCGGTGTTGCAACGCCGGGTATGGACGCAATCATCGACGTCGCCTGCATTGTGATGGCGCGAGACTACAGGGCCGAAGCGTTGCGAACGCCGGAATCGCTGGGCATCGCAGATCGCAGTGCCGAAGAGCTCGCAACGCTGTAACTATGATTTCCTCAGCGCTGTCTCAGGCTCTCGACAATACGTCGAATGATCAAGTTGTCATTCCCCGGTGACGGGGCATCCGGGGATCTTGAGCAATCTAGAGCAGAAAGAAAAACACGAGGGGCGCCGCCAGCCAAAGGAGCCCCTTGATCAGGAAGAACCAGAAGCCAACGATACCGACACGTTTTAGCCAGGATTGGTTTTCAGACATGATTGCCATAGCGTATGTAAGGTACATTTTTTGTCTCCCGAAGACGTAATCGCCAGCTAGCTAGCCTGGGTGGCGGGCTTGCGGAACAGGCGTCCGATGGACGGAATCAGTGCCGGCACACGCTTCCTGTATTCCACGTACTCGGGGTGCATATCTTCCAGGTCGCGCTCTTCGAGCTGGATAGCAATCAGAGTGTACACGGTCGTCGCTATCGCGAAAAACAGGTGAGCGACGGTCATTGTCGGGGTTGCCCAGAACACAAAGAACCAGCCCACGTACAAGGGGTGGCGCACGATACGGTAGAGAAGCGGCTGTTTGAAGGTGGTGGGCACGAACGGAACGCCGCGGGCGTAACACCAGACCTGGCGAAGGCCAAACAGATCGAAATGATCGATGGCAAAGGTGCTGTAGAGCACCAGCGCCCAGCCGAATGCGTAAGCAACGTGCGTGGCATTGCGTGCAGCACTGCTTTGCAGATCCCAGATAACACCACCCATGGGCTGCCAGAGCGCAAACAGCAGGATCAGCGCCAGGCTGGAAAACAACACATAAGTGCTGCGTTCTGCCGCCTCGGGAACAATACGCGTCCAGGCGCGCTTGAAAAATGGTCGGGCCATGACGCTGTGCTGGATCGCGAACACAGCCAGCAACAAGGTGTTGATGAACAGTGCTGTGCCGAGCGAAACGGTGGGCACCGAGTCTATCGATTTTGGTACGATCAGGTTACCAATGAAGCCGATGGCGTACAGGAAGGTGGCGAAGAACACCACGTAAGAAATAATGCCGTAGGCGAGGGTTGTAAGACGTTTCATGTGTATGACTCCTTCAAATTAGCTTAAGTTGCTGATACAGAGCGTTTTTCTGCATGGGAGTAGTTTGTTGCAGAGGTGCTGGCAAGTCCTGACCGGGCCATGACCATGTGCTGACGATGCTGTGACTATTGCAGCGGACGGGGAAATTCTGGGGTGACAGAGACCAAAGTGCTTCGATTTGGTGAATGCGAACTTGATATCGCATCGCGGGAGTTTCGCCGTGGCGGTGAGTTGGTTTCGATCGAGCCCCGCGTATTCGCGCTGCTGTTATTCCTGATCGAGCATCGAAGTCGCGCTGTCGATAAGGACGAGATCCAGGACGAAGTCTGGAAGGGTGCCATCGTCAGCGAGACCGCCCTGACGCGCGCCATCATGAAAGCCAGGCGCGCTGTCGGAGATAGCTCCGAGCAACAGGCGGTCATCCGAACCGTGCACGGTCACGGTTACCAGTTTGTTGCTGACCTCAATGCAGAGCGAGAAGAAACACCGGTCGCGGACACACCACCCGAGCGGCGCCTGGCAACACCAAGGGTATTTGCCGGCATCATCGCGCTCGTAATCGTCGCGTTCATTGTGATGCTATGGCCAGCGGCGGCGCCGACGAGTGGTGTTCGTATTGCGGTCATGCCGGTCGCGAACGAGAGCGGCGATAAGGACTATGACTGGACTCGTCTTGGGCTCATGGGCTTCGCCAACGACATCATTTCCGAGAGTCCGGCGCTGCAGGTCGTGGCGGCGTCCGATGTCATGCGGCACTCCGAACTACGTGACAGTCGCAGCGATGCGCCGGACATGGAAGCGGATTTCACGGAGTTGCAGCGTTTGTACGGTGCCAGCCACATGTTGCTGAGCTCGCTTGAACAGAATGCCAATGTGTTGCGGCTTTCATACTCGCTGTACAAGCCGGATGGCGACATTGAACGAGGCACCATGGTCGGTGCCGAACCAACAGAGCTTATGCGTGGCATGGTGCGCAGCGTGACCGCATCGCTTGGCGAGCGGCCGCGCGGTGTCGATGAAGTCACAGTGGTCTCGGACGATCCCTTCATTAACGAAGCGTATTCCCGCGGACTGAGCTATGCCCTTGAAGGCCGCTGCGCCGAGGCGCTGGATCTGTTCGAGGTTGTGACCTCGCGTGCCGACACGGTGAGTCGTGCGGACTATGAGTGGGCGAACTGCGCGAGGATCCTGGGTCGCTGGGAGGACGCGGAAGCACGATTCAAGAAAATGCTGGAGGCACTGCCAGCAGAGCCGTCAAGCAGCATGCGGGCGATGACGATGCACGGACTGGGCACCGTGTACATCCGTACCGGCCGGCACGAACTCGCGAGGGAGATTCTGAACCTGGGGCTTGCGGAGGCGAAGGCCGCTGGTGATCTGGTCACGCAAGGCAAGCTTCTGAATAACCTGTCGATTGAAGCGAGAAACCGGCGTGAATTCTCTGAGGCGCGCGAGATGCTTGCAAGGGCGCGCCTTGCGTATACCGAGGCCGGAATCGCAATTGTGCCCGGGCAGATACCGTCCGCACTCGCCAACATTGATATGGCGGAAGGCAAGCTTGATGATGCAGATGAGCACCTGCAGCAGGCACTGACGACCTTTCGAACGCTGGGCGACAGGCGCAATGAAGCGATGATGCTGAACAACCTTGGTTACTTGCGGACCTTGCAGGGCCGTGATGATGAGGCTGAACCGGTCATCCGGCAGTCGCTGCAAATTCGCAAGGAGATCGGCGACACCGTAGGGCAGGGGCGGGTGCTGGGCATGCTGGCGACCTTGTATGTCGATGCGGGTCGTCTGCAGGAGGCGCGGGATGCCGCGCTGGAGGCTAACCGTATCGCGACTGAGGCTAACGACCCGCTGTACATGGCAACCAGCCTCGCGCAGTTGGCTGCTGTCGAGTGGCGAGCGGAAGACTACGACGCATCACGAACGACCTACACCGAGGCGCAAAGGCTGTTCGAACAGATTGAGGACCATTCCCGCGTCGCGCAAGTCGCCATGCGGCTGGCGCAACTCGACATGATTACCGGAGACCTTGAGTCCGCCACAAGCAATGCACAGGGTGTGCTGGACCTGTCGCTGCGAGAGGGTCTGCACGAGCCAGCCATCGAAGCGATGGAAACGCTGGGCGACATAGCGCAGCGGCAAGCGGATTCAGACGTCGCAATCGATGCATACGAGAATACGCTGAGTCATATGCAGGAGTGGGGCTTTGTTGCCAAGCAGAGCAGGGTCATGCGCAAACTTGCAGACGTTCACATCGAACAAGACGACCTCGCCGCTGCTGAACCGCTCATCGGGCGGTTGATTGAGCTGGGCGAATCAGCAGAAACAGAGGAACTGCTGCAGCGTTATCGGGAGGCGCAAGCCAAATGAGGAAATCGCTGCTCGCGTTAGCCAATGATGCCGTCGGTAGCCTGAGAGATTTGCTACCGATCGCTATTGTTATCAGCGTATTCCAGGTCTTTGTATTCAAAGCGCCGGTCGATGGTTTGCTGTCGATGGCAGGTGGCGCCGTGCTGGTCGTGGCGGGCCTCACATTCTTTATTTTCGGGCTGAGGCTGGCACTGTTTCCTGTTGGTGAGGGGCTGGCGCATTCGCTGGCAGGCAAGGGCAGTGTTTTCTGGCTGATCGTGTTCGCGTTCGTGCTTGGCTTTGGCACCACCATTGCAGAGCCTGCGCTGATAGCTATTGCCGCAGAGGCTGCGCAAGTGGCGGCAGGGGCGGGCGCGATTTCTTCAACGGAAGAGGCGATGGCGAGCTATGCAACAGGATTACGTCTCACTGTAGCTTTGGCGGTCGGCGTTGCGCTTGTTATTGGCGTGCTGCGCATCCTCGCCAACTGGTCGCTACCGGTGCTGATAATCAGCGGCTACTGCCTGGTCATTCTGCTGACCTATGCGGCGCCGCAGGAAATTGTTGGTGTGGCGTACGACTCAGGTGGCGTAACGACGTCGACGGTTACGGTTCCGCTGGTAACTGCGCTTGGTGTTGGTCTGGCAAGTTCGCTTAAAGGTCGCAACGCGATGACCGACGGCTTCGGGCTGATCGCGTTTGCCTCGCTGACTCCGATCCTGTTCGTTCTTGCGTACGGAATCGTTGTGCAATGAACCTGATCACTTCAACAGCGCATTTCATTTTCGACAGCGCGAAAGATGTGTTGCCGATCGCCATATTCCTGTTCGCGTTCCAGAGGATCGTGATCGGAAAGCCACTGAAGAACTTCAAGCAGATCGCGGTGGGTTTTGTGTTTGTCGTCATCGGACTCGGCCTGTTTCTCGAGGGGTTGGAGCAAACACTGTTTCCGCTTGGAAGGCTGATGGCGCAGCAGCTTACGGCTCCCGAGTTTCTGCTCGATGTCGCCGGCAAGGCCATCAGCGAGATGCAGTGGCAGGATTATTATTGGGTCTACCTTTTTGCGAGTTTGATTGGCTTCAGCACGACCCTTGCCGAACCCGCCCTTATCGCAGTCTCAATGAAAGCCAACGCGGTGTCCGGTGGCGCGATTGGCGTATGGGGGCTGCGCGTTGCGGTTGCGATCGGCGTTGGTATTGGTGTCGGGCTCGGCTGCTATCGGATCATTACCGGCCTGCCACTTCACTATTTCGTTGCCGCTGGCTACCTGGTCGTGATTCTGCAAACGATCGTCGCGCCGAAGCTTATCGTGCCGCTGGCCTACGACTCCGGTGGCGTCACAACATCGACAGTGACCGTGCCACTCATTACTGCGCTTGGCCTCGGCCTGTCAGAGGCAGTGCCGGGACGCAGCCCGTTGCTTGACGGTTTTGGGCTGGTGGCATTCGCCAGCCTGTTTCCGATTATTTCCGTGCTTGCCTATGGCCAGCTCGCCTATTTGAAAAACCGTGTTCCGTCCGCAAGCTCGGAATCGCGAAACCCTGAAAAGGAAGAGTAATATGCATTTCAAACTCATCGTTGCCTTCGTCGAAGACAACAAAACGGACGCCATCATGGACGCTGCTCGTGAGGCCGGTGCAACCGGCTGCACTGTCATTAACAACGCGCGCGGTGAAGGCATAAAGGAAAGCAAGACGTTCTTCGGACTCACGCTCTCGACACAGCGCGATGTCGTATTGCTGCTGGTGGAACAACACCTGAGTCGGAATATTCTGGAGCACATCGGCGAGGTCGGCGAGTTTGACGCCAAGCCGGGTACTGGCATCGCGGTTGTAATCGACGTGGAGGACGCGGTTGGTGTTATGCATCAGAGCGCCGAACTCGGCGAGTTAGTGGAGGAGGAAATATGAAACGCAAAAGCTGGGGACAGGTACGCGATTGCATGCGTAGCACGGTAACTGAAATTGACGGTACCATGGATGTGCTATCGGCTTTGAAGATCATGAAGGACGTCAATGCGACCAGCCTGATCGTGAAGCGCCGCGATGAGCGCGACGAGTTTGGCATGTTGCTGTTTTCCGATGTGGCGAAAGAAGTCATTGGTAAGGACAGGGCACCGGAACGCGTCAGCGTCTACGAAATCATGGCAAAGCCTTGCTTGACGGTGCGGCCCGAAATGGAAATTCGCTATTGCGCGCGTCTGTTTGACAATTTTGGTATTAGTCACGCGCCGGTGGTCGAGCATGATAAGGTCATCGGCATCGTCAGCTACTATCGTTTGGTGCTGAAGACGATATTGCCGGAGCTTGAATAGCTTTCTAGTCACATCGTGGGGGAGTCGATGATGGGGATATGGTCCCAGGTTAGTAACATGGCGGCACAGACGCCCGCAGACAGGAATCGCTACGTCGACTTTCTGCGCGCTATTTCAATCCTTGTCGTCATTACCGGCCACTGGCTCATTGCCACCGCCTGGTATGTCGATGGCGGGCTCTCCCAGGGGCACCTGCTCAAAGAGCAGCCGCAAACCCAATGGCTGACCTGGTTGTTCCAGGTGATGCCGATCTTCTTTATTGTCGGTGGCTATTCCAATGCCGTGTCGCTGGAAAGTGCGAAGCGCAAGGGTATCGGCTACGGAGGCTGGCTTGCCGCGAGATTGAATCGCCTGGTCGCGCCTTTGCTGATACTGATTGTTGCCTGGGCAGTCATTGCGGTTGTCATGCGACTGATGGGTGTTACGTCACCGGTGGTGCAGTTCGCGTCGCAGGCTGCGTTGATCCCGACCTGGTTCCTCGCGATTTACATCTTGATCGTGATCCTTGCGCCGTATGCGTATCGCTTCTGGCGACGCTTCGGTTTCCTCTCTTTCTGGATGTTTGCTGCGGCTGCTGCTACTTGCGATGCGCTGTTCTTTGCGGCGGACATCAAGTGGCCGGGCTGGACCAACTATTTCTGGGTCTGGCTGGCGGTGCACCATCTCGGCTTTGCCTGGCGCGATGATCGCATGGGACGCGTGCGCACCTTGCTGGTTTACGCGGCGCTCGGTTTTGCCGTTCTTTACCTGCTCATCATTAAAGGTCCCTATCCGCTGGCGATGGTCGGCTCACCGGATGAGGGTCTCAGCAACACACTGCCGCCTAAAATCACGTTGCTGGCGCTGGGTGTCTTTCAGTTCGGGATATTGCTGTCGCTCGAGCGACCTATGCGCCGCCTGCTTGATAACGCACGTCTATGGACGGCGACCGTGCTGGTTAACAGCATGATCATGACGGTCTACCTTTGGCACATAACCGTGATGGTTGTGGTCGTCTCCGTGTTTTTTCTCCTGGACGGATTCGGTCTTCGCACGCAGCCGGGAACAACGGAGTGGTGGCTGTGGCGTCCGGTATGGATCCTGCTGCTTGCGGTTCTGCTGGTTCCTGTTGCGTTGCCACTATCGACCTATGAGCGGCGGGGTCTCAAGTCCGATTCCGCGATACCACCGGTCTGGCGGCAGATCCTGGGAGCCATATTGCTTTGCCTCGGCATTTCGTTGCTGGCGATGTTTGGCTACGGCGGCGGACCATTGCCGAGGTTCATGGTGGGCTCGCTGGATCTCGACGTTGGTTCGTTCCTGCTCGTGATCATCGGTGCCGCAACCAGCGGCTTGTTGCCGCGATTCAGAGCTGCGAAGTAATCCGCATCGGTTGCAGCTCTTTGTAGGTCAGCGATCGCCAAAGCCACTCGAGCGGGCCGAAGCGATAGCGACTGAGCCACCAGGTCGAGAAAGCGACCTGGAACAGGACAATGGCAACCACGATCAGCATCTGCGGCGCTCTCGAAATCTGTCCATAGAAACCGGCAGCGTAGCCGTAGAACAGCGTCGTCAGTATGACGGAATGCATGATGTAGTTGGTCAGCGCCATGCGACCGATCGGCGCCAGCCATTTCATGCGGGCCGCCCACTTGTCGGAGCCGAGCAACATAACCACAGCGCCGAGGTAGCCGGCACTTAGCACGAACTGGCCAAGGCCGAAGAGGACTTGCCCCGTGGCGATCAGCGACATCGAAATCCGGGCGACCGGGTGTTGCAGAATCATCAGTGCTGCAACGTTGAGGCCCAGTCCCAGGCCCAGGCCTATGATCGCCATGGGTTTGAAGATATGGCGGTTTTGCCGGTGGTTCTTTATCGTACCGCTGGCGATGAACCAGTAGCCAATGAGAAAAATCGGCAGCAACAAGATGAGCGTAAAGACCGGCGTCATCATCAGCATTTGCCCTGAAAATTTCAGTCGATGTTTGGTCACGTTCCACCACGACTCATTGCTGAAGACGTCGTCGTCGCGAGCCGCGTCTATCTTGCGAGTTTGTCGGCGCTCGACAATCTCGTTTGCCGCTTTTTCAATTTTCTGCTCGTCGCTCAGCTCTTCCTCGACGGCTTCGTTCTCGTCTGCCGGCGTCTGTTCCTCGTCCGCAGCGGCTTCCTCGACGGCTTCGTTCTCGTCTGCTGGCGCCTGTTCCTCGTCCGCGGCGGCTTCCTCGACGGGTTCGGCCATGCGGGTCTCAACCATTTCGACGATGCGCTGATCGTTCTGCCAGCGCTGGCTCAGCTTGTCATAGTCGAACATGGTGCTGAAGCCGATTCCGGCGAACATCGCAATCACAAAGGGCAGCATCAGCCATACCAGGCCGAGCTTCAGCAGCGACCTGGGGTTGTCGAATCGCTGCAAACGCGGTCTTCTCAACAAGGCCATAAAACCGATCAATACGAGCCCGGCAAAGGCGTAGTCGTGCAGGATGTCACCGCCCCAAAGAAAAACGATGTGGAGCATGCCGATGGCGAACAGCACCAGCATGCGCCTTGCGAACCATGCGTTGAATGGCTTGTCGGCCTCTTTCGCCCGTATCAGCATGATGGCGAAGCCCATACCGAACAGCAGTGCAAACAGTTTGTAGAACTTGCCTTCAACGAAGCAGCGCACCAGCCAGCCGACCGCATGGTCGAGGCCCGTCAGGTCGCGATCGAAGCCGCCCAGCTCCGAAATGCTGCGACTGAACCACTCGACGTTCATCAGCAGGATGCCGACAAGCGCGAAGCCGCGGAGTATGTCCATCGCGTCTATGCGCTCGGACTGTGCGACGGGCGCGAGGTGTGCGGTTTCCGTCACGGTTACCAGTCCTTCAGCGGGAATTTGGTGACTGGTTCAGGTGGCCAGCTGAGACCGCTGCCTTCCAGTGTCGCAGCGAAGTTGGGCGTGTATTCGATATCCCACGGCGCACCGCAGCCACACCACATCCCAGCCTGCGCAAAGGACTGCGCGCCGTGTGGGTGCTGGTCGATCAAGGCCGCACGGCGATTGGCGGCGTCGCGTTGGCCGGTAAATGCCTCGGCCATAAGCGGCAGGTAGTGGCCTGTCGCCTCCAAGGCGTCGAGCTCTTCTACCAGTTGCCTCGCCAGCTGCTCGTCGCCGCGGTGAGCTGCGAGCATGCTTCTGAAGAAGAGTCGCATAGGCGCATCGTCGATGTGCTCTTCGATCTGCACGGCGGCCTCGTCGTACTCGCGAGCTGCGATCAGGCTTCTGACGAGCTCGGCTGCAAGCCATGTGCCGGGTGCGATTTCCATGCCTTCCCTGGCAATCTTCAGCGATTCTTCGAGTTTGCCTGCCCTCGATGCTGAGCGTGCTGCGTTGAGCCAGGACAGCGATCGACGCGGATCGCACTCAAGCGAATAGTAGGCGTGTTCGAGGAACTCCTCTGCGAAACCCATGGTTACCGCGATGATCGGCTCCCAGGTGGCCTGGTTGCAACGCTCGACACCCAGTGCGTTTTTTACCTTGCGTCCCAGGTCGCTCCAGTCACCGCTGACGAAGGCGAGGTCAATTTCCGTGAGTTCCCGTATCTGTCGCGTTGGCGCATATCTCGCAGCAGCTTCGTAGTCGGCGATTGCCGCCTCGAGTGCACCCGCTACATCTGCATCGCTGACCCCCTCGACGCGGTAGCCGATGGAATCATCGTTGAGAATGTGCACGTACAAGTCAGCGTGGTTCAAATAGACGCCATAATATTCCGGAACCATCTCGATGACCTGTTCGAACAGTGCGTTCGCCTCACGCAGGCCGGTGACTGTTTCGACCTCGCCGTGCGCATACTCAAACAGTTCGATCGCTTTCTGGTACAGCGTGAAAGCTTCGGGGTCGCGCAGACCGGATCTGCGCATGGCTTCGCGCCTGCGCTCGTCGAGCACGATGTTCATCGCCGTCGCAATCTGTTCCGCGATGTTCTCCTGCACCGCGATCGCATCGGTTGATGTGCTGTCGTAGTTTTCCGACCAAAGGTGGAAACCATCCTTGGCTCGGATCAGCTGCGCGGTCACTCGCAGGCGATCACCGGAGCGGCGCACGGAACCCTCTACGATGTGGCGCACGCCCAGCGCCTTGGCAATTTCCTGTACAGGAACATCCTGGCCTTTGAAGGAGAAAGCGGAGGTGCGTGCGGTTACCAGCAACTCCGGCAACTGTGCCAGCGAATTCAGAATTTCTTCCGTCAGGCCGTCGGCAAAGTATTCGTCGTCAGGTCCGCTGCTCATCGCCACGAATGGCAGGACAGCGACAGACTTCTCCTTGGTAGCGTTGTCAGCGGGGAGGGCGGATGCGTCGTTAGTGTCACTTTGCGATGCGGCGACCGGGGCGGTGGCAGTCCCCGGGGCCGCAATAAATTTGTCCCAGGCAAACCACGCCACGGCAATCAGCAGGATGCCGATAATGGCGCGGTCCAGCTTGTGGCCGGTTTGCGATGTGATTGATTGGCTGCGATCGACGTCCTTTTCTCGCTTCACGCCTTCGGGCGTGAGTTCGAAGGCCCAGGCGAAGAACAGCACCAGCGGTAAGCCGAGCAACAATAGAACAACGACAGACTTGAGTGCCCAGTCCGGCGCACCGAAGGCCTCAAATGCGAATTCCACGACCTGTGCCAGGACCCAGCCGAGGACGATATAGGCGGCACCTACGCGAACGACATTACGTCGTTTGAGTTCTGCGAATAACCCCATGTTTTCTATTATTGTGTCTTGCGGGAAACGACAGAGTATACCGGCTTATTTTATCAAAACTGCTCTTCGGCGAGCTCCATGGCCGAATTGCTGTCCGAGGTCACCGCCTCGAAATAGCCGGCCGAGCGTGGCAGCAGTTCTTCAGCATAGAAGCGCGCCGTGATCAGCTTGGCTTTGTAGAAGTCCGCATTGCCTGCATCTGCCGTCAATTTCTTCTGGGCAACAAGCGCCGCTCTGGCCATCTGCCAGGCGCCGACCACGGTACCCGAGAGCATCATGTAGTTGAACGCTGCGAGTTGCACTGCCGCCGGCTCGCTGTCCGCTTTGCTGAGCAGCCAGTCGGTGGCATCGGCAAGTCGCTGGCGTCCGGTCGCCATTGCAGCCCTGACGCTTGCAAGTTCTGCACCGGCTTTTTCAAGCTCGGCATCAAGGTCCTGCATCTCCTGCAACATGCGTTGCATGCCACGCCCGCTATCGGCCAGCACCTTTCGGCTGACCAGGTCGTTGGCCTGGATGCCAGAGGTGCCCTCGTAGATTGTCAGTATCTTGGCGTCGCGAAGGTGCTGCGCTACGCCCGTCTCCTCGACAAAGCCGACACCACCATGGATCTGCACGCCCGTTGACGCCAGCTCAAGCCCGAGCTCGGTCATCCAGCCTTTCACGATAGGTGTGAGCAGCGCAGACCGTTCGAGGCCCTGCTGCCGTCGTTCTTCATCGGTCGCATTATGCGCGAGGTCAATTTCAGCCGCTGTCACGTACGCTGCGACACGCATGGCCTCAATGTTGGCCTTCATGGTCATCAGCATGCGACGAACGTCCGGGTGCTGGATAATGCGCGCCGGCTCGTGTGTTCCAATGACGTTGCCCTGCACCCTGTCCTTCGCGTAATCGCGAGCCGCCTGGTAAGCACGTTCGCTGATGGCCAGACCCTGTATGGCGACTTGCAGGCGGGCCAGGTTCATCATCGTGAACATGCAGTTCAGGCCACGACCTTCCTGTCCCACGAGGTAGCCGACGGCGCCATCATCGTCGCCGAAGTTGAGCACACAGGTCGGGCTCGCATGGATGCCCAGCTTGTGTTCGACAGACTGCACGTAGACATCGTTGCGATCGCCGAGGCTACCGTCGTCATTGACGAGGAACTTGGGAACGAGGAACAGGGATATACCGCGTACACCTTCGGCCGCGTCCGGCAGGCGCGCAAGTACCAGGTGAATGATGTTCTCGCACATCTCGTGCTCGCCCCAGGTGATGTAGATCTTCGTGCCCTTGATCTTGTAGTGGTCACCATCGGGAATTGCCTGTGTTCTTACACGAGCCAGATCAGAGCCTGCCTGTGGCTCGGTCAGGTCCATCGTCGCGCTCCATTCACCGCTGACCATCTGCGGCAGGTAGCGCTGTTTGATCTCATCGCTGGCGTGTGCTTCAACGGTTTCAATGCCGCCATTGGTGAGCATTGGGCAGAGGCTCCAGGCCATGTTGGAAGTTGCCCACATTTCTGCCGCCGCCGACCCGACCAGCGCGGGCAGGCCCATGCCACCAAAGTCCTGGTGCCTGTCGAGACCCTGCCAGCCGCCTTCGACAAACAGCTTGTAGGCGTCTGTCAGTTCTGCGGGAATCGTGACCACTCCATCTTTGGCGCTGCAGCCTTGCTGGTCACCGATAATGTTCGTCGGGCTTAAGACTTCGCGCGCAAATTTTGCGGCCTCCTCGAGTACGGGCTGAATAAGGTCTTCGGTCGCGTGCTCGAATATGGGAAGACGATTAATCTGATCCAGATACGCAAGCTCGCTGATAACAAAGTTCTGGTCGGCAAGGGGGGCGGAGTATTCAGTCACGATGGTGTGCCTTTCGGGCTGCCTGAGGAGACCAGACAGAATCGCAATCGCGGCACCCGCTTGTCAATTACTGCTTATCTGGTACGGTCACTATTCGTCCCAACTGAACACGTCCTCAACGCCCACACCGAATACCCGCGCAATGCGGAAGGCGCTCTCCAGTGAGGGTGAATAGCGACCCTGTTCAATGGCGATTACCGTCTGTCGCGTGACGCCAATAGCATCGCCAAGCCCGGATTGCGTCATTGACACCTTCTCACGATATTCCCGGACCCGGTTGCCGATGGGTGGTCTGCGTCCCACGTCCTACACCCCGGTCCGGTACAGCAGGATCTGGATCGCGTATTCGATGATCTGGCTCAGCATCAGGCTGGCGAATACGCCGTAGAACAGCAGGTTACCGTTGTGCAGAAACAGATAGCCGCCTAGCGACATGACAACGCCGAAGCCAAGTACGTAGCTCGACCAATGGCCCGCCTTGTCGGAAATGCGGCGGTCTCGTTCATCGAGGGGCGCGTTGGCGTCTTTCGGCGAAAGGATGCCGGTGACGATATGTCCCACAACCGCAATGACGACCAGCGCCAACGTATAGGTTGCGATCAGTGGCACGTCGGGCTCGGCCAGTTGCCACAGCGACGGTGAATGCTCGGCGACGACGCCAAAGTAGAAGAAGCCGCCGAAGGTGAGGGCGGCGATCATGATCCATGCGGTCTTTTCAAGATACGACATTGTGCTTGTCCCGTGATGTCAAAGATATTTGACATACGATCCTAGAGTGACCCAATCAAAATGTCAAAAATATTTTACAGGGATGCGGATTCGGGTGAGTGGCACTCGAAATCGTCGTTGCCCACCGGCTGGCAATGCGCCGGGTAGCCACGCGCTCGCCACAACTCAAGCAGGCCATCGCGCCTGACCTGCTCTTTCCAGCGCGGCTGGTCATACAGCAGCGATGCAGGCATGCCCTCCATCACCAGGAGATTCGGCCGGTAGTCGCTGCTCCATAGCCGCTCCATAGCCTGGAGGAGGGACTCCGCGTCGCCCAGCCGCAAGACGATCGCAAAACTGACCGCACGCGAGTATTGCCCTATTAACTGGCGCAACCGGGCATCGTCGTTCCAGGATCTCGCCAGATCGTCCAGGGCTCCGACGCAATTGGCCACAGTCGCCCCAGCGGCGGCGCCTCGTTCGCAAAGCTGTTTCGCGCTGTCCAGGTCGCCGGCCTCCAGGTATCGCCGCGTGAGGTTGTTGTACGCGAACGGTAACGTCGGATCGAGTCGCATGGACTCCTCGAAACGCAAGCGCGCGAGATCCCCGTCGCCAAGTGCCGAGTAGGCCCGGCCAGCGGTGTTGTGAAACATGTAGACCAGCGGGTCTGCCAGAACGGCCCTGTCTGACAGTTCCCTCGCTTCTTCAAAATAGCCCATTTCGAGCAGGTTCTGTGCGACCAGGTCGAGTACGTCGCCGTCTGCCGGCGCAAGTTCCAGGGCACGGTCGTACGCTTCGAGAGACTCTGTAAATTTGTGCTCATAAAACAGGAATGCGCCGCGCGTCGTATATCCGAGCGCTTCCTCCGGGTTCAGCGCGATGGCCCGCTCTGCGGCCGCTTTCCCTACAGCCCGCCAAAGCATCCATTGCTCTTTGACAGGAGTACCGGCAGCGTACGACTCATAGACGGTGTAAATTGCTGCGATCTTTGCCCAGCTTGGCGCGAATTTGGGATCGCGCGCCACCGCTTCATTCAGCAACAATAAAGCGGTGTCGAGATTTTCCTTGCCGCGTTGACGATACAGCTGATTGGCTTTCAGGTAGTTCTCGTACGCGACGATGTCGTTGGTCTTTTCC
>Ga0316189_10001775_pt1 | contig 21303 bp, 17 predicted proteins | sample LowCovwburrow_MG_FD_204930 | JGI IMG/M metagenome (GOLD analysis project Ga0316189, IMG submission 204930) | Coastal sediment microbial communities from Maine, United States - Lowes Cove worm burrow | ecosystem: Environmental > Aquatic > Marine > Coastal > Sediment | place: USA: Maine... | reverse complement strand
AAGCAGGTTAGCACGATAAATTTTTCACAGACTCAGGCTATGTGAAAAAATATTAACAGTAAAAATAGCAAGCTGCAACTTATTGACCAAATGGTGGGTCGTTGTTTCTACACGAGAACATGGTTACCTCGGTTAACACAAAAACAGAGAAGAAAAACTTTTTGGGTATATGGAAAGGTCATGAATCTTAATCACATCGGAGAAGTTACGGTAGCTTTAAGTAAAAAATGGCGTAACGCAGGGCCAAAAAACACAAAAATCATCGTAACCGATATCCCGAATGTAAGTGCAGGACAAGTGATTTCCATTTATCAGCGAAGGTGGCCGATAGAAATTATTTTTAAAGAACTGAAAAGTGCTCTCGGCTTAGGAGAGCACCAGGTCTCAAAGGAGGAAAAAAGAATTATAAATTCAATCGGGATAGCGATCATAAGCTGTTTGTTCCTTTTGACAGCCTGCAAAGAGCATATTAATCGTGGTCAATCGTGGGGGATCTTCAATCTTCAAGAGAAATTCAGGAGTAAGGTCATGACGAACCAAATCAAACATTCAATGAATTTAGAGATTGAAAAACTTCAGCGAGCCGCATGAAATGGACTTGTTCGGGGATAAAGGTGTCGTTTTTGAGTGCTTAGGGAAGCAGAAGAAAATAATCATCCAGAATATATTACCGGCGAATGGTATCAATGCTCATACCGTTGCAATTTCGAAATAGACACCCGTAGGGGATCCTGAACAACTGGACAAATATTATTTTCCGTCTCCCTTAACCAGGAGCAGCTTATCCGCTTTGCCGCTGAGTGCGGCTGAATTTTCTGAAAGAGGAAGCACAATTCCCACAAAAGGATCAATTCTCCAGGAGATGAACGCTACCTCATCTATCTGGCGTCACACTGGGAAAAGTTCACTTTCCATGAAAAAAGTTGCCTGTAAGGCAGACCTCTATCGTGCATTGCGAAACGGCTGATGTTCAAACAGGCGCGTGATGCCCCGCTGTTTATTCCCTTTTATAGAGTAGAGACGACAAGTTTGTCGCCAATCTCCGTTTTTGTCGCAAGTGCGACAAATGTCTCCTGTCCCGTTTTGCCTCCCCCTAACTTGCTGATCTCTTAATTGACGGGAACAACAGTACAAGATAGCATTGATCTCATTTGGCACAGCTGTTGCATTATGCTCTGTATCTGTTCTGTATTAACTATTCTTCAAACCGAGGAGCATCATGGAAGCAGTCGCCTTGAAAGATCGGGAGAGCCAGATCCACATTAAGGGGGAGGCCCCTTTTAATATTGTCTGCAACAAAGACAGTCTGGCCGGAGCGGTCAGTCAACGGGCCTGTGTGTTTTGCGGCTCACGGGTGGTGCTGTATCCCATTGCTGATGCCCTCCACCTTGTCCACGGCCCCATCGGTTGCGCGGTCTATACCTGGGATATCCGGGGTGCCCTTTCTTCCGGGCCGGAACTGCATCGCCTCTCCTTTTCCACCGATCTCCAGGAAATGGATGTCATCTTTGGCGGAGAAAAAAAGCTCCGTCGGGCCTTGCTAGAACTTATTGAACGCCACAGCCCCAAGGCCGCCTTTGTTTATTCCACCTGTATTGTCGGGATCATCGGTGATGACCTGGAGGCGGTTTGCAACAAGGTTACAGAGGAAACCGGTGTTTCAGTTATTCCGGTGCAATCGGAAGGGTTTAAGGGAAATAAACGAGCCGGATATCAAGCTGCCTGTGATGCCATGTTTCGCCTCATCGGCACAGGCGACACCGCAGATATTTCCAAATATTCTCTTAATATCCTTGGTGACTTTAATCTGGCCGGCGAGATTTGGATGATTCGTGAGTATTACGAACGGATGGGTATCGAGGTGGTGGCCAATATCACCGGTGACGGGCGGGTGGATGACATCCGCAAAGCCCACGGAGCCGGGCTGAACGTGGTGCAGTGTTCCGGTTCCACTATGCAGTTGGCCAACATGATGGAAGAGGAATACGGGGTGCCGTCCCTGCGGGTTTCCTATTTCGGCGTTGAGGACATGTCCGAGGCCCTGTACGATATTGCCCGATTTTTTCAGCAGAAATATCCGGATGACCCGGAAGCCGACCGGATCATGGAGCGGACAAAGGCCCTGGTGCAGGAGAAGGTGGCTGAGTTGGTGCCGAAATTGGAGAAATATCGTAAGGCCTTGGCTGGCAAGAAGGCAGCCATCTATGTGGGAGGGTCTTTTAAGGCGTTTTCTTTGGTTAAGGCTTTCCGGCTGGTGGACATGGAGGTGGTTATGGTCGGTTCCCAGACTGGCACGGAAGAGGATTATCGGGAGCTGGAGGCGATCACCGATCCGGGCACGATTATTGTTGATGATGCCAACCCGCTGGAGCTGAATTCTTTTCTTACGGAAAAGGGGGTGGATATCTTTGTCGGCGGGGTTAAGGAACGGCCTATTGCCTATAAATTAGGCATCGGCTTCTGTGATCACAACCATGAGCGCAAAGAGGCTCTTGCCGGGTTTGAAGGAATGCTCAACTTTGCCAAGGAGGTTTATTCTTCGGTGATGAGTCCGGTTTGGCGGTTTGTGCCGAGGAATCAGGAAAAGAAAAGTAAGGAGCAACTATCATGAGCAAAAATCACCCAAACTATATTTCCACCACCAACGCCTGCAAGCTGTGTAAACCGCTGGGTGCCTGTTTAGCCTTCAAGGGCATTGAGGGCACAGTGCCCTACCTGCACGGCTCTCAAGGCTGCGCCACCTACATGCGTCGTTACATCATCAGTCATTATAACGAACCCATAGATATAGCCTCATCCTCATTATCGGAAAAAAACGCCATCTACGGCGGCGGCCCCAACCTCAAGATGGGCCTGACCAATGTGGCGGAAAAGTACCGGCCCGCCATGATCGGCATTGCAACCACCTGTCTCACCGAAACCATAGGTGATGATGTGCCTATGTACCTAAAGGAATATGCAAGAGATACAGAAGGATCTGAAGGGCTGCCGGAATTTGTCAATGTCTCGACCCCCAGTTATTCCGGCACCCACATGGAGGGATTCCACGGAGCGATTCATGAGGTGATTCGTCAAAAGGCGGAGGGCGGGCCACTGGCGGAAACGGTGAATATCCTGCCCGGTTTTGTTTCGTCTGCGGATTATCGCCTGCTCAAGGAAATCATGGCGGCTTTTGGCCTGAACAGCACCATGCTCCCTGACCTCTCGGAGACCATGGATGGTCAGGCTTTACTTGAATATGAAAAAATTCAGTCAGGCGGCACCCCGTTGGCGGCAATCGGGGCTATGGGCCGAAGCAAGGCCACTATTGAATTCGGGCGCACCCTGAGCTGTGAAGAGAGCGGCGGATTGAGTCTCCAGAAGAAATTCAGCATCAGGAACCATCGCCTCGGTATACCCATCGGCATTGAGGAAACCGACCGATTTTTTGAGCTGCTCTCCACTTTGAGCGGTCGTCCGGTGCCGGAAAAATACGCCAAGGAGCGAGGCCGTCTGGTGGATGCCTACGTAGACGGGCATAAATACCTGTTCGGCAAAAAAGCTATTATTTACGGCGAAGAAGATTTAGTGGTCGGCATGACTGCTTTTCTGGCGGAGATAGGTGTTTTTCCGGCCATCTGTGCTTCTGGCGGCACATCGGGACGGCTGGGCGAGGCCATTGCCGCAGTGACCGGCGACATTCTGGCTGAACAGCCGGATATCCATGAGGGGGTGGATTTCTTCGACATCGCGGAGATGGCGGAAAGCTTGGGACCGGATCTGCTGGTCGGCCATTCCAAGGGCTATCCCCTGGCCCGCAAGCTGAATATCCCGCTGATCCGAGTCGGCTTTCCTATCCATGATCGGGTGGGCGGACAGCGCATCCTCCATCTCGGCTACAGCGGTGCGCAGCAGCTTTTTGATCAGGTGGCTAATGCGATGATCGCTAAAAAACAGGCTGATTCTGATGTAGGGTATTCCTATATGTAAGGGGAGTTAAAGCGAATCGAGGGGAGCAGGATTGTTGCATCTTGGAGGAAGGGTAAAAAAAGGGTCGCTGGCAATTAAGCTGGCAACCCTTTTAATTTTACTTAACAGCCGTTATGTGACTTGTTCTCTTGATGCGTCCCCTATCTATTATTTTCAGGAGCAGAGAACAAAATTCCTATTACAGCTATTCCTATTGAACAAATGGAATGTTAATTGAATTTGAAGGAGTATCGCTTATGTTACAACTTGTCATTCCTGTACAAAGAAGAAAAACGAAAAATGAATAAATTAAAGCCATTAGTATCCGTTTGTTTTTTCTCATATCCTCTCACCTCCCAATAAAAATTTTACTTCCAAAAAAATAAATTATCTTCATACTTCATTATGCCACAAAGAAGGATAAAAAGAAAATAGAACAGGGCCTGTAGTTAACCTTTACCCTTTCTTCTCTCTATTTCCCTTTACGGCTTCAATCTGCTGTTCACAATGACTTAGGATACCATCCGCAAACACAGGGGATTGCGCAGGCCCAAGATTCGAAGGTAGGAGCCTTGCCAGGCTCCGGGAGTTCGGCCCACCATATCTGCCCGCGCTTGATCACCATTCTTCCTTTTCCATCGCGTTCATTTGCATATTGACAAGACCTTGCCCCACCTCGGAAGAATCACCGGGATAGACCTTGTTTAACTGATCAGTAATATAATCTGCCGGATGCTTCTCAAAGAACCGAGAAAAAACATATTGTTTCACATAGTGATCCACAGCAGCAAACAGCTTATCCGGGATAGAAACAGTTATTTTCATACTCTCTCACCCTATCATAATGTTTTAACGTCAATCATTTCCTATGAAATATAACCGAGGTACGCTCTCCCGGTCAATGCCTTTCCCCTCAAGATTCCAATGTAACACACCTGCCAGTAAGACACTTTCCCACACAAAGGCAATCCTATCGACAAAAAAGAAACTTTTATTCGTATTTGTCAAAACAATAACAACATCATCTCCTCTCCGCAATCAACATAACCTGCTGATAAACATAAAAAATATAAATAATAACCATTGGCACAGCGATTGCTTTATTATAGATATGCAGACAGTTCCACAACGCAACAACCAAAACAAACACACATAATTTCGAGCCTAGGGAATACTTCCCGACAGCTCATATTTTGCATAAGGAGCAATACATGAATACTATAGACTTTAACCGTCATCCATGTTTCAACGCCAAAGTCAAGGGACAGTACGGCAGGGTTCACCTTCCGGTTGCTCCGAAATGTAATATTCAGTGTAACTTCTGCAACCGCAAGTACGATTGCGTCAACGAATCACGTCCCGGTGTCACCAGCACCATCCTCACACCTGAGCAGGCCCTCTATTATATGGGCAAAGTCCTGGAAAAAGAACCACGCATTTCCGTGGCCGGAATCGCCGGACCAGGCGACCCCTTTGCCAATGCCGAGGAAACCCTGGAAACCATGCGCCTGATCCGCAATAAATACCCGGATACCATCCTCTGTCTGGCCTCCAACGGTATGGAATTGGCTCCCCATGTTGCAGAATTGGCTGAGATCGGTGTTTCTCATGTCACCGTGACCGTGAACGGGGTGGACCCGGCAGTTACAGAAAAGGTCTATTCCTGGGTACGGGACGGCAAAGTTCTGTACAGAGGACGGCAAGGTGCCGAGCTGCTGCTGGCTCGTCAGCTCCACGCTATTGAAAAACTCAAGCAGCACAACATCACGGTGAAAATTAACACTATCCTGATTCCCGGCATCAATGATCATCATGTCATCGAGGTTGCCAAGGCGATGAAGGAACTGGGCGCAGATCTGTTTAACTGCATGGCCATGCTGCCCAATGCAGACACGGTCTTTGAAAATGTGCCTGAGCCTTCCAAAGAGGTCATGAAAGAGACCCGCAACGAGGCAGAAAAACACCTGCCGCAGATGCGCCATTGCACCCGTTGCCGGGCCGATGCGGTCGGTCTGCTGGACGATGATAAAACCGATGAAATGCGCGGTTGCCTGAGCGCCTGTTCCAAGTTGCCCAAACATGCCGAGGCCAAACGGCCCTATGTGGCTGTGGCCACCCTGGAGGGGGTTTTGGTGAACCAGCATCTCGGCGAGGCTACCAAGTTTCAGGTATGGGGCAAGGATGCTCAGGGCGGCTACACCCTGATTGAAGAGCGGCAGGCTCCTCCGGCGGGCGGCGGTGCCCAGCGTTGGCTGAACATCAGCCGGATTTTGAGTGATTGTCAGGCCATCTTGGTCAATGATATTGGTGACGGTCCCAAAGAGGCGTTGAGTAAACGGGGCTTGAAACCGGTTTTGGTATCTGGATTTATTGAAAAAGGGCTTGATGCGGTCTATACGGGTAAGGACCTGTCTGCGCTCCAAGGACGGATGCATAAATGTTCATCCAAGGGTGAATGCTTGGGTACCGGGACCGGGTGCGGGTAATGCGTTGAAGTGCATTGAAGTAAAAAGCCCCTCCCGATTGCTCGGAAGGGGCTTTCTGTTTTAGCTTACTTCATCACCCTGTCAGGAGACTAGGAGACAGGCAGGACGAAAATTTTGTTTAATCCTCAAGAGGCCCACTTTCAAGTCTCCGCCCGCCTACTCTTTTTTCGGGTTTTAGTTACTTTTTTGTTTAAATATTTAATACTTTATTACAATATTGCAAGAAAGTATCATTTCTTTCGAAAAAGAAAAAGGCTTCCTTTTTTTATTAAGTTTTTATTTTCGCATGAATTTAAAAATAATTTGAACTGATGGCATGTGCTGTGCATTAATGTTTAAGAGCGAGAAACTCGCCTGCTTAAGCAGTCTTCATCAATTTCAGCAAAAGAGGTATGCAGCGTGAAAAAAATAACAAGAGTTCGTAATAAAATACTCCATAGCGGAACAGCTCCACTGGTCGGCCTGACAGGTCTGGCCATGCTGGTCCTGGCAGGTCCGGCGTTTGCCGAAGAGGCATCTGTCGGTGATAATCTGATTCAGCTCTCCTATTCAGTGGACACCTTCTACTTCCTTATGTCCGGAGCCTTGGTCATGTGGATGGCGGCAGGGTTTGCCATGCTGGAGGCTGGCTTGGTGCGCAGCAAGAATACGGTGGAAATTCTCACCAAGAATATTGCCCTCTATGCCATAGCCTGCTTAATGTACTTGATGGTCGGCTATAATATTATGTACGAGGGCAGCATAAACAGCTGGCTGCCCAGCTTGGGGCTCTTCTTCGGCGGAGAAAACGCTGTTGATGAAGTGCTGAAAAGCGGAGGCGGTCATTCCAAAATGGCGGATTTCTTTTTTCAGGTGGTTTTTGTAGCCACTGCCATGTCCATTGTTTCCGGGGCAGTGGCTGAGCGGATGAAACTCTGGACCTTCCTGGCCTTTTCCGTGGTTATGACCGGTTTTATCTACCCGGTGAGCGGTTTCTGGAAATGGGGCGGTGGTTTTCTTGACGGCCTCGGCTTTATTGATTTTGCCGGTTCCGGTCTGGTCCATCTCTGCGGGGCGTCGGCAGCCTTGGCGGCTGTGCTGCTCCTCGGTGCGCGTAAGGGAAAATACGGTAAAGACGGTCGGGTTAAGGCTATTCCCGGTTGCAACCTGCCCTTGGCAACTCTGGGAACCTTTATCCTCTGGTTCGGCTGGTTCGGTTTTAACGGCGGTTCCGAATTAATGATCAGTAATGTGGGCGAAGCCAATGCGGTAGCCAAGGTCTTTGTCAACACCAACACTGCTGCTGCCGGTGGCCTGGTCGCCGCCCTGTTGCTCTCTCAGCTCTGGTTCGGCAAGGCTGATCTGACTATGGCTCTGAACGGTGCGCTTGCCGGGCTGGTGGCCATCACTGCTGAGCCTCTGGCCCCGTCCCCGCTCGCTTCGACAATCGTCGGTATCCTTGCCGGTCTTCTGGTCGTGTATGCTATTATTTTTATCGATAAGGCGAAAATTGATGATCCGGTGGGTGCTATTTCCGTGCATGGCGTAGTGGGGACCTTCGGGCTGGTGGCTGTTGCCTTCACCAATCCCGAGGCCTCTCTAATGAATCAGCTGATCGGTATCGCGGTTATTTTTGCCTGGTCCTTTGGTACTTCCTATGTTGCCTGGAAGATCCTCAAAGCTGTTATGGGGCTTAGGGTCAGTGAAGAGCATGAGATGGAAGGTGTGGATATATCCGAATGCGGCTTGGAAGCCTATCCGGAATTTACCAGGGATTAAGAATCAAGCAGCTGCTTGGCGGCTGTCAACTCGACAGGAGTATATTATGAAAAAAATCGAAGCCATCATCAAACCCTTCAAGCTTGATGATGTTAAAGAGGCTCTGGGTGACCTAGGCGTCACCGGCATGACGATCAGCGAGGTCAAGGGATACGGGCGTCAGAAAGGACACAAAGAAATGTATCGGGGCGCTGAATATACTGTCGATTTCAACCCGAAGATTAAGATCGAGCTGGTTGTTGCGGCCGATATGGTCGACAAGGTGGTTGAAGCCATTCGCGAATCCGCTTTGAGCGGCAAGATCGGCGACGGCAAGATCTTTGTTCTGCCTGTGGAAGAAGTGATTCGGGTTCGTACCGGAGAGCGGGGAGCTGAGGCGATCTGAGAGGTTCGTAATAAAAGGTGAAGCTGGGGGCACTGGTTCCGTTCAGTCCATCGCTTATCAGGCTGTAACACGGTAAGCATTTAAAATAGATTCTGAATTAATTTTTCCGACTGTGACAGCCTGAAACGGCAGTAAATGCATCTTTCAGTAAGGTGATCATAACAGAAAGCGGGTACAAGCGGGCTTGCTCAAATACTTGTTTGTTACGGAACATCATACTGATGTACTTAGGATCGAACGGCCCCAGCGCCCAACACTTAGACAGAACATAAATGATGCGGAACAGAAAAATATCCTGAACAATTTGCCACGAGTTGATGATTGCATTATAGTGCAGAAATACTCTGAATTCACCGCCGACCCGTCCATGACGGGCAGCCAGTCCGTAACATCATCGACCTGTTAACCACCTGATGAAATCCGATAAGACATCCTCTGTTCGAAGTCCTTTGCGAAAATGGCATTTCCTCTTTTTCTTCTCTTGTCTGCTTTCTTCTACGGTCCTTCTGCTGGCCCTGACTACAGAAACAGGTTTTCGAGTTCTGCTGCGTACAGCAGATACCCTCAGCGGACCTTTTTTTTCTGTGGAAGAGATAGAAGGCCGCTTATTGAGCCGCTGGCACTTGGGCAGGGTGCAGGTGCATATTGACAAGAAGGTTGATGTGAAGCTTGATGAACTGGCCTTTACCTGGTCTCCTGAGATGTTGTTTCAGAAAAGGCTGGTTCTCCATCAGGTGGTGGTACAGGGGCTGGTGGTGAAATTGACCGGAAGCAGCAAGGAGGACAAGAAAGAGGAGAAAGACGGCCCTGTTGTCATGCCGACCATCAAGCTGCCGATGGATATCGATCTGGAAGAGCTACACCTTCGTGACGGACAGATCTTTTTTTCCGAAAATGGAACTCCGCTTGTTATGAAGGAGGTTATCCTTCAGGCTGCGACTCGAAATCAACAGCTTGAAACAAAACAGGAAATAAAACAAGTCACTCAGGTTGATATTCAACGGATCAAGCTGGACAGCCCGGATTATGGAGTAGATCTTCAGGGCCAGGTTGCCTTCCATGATGCTTGGCCTTTGCAGCTTAAAGGGGCTTGGCAGGTGGCTGATCCCGGTATCAATGATCTCGACGGCACCTTGGATGCACAGGGCGATTTGGACGATCTTGCCGTCTTTCTTACATTGATTGCACCGAGCGAGGTTACCTTGAAGGGCAAGCTGACAGATATCCTCAACGACCTGCACTGGCAGGCCGCAGCCAAGACCGGTCATCTCCATCTCAATGATATCAAAGTCGATGTCCCGGTGGACGGCACCCTGACTATTGTCGAAGCCTCGGGCACGGTGGGCAGTTATCGAGGTACCTTGGCTGCGGATATCCATTACGATGGTTATCCGCCGGTTAAGGCGGAGGCCAAGGTCATTGCTGAGGATTATAGCGGTGTGACCATTGAATATCTCTCTGTTCACCATAAGGAGTCCACCCTGACTACCCGAGGCAGGATGAAATGGACCGGCGGTTTTTCCTGGCAGGCGGAGCTGGAGGGAAAGGAGCTTGATCCCTCCCTGGTTGCGGAAAAATGGCCGGGCAGGATCAGCGGGCTGATTCAGAGCCAAGGGCAGCTCGGTTCTTCAGGGACCTCGCTGGAAGTGAATATCAACGCCCTGAACGGTGAATTGGCCGGATTTCCTCTCAAAGGTAGCGGTGGTATGGAGCTGGATACGCAGGGGATGGTGTTTAATGATTTGCACGTCCAAGCCGGTTCTGCAGAGGTTGAGCTTGACGGACGTATTACCAAGGATAATTCGCTGGACCTCAAGGTTCGTGCGGAATCGGAGGACCTCTCAGCCTTTTTTCCTGAGTATGCCGGCAGCATCCATCTTCGCGGCACAGCAACGGGCAAACAGGAAAATCCCGGTATCGACCTTGTTCTGAAAGGGGCCGGACTTGAGGTTGCGGGCTATAAGCTCAGTAAGATCCAGGCAAATCTCAAGGCTGACCTGATGATGGAGGGGGAAGAGAGCGGCATGAAGATCAACGAGTTGCGTTTGCTGGTTGATGAGGATATGTCTTTAGATGCAACCGGGCAGGTCGGCTGGGCCGAGGGCCTTTCCTGGCAGGCGGAGTTAAGCGGAGAACAACTGAATCCAGAGTTGTTTGCACCTGAATGGCCGGGGAAAATTCAGACCAAAATACGCTCGCAAGGAAGAAAGAGCACAGAAAAACTGGTCGCTGAGGTGGAGATTGATGAGTTGAGCGGCATCTTGCGCGACCTTCCCTTGTCCGGGAGCGGTAAGGCGGAAATCGATGGCAAGAAAATAAATATTAATGCGGTGCATCTGCAATCCGGTTCCACCCAGCTGGATATTGGCGGGCAGGCAGACGAACAGGAACTCCGTTTCACGGTTCAGGCTCGCTCTGATGATTTGAGTCCTCTTGTCCCTGAGATCCAAGGCGGTTTTCAGGCCAAGATCGAGGCGCAGGGAGAGCCCGCTCATCCAGAAATCACGCTCTCGCTGAGCGGCTCTGAACTTGCTTTCCAAAACTATGCTCTGCAAAGACTGCAAACCGATCTGAAGGCAAAGCTCAGCTTGCAGGGAGATGATCAGGGCGCAACCGTGGATGATCTACGCGTTATTTTGAATAATAAGGGTGTACTTGCTGCGAGCGGGCAGGTCGGCTGGAGCAACGGGCTTTCCTGGCAGGTTGACCTGACCGGGAAGCAGCTTGATCCTTCCCTGTTCCTCTCAGAATGGCCCGGCAACATCACGACTGAGATTCATTCCCGGGGCCGGAAAAACGGAGATGAGCTGACTGCTCAGGTCCGGATACATGAACTGGGCGGAAAACTGCGTGATCTTCCGCTCTCCGGCAGCGGCAAGGTTGAGCTGAATAACAAGGTGGTTCTGGTTGATAATTTGCGCCTCGGTTTCGGTTCTGGGCAGGCCGCGGTCAATGGCTCCGCAGATCCGGCGCAGCAGTTTGACCTCATTTTTGAGGCGGAAGTAAAGGATCTGGCCGATTTTCTGCCGGGGGCCGGTGGTGATTTTCAAGTGCAGGGTACCTTGAAGGGCCGGGCGCAGCAGCCTGATCTGGACCTGACCGTCAATGCCGGGAATATAAAGTATGAAGGATACCGGCTCAAGCGGCTCAAGGGCAGGGTGAAGGCTGATCTTGCCGAGCACGGCAGGATTGATGCGGATCTCGATGCCTCCGGGATTCGGGTGAAAGTAGAAGAGATCAACAGTGCCTCTTTGCAGATACAGGGGAGCACGGACCAGCATACGTTGGAGCTGGCTGTTGCCGGTACACCGGGAAAAGCCCGACTTACTGCTGCGGGCGGTCTTAAAGAACAAACATGGCAGGGCAAACTGACCTTGCTTTCCCTTGAGCATGAGCAATTCGGTGGATGGGCAATGCTGCGGCCTGCTGACCTGCGCCTGTCTGCTAAGGAAGCCGCGCTTTCCGGCTTCAGCCTGAACCATAATGAGCTGAATAAGAAGCTGGAAATAGCCCTTGACGGAGTTTGGAAAAAAGAGGGCGGCTGGCAGGTTAAGGGCAGGGTGGATGATTTTGCTCTCAAGCTCTTGCAGGAATGGAAGCTGCCTGTCCCGGATCTTGACGGTACGGCAAAGGCACGGCTGACAGCAGAGGGCCGGGGATCTCTCCCGGATCAGGCGGAATTTTCTTTAGAGCTGCCCAAACTTTCCCTGACCACGGAGAGCTTTGAGGATGACGGAGAAGAGGTCGGCACGACCGTTTGGATCTGGACCGGCAACACTGTTGAGGCCCGACTCCGGGACAAAACGGTCCGTCTGCACGCACGGACGCAATTCCAGGATAACAGCGATGCCGATCTGGAACTCATTGTAAAAAATTGCGGCGATTTCAGCAAACCGGAAAAGATGCCTTTGAGCGGTCAGCTTGATCTGAATCTTAAAGACCTCGCTCCTCTTGCCCATCTGACCAATGAGGCTGTCCAGGCCACGGGAAAATTCGGAGGTCGAATCCTTTTCGGCGGAACAGCCCGTAAACCGACAATGAACGGCAAGCTGGCCCTGAGTAAAGGCAAAGAAAAGCAGGGCGAGATATTTCTTCCGGCAGCCGGTATCGGGCTCAAGGATATCCGGGTTGCTCTTAAGGGGGACAGCAGCTCCAACAGGATAGATGCGCAACTCAGTTCCGGTGAAGGAAAAATCAAGCTCACCGGAGCAGCCCGGCAGGATGCCGCTCAACATTGGCTTGCCGATGTTGCCATATCCGGTGAAAATTTCCTGGCAGCAGACCTCCCGGAATATCAAGCTGTTATCAGTCCAAACCTCCGCCTGCGTTATGCGGAGACAGAAACTCGGCTCAGCGGTACTGTGACTCTGGATAAGGCTGAAATCGCCCCGACAGGATTCAGCGGCGCAGTGTCCTCCTCCGGTGATGTTATCGTGGTTGATGATGAGCAGGCCGCAAAAGGCACTTCACCGATGCATCTTGATCTCAAGGTCATCATGGGGGAAGAGGTGACGGTGGACGCCTTCGGCCTGAAGGGTTTTCTTGACGGCAGTTTGAAGATCAAGGCCAAGCCCGGTCGTCCGATCACCGGCCTCGGCAATCTTGAGCTTCGTGACGGTACCTTTGATTTTGAGGGCAATACACTGCAACTTACTCAGGGAAGGGTTTTTTATCAAGGTGGTCCCATTGATAATCCTGGTCTGGATATTCAGGCCTCCAGAGAGATAGATAAGGTCGAATTGGGGGTGCGCCTCACCGGAACGGTGAATAATATGGAGATGCGGTTGTTTTCCGATACCGCTATGGATGAATCAGAGATTCTTTCCTACCTGCTGACCGGACAGGATATCTCCAAGTCCGGTACTGAGGACAAGGCCCTTTCTCCGGCTGCCGCCACCCTGAGCAAGGTCGGCGGCGGGGTGCTGCTCAAAACGGTTGATCCCCTCAAAACCCTTGATATGGAGGGCTTGGTGGATCTCAGCATAGGCGGGGGCGAGGATGCCTCGGATGTGTCTTTGGTGATGGGGAAAGAGATCTACAAGGATCTCTATATCAGCTACGGCAAGGACCTGACCGGAGCCGGAGGAACCTTCAAGGCCCGCTATGATCTGAAATACGGGTTTTCCGTTGAGACCGCGACCAACGCCAAGACCAACGGAGCTGATTTGCTTTGGTCCTGGGAGCATTGAGAGGCTGGCTTTTACGCAGGCTGGAAGCAAAGAAAAAGGGCAGGCCTCGTTGAAGAGAGCCTGCCCTTTTTATCCGGTACGGAACTGTGGGGGCGGTTCGCGAACAGCCCTTACGGACACCCCGCAGACAGAAAATCGGCCTTAGGATGTCTTGGGATGTGCCGTCTATTGTACTTCTTTTCCAAGAATCTCGCCGCGAACACTATTAGCCACACCGGCGGCATGTTTAATTAGCTCGTCTTTGACACCAAGCTCTTTCAGTGTGGCTCCGAGATGCTCAAGGATAACGTCAAAATGGGTGTCATTCAGACCTTTTGCCACCAGGTGAGAATGAGCAGCCCGCAAATCTTTTCCTTCGTAATGATTCGGTCCACCAAAGGCAAAGGTGAGGAAGGCTGTCTGCATTGCCCGCTGACGGTCCATATCAACGCCTTTAAAAAAGCCGTTCACTCGATCATCAGCCAGCACCTTGACGTAAAAACCGTCTACCGCCGCTTTAACAGCCGCTTCTCCGCCCAATTGCTCATACAGGGTCGGTTGCGCCTCTTCAGCTTCAACCTTGGCTTCTGCGGGTTGGGCACTGCCTGCAAGTGCGCTTGTGCTTACACCGGCGAGGAATAACGCTGAAAATGCTGTCAGGAAAACAAGTGATTTTTTCATGGGTCCAACTCCTTTTTTTTAGGTTGTCTGAGCCTGCTCTTCGTGCATTATTCATTATGCACCGGTCACGACTGTCCGGTCACGACGAGCTTTTCGTGGCCATTGCGAACGGAGGTTGAAAGAAAAAATCGACCTCCTCTATAAACTCAATTGTATGAAACCACCCGGTAAATGCAAGGGAAATAATAACGGTTATCTCTTTACGGCGTAACTGTTTAAATAATCAGTATGTTTTTTTATAATAATCAAGAAGGATGCGAGCATGATCAAAGGCCAGTTCCGGCAATCCGTCCTTATTGAAAATTTGCGCCTGCTTGGCGTCATCCGCGCCCGCAGGGGTGCCGACAGCAGTGGCGATAAAGACAGTGGAGGCGGTATGCTGCCGTTGATCCCGGTCCGGATGAGAATAGGTATGAAACTGACGAACCAAGGCTACATCCAGGCCGGTTTCCTCTTTTGCCTCACGGACCGCAGCATCTTCAAAGCTCTCTCCGTAGTCAACAAAGCCGCCGGGCAGGGCCCAGCCAAAGGGCGGATTCTTCCGTTCAATAAGAACGATTCCGCCTTCCAGCTCAATAATAATGTCCACTGTGGGGGTCGGATTTTTATATACAGGGATATCTGCACCGCATCGACTGCATCGCATAGTCTTTCTCCGAGGAATTTCTGCTTATTTGGATAGGAAGAATTGCTCACCTGAAAGGTGAGAATATACCATTTTTCCGTTGAGTTCGGCAAGGTGGGTAAGACGAATTGCCTGCCACAGATTATTGACCTTGGCACTGTTTTTTTCCGTCAGGTTATAGCATCTCGGCTTTTTCCCTGATTCTGTCAAGAAAAGAGTCCTGTTGGCCCAGCCTACACCGGCATGTTCCCTGTTCCGCTCAAAGGGGGAAATCCCCAGAAAGGAGTTTTGCCGGCCGGGGTCCAGGGCGAGGATCTGGGTAATCATGGGCGCAAAGCCGAGGCTTGTCGCGTGGTCGGCATTATATCTGCGGGGCAGTTCGTGGAGCGGACTGTAGATAATAAGTCCCAGCTCCTCAAAGCATTGCCTGCTGTAATCACTTCCGGCAATTTCAATATAGGGACGCTCCGGCCAATGGGAATGGTCTCCGGTCATAATAAGAATAGTTTTTTGCGCCAGATCAAGCTGCTGAAACGCATCCCAAAAAAATCCAAAAGCCCGGTCCCAGCTATGTACTGTATTATAGACCCAGTTTTTTCCGTCTTTGTACGGACAGCCGTCACGCTCATTATTTAACCCGACATGGCATCCCTTCGGGTAGGCGGCGAGATAAAAAGGTTGCTTGTCCGTCTCCATATCTTTCTTTTTCAGAAAGGTGATGAGCGACTGCATAAGCTCCTGATCTGTCAGATGGAGTTTTGCACCCCCCTTATGTTGTAAATATTTTTTTTCTATTTCTTTTCTGAAGATATTGCGTTCGAAACCGATCTGTCGGGTCTGAAAGGAAAAATGGCAATGTTCCTGATTATCCGGTCCAAAGAAAATCGTTTCATATCCTTCTTTGTTCAGATGATGCGGAAGGCAGCGATAAGGCCCGGCCGGCGGGGTAAATCCGGGCAGAGACCAGGCGCCGTCTCCTCCGTAATAGGGGAACATGGAACAATTTTGTCCCCGCAGCCCTCGAAAAGTGGAGTACGTATGGGAAAAGTACTGCTCAACCGTCATGGCCCGGCGGGCGAAGCGGGCAATATTCGGGGTGAGATCCTCCTGCGCCGAGGGAGCATCCGGAGCAAAATTTTTCTTGTACGGGGATAATTTACGAGCTGACAGGGATTCAACGAAGAAGACAATGACATTCGGTTGGTTCGGGGATTTTTCTCTGCCGCTTTGTAAAGGAAAAGGGAAGGGGGAAGAGTAGAGCGTTTCATTACTCATGGGATATTCCGGCATGTCGCTGACTCTGATGAGACGTCGTACCCGGAAGTCAATTTCTCCTTCTGTAATCATCTCCTGTACGTTCTCCATCATATTCATAAAAGCCAGGCCGGGAGACTGATTCCCTATTTTCAGGGCATTTCTGATTTTCTTGTTTGAATTGTCCAGATTATTATCCGCAAGTATGGTGCAGAGTACCAACAGCATTATCAAAAAAAGGTTGCTCAAGATTTTGTTTTGTTCTGCTGATCGCAGGGAAAAGAAAAAACAGAGGTACAAGCTGACAGGCAGCAAGGTCAGAATGAGACAGTGGAGCACTGTGTTTGTATGCAGAACAAGAGAGATGGAACCGATATTTTCGAGAAGAAAAAACGACATGAAGTCATCAGAATTCCATAAGGTATTCAGCTGGATGATCCAGATAAGAAGGCAGCAGAGAGAAGTTATGACGAAGGTGCGTGAAATGCTCTTTATGCGTACCCCGGCCCCTGCAAGGAGCAGAATGATACAGGCTGTTTCTGCATAGAATGCCTTGAAAAAGGAGAGCTGGGCGATGGGGGTGCTAAACTTGCCTGTTATGCCGAGGAGATGGGAAAGGTAGATATTCATCACTCCGCAACAGGCGAGAAAGACAAGACTTGTTGCCCAGAAAGAAAGGAATTTTTTGAGTTTGGAGAAAGAGTCGGTAATCATGAGCAGAGATCAATAAGATAAGCAAAGAATGCTGTGGGATGGTTGAAGGTCTTCGTTGTCTGTCTGTGGGGGAGAAGAAATTGCTTTCACATTTCAAAAAAATGAGGTATTCTAGCTTCCGACTATTCCATGCGCCCGTAGCTCAGCTGGATAGAGCATCGGACTTCGAATCCGAGGGTCGCAGGTTCGAATCCTGCCGGGCGCACCAAGTATATTCAAAAGGTTAGAGCTTTTTCGCTCTCACCTCTTTTTTGTGTCTTGCGCTCCAGCCCCCACTTTTTTGCTTATGGGGCTGTTTGATCCGCCGCAAGCACAAAAAATGTATCAGGCAACAGGCCAATTCAATCGGGCGGGAAAAAACAACCTGCCCAGCTCGCTGAAGGAATGGCGCGCCCCCTCTTTATAGGCATCGGGAAATTCCCATGCTTTCCCTCGTTCAAAGTTATTGAACTCCAGTGACCCGAAAAATGAACCCGCTGTACCAGGCCCCGCGCTTCCAGCCGGTTAAAGGCTTTGCAGATACCCACCCGCGCCGTATTGATCCTTTTGCGCACATGATTATGATCCCTGAAGGCGGTCTGATTTGACCTGATATTTTGCCGATTCGGGACAAAACCGTACCAACTTTGCAACACGTCCTTATAGCAAACATACCCTTTCTGTTCAGCGAGGTTTAAAATATGCTTCTGGAGTTCTGAGAGCGGCTGTTTTTTCATGGTGAGATTCTTTTCTTTTATGGGGTGTAAAAATTACCCGCAATTGCGGGCTGATTCAGCATAACAGAAACTTTGCGGTATTTCACCTTTGTTTCAAGACTGAAAGCAGGTGGATATACAGCGCGTTCCCCTATAGGAAGTTTATGAAAAGGTGTTCATAGTCTTCATCAGCTTCATTATCAGCACGTTATCCTTCATCCCCTCCTTCAGTCCTTCCTTCAGTCCTTCACTCTTTCTGTTTTGCGCATGGCACACGCACCCGCTAACTTTCAGCAAAGGCTTTTCCGCTGTGCTTGTCTTCAGGGAGGTTCCCGGGGGGGTAACTTCAGAAAAAAGGCAGGCGGAAAAGGTAATTGAAGCATTGAAGCCGCATCTTGAGCCGGACAGGACAGAGGATAAAAATGCTCCTGTCCGCCGTTGCCTGCGTTACCTGAGCAACCGTCCGTATCCCAAAGCTCAAAAGCTGGGTTTACCTGTCGGTTACGAAGAAATAGAAAGTGCGCATCGGTATGTTATTCAGGAGCGTCTGAAAACAGCCGGTGCATGGCGGACACCGAAAAATGCGCGAATCATGCTTTCCCTGAGAGTTGATTGTGCAGATGGATACTGGAATAGGTATCGGGACAGTATGGGCTGGACTGCATAGGGAACCGCACTTTTAATCACACCCATCCCGGCCCGCTCGGCACGGCTGCGGAGTTCTCCGCCTTCAGTAAGGTTTTGGCCGACCACCTGGACGGCTCCTTTTATCCTGCGCCGTTTGAAAAGCGATAAATCCATTATCAGCGATCTGCCGGACAAGGTGGAGGTGAAACAAAAAGCAGGCGGTCATCTATCTGCAACTGGTCGACCGGATCAACGACACCCTGGAAGATACCGACGGCATCCATCGTAAGGGTATGATTCTGGCCGCCCTGACCAAATTCAAACAGATCTGCAACCATCCGGATCAACAGTTCCGGCGGAGAGCAATCAGCAATTCTTTTTGACACGATGCAACCAGCTTTATTTGCACAATTTATCTTATTGCAAAAGCAAGCGGCAGACTATGCTGTTGTCAATGCACCTTGATGAAAGCTGAGACATTCGCTTCAATTGCCATGCACCCATGCACAACACGATGTCTGTCGCGCTCGTCAGATGTACAGTGGAATATTTCCGGGAGCAGTTTACGGAGCAGCGTTGCTCGGAATGAATTGGAAGCGAATCGCTCATATTGCCAATGTGGACAGGGAGATGGGGACAGGCTGCGCCGACAACAGAAATCGAAGCGGGATAAAACTCCTGCCGGCAGGGAAGAAGCAAAAAAAAGCCTGCCCCCAAAAGGGACAGGCTTGTCTGCTCATTTCGGGCTTATTTTTTCTTACCCTTTTTGCCTTTCTTTTTGCAACATGCCTTCTTAGCTGCTTTTTTTTCGGCTTTTTTCTTATCCTTCTTCTTGTCGTCTTTTTTCTTGCTCATTTCAGTAATTCTCCTTTCAAGTTGACATCGCACCCTGATCTGTTCAGGGCACTTTTTACAATACCTATTTTCCTTTTGGTACTTACCACAACATTTTTTCTTCGGTTTGTCAACCGCTTCTTTCCCCATACGTCTCTCTCCGTGCCAAGCGGGCCTCCCGACCGGAGGCCCTCATCAAAATGGATGAAACAAGATTACGCCCTATTCTACTTACTTCTTACTTGTTGCCGATGTAGACAGGGGACAGGCTGCGCCGACAGCAGAGATTGAAGTGGGAAAAAATCCCGCCGGCAGGGGAATAGCGGCACTCCGCCAACTGCTCGGCACAAAAAAAAGCCTGCCCCCAAAAGGGACAGGCTTGTCTGCTCATTTCGGGCTTATTTTTTCTTACCCTTTTTGCCTTTCTTTTTGCCGGACTTTTTCTTACATGACTTTTTGCAACATGCCTTCTTAGCTGCTTTTTTTTCGGCTTTTTTCTTATCCTTCTTCTTGTCGTCTTTTTTCTTGCTCATTTCAGTAATTCTCCTTTCAAGTTGACATTGCACCCTGATCTGTTCAGGGCACCTTTTACAATACCTGCTTTTCTTTTGCTACTTACCACAACATTTTTTCTTCGGTTTGTCAACCGAGTCCTTACCCATACGTCTCTCTCCGCGCCAAGCGGGCCTCCTGACCGAGAAGACCCTCATCAGAATGGATGAAACAAGATTACGCCCTGTTCTTCTTACTTGTCACCGCCCTTAACGATTTCAACCAGCTCCACATCAAAAATAAGGAGGGCGCCCGGCTCAATGGCAGGGGGAGCACCGCGATCGCCATAGGCAAGCTCAGGAGGCAGATATAAAGTATATTTACTTCCCGGGGTCATCAACTGTAAGGCCTCTGTCCAGCCCGGAATAACCTTATTCGCCTTGAAGGTGACAGGCTCATTCCGCTTATACGAGCTGTCAAACTCGGTTCCGTCGATCAGGGTTCCTTTGTAATGCACCTTGACAGTGTCAGTGGCTGTAGGTTTCTCGCCCTTGCCTTCCTTGACCACCTTGTACTGCAAGCCGGAATCAGTAACCTTGACCCCTTTTTCTGTTTTATTTTTTTTCAAAAATTCAGCAGCAACGTCCTTGTTCGTTTCCAGGAGCGCCTTGGTCTTTTCCATCTTTTTTTTCTGCTGGTCAATTGCAAATTGTTTCTGGATTTCGGCTGCCTCATCAGGGGTCAACAGTGCTTTTCCTCCTGTATAGGAGGCTGAGATACCCTGATAAACAGCATCAAGATCAAAGTCTGTTTCCAGACTTTTGAAATACGATCCGAGATCAAGCCCGAGAGCATAACTGATCTTCTGCTTTTCCGTTTTCAGCTCGGTCACCGGATCTGACGCCACAGCCGGCCCGGCAACCAGCATGAGACTGAATACTGCACATACAGCGAGTTTCATTCTTTCTCCTTTATTATTTTCTTATAACATCCGTCCCTTCCCTCCGGGGAGGGACAACAAAACATGAAAGCTGAGCTGGGCGACTCCAAGGAGCCACCCGGTACTTTCATATAAAAACGTGAGGATAAAATGCTTCGGCAAAAAAAATTCCGGCCAATGATACTGTACATATGCTCTCCATCCTGACGAATATATCGTACCCGCATCCGGAACAGTATCTGCCGACCAAATGACAATGAAATTATAGTACCGTATTCTTCTCGAAAAAAACAGTAAGTTTTCGCCCCTGATCGCTGAGTATAAAATTTTACCGAGCCGGTTTATTTAACGCTCTTTTTTTTAAAAATTTTCTTTATGGTAAAAAAAATTATACTTCAATCTTGACAGGTTTAAAAAACTGAATTACTTTATCCTGTATCAACAAGAGAACAAACCAAGCAGTTCATAACACAGAAAGAATACCCTGCATGTTCAAAAAAAATTCTCAACAGGTTTATGCAGTGTTCATACAACCCCGGAGAAACATCATGAAAATAACATACCGCCAAGCAGCTCGCCGAGTTATTGTCGTCCTTGCCTTGCTCCTGACCCTCGGCTGCACTCCAGTAAAAGCGCTCTCCGATTGTGATCATGATCATCCACAAAATGAAAACAGCGCAGCTATGCCGGACTTCG
>Ga0316189_10001774_pt1 | contig 21310 bp, 18 predicted proteins | sample LowCovwburrow_MG_FD_204930 | JGI IMG/M metagenome (GOLD analysis project Ga0316189, IMG submission 204930) | Coastal sediment microbial communities from Maine, United States - Lowes Cove worm burrow | ecosystem: Environmental > Aquatic > Marine > Coastal > Sediment | place: USA: Maine... | reverse complement strand
AATTTACAGCATAAAAAAAGAGTAACCATTTCTGATTACTCTTACTTTGTAGCGGGAACTGGACTCGAACCAGTGACCTTCGGGTTATGAGCCCGACGAGCTACCTACTGCTCTATCCCGCGATTTATTACCTAAAAACAATTTACTTAGCTCTTAACTTTCGGTTCATAATACCGACCAAATTGTTTAGGACTGCAAATATACAACCCTTTTTAATTTCTGCAATAATAAAATTATAAAATATTATTGTTCAATGCTATTTGCTTGAAACTCTATTAATTCTGAATTTGAAAATTGTACAGTGACTTCAATTGGATTACAACACACTTCACAATCTTCAATATAGGTTTGCTTTGGTACAGAACTATCTAATATTACAGATATATTCTCCCAACAATAGGGACATATAAAATAATGTTCTAACATGAGTATAAAACTAAAAAAAAAGCTGCTCAAAATTGAAGCAGCCTTTTCAAAATCAGAAAAATAATTATATTACTTTTTAATCGGTTCCGACCAATACGGAATTTTTCTTTTCATTTAAGTTCTTATATTCAAATCTCACAGAACTTGGAAGTTGTTTTTCTAAGGTTGCAAAATCTCCTTTTAAATCATTATTGTTTAACATCAAAACTTTCAAATTTGATAAATTAGCTAGATTTGTTGGAATGTTTCCATACAACAAATTATCTGAAAGCATAATCTCTTCTAAGTTTGCCAAATTCCCTAAACTTGCAGGTACAGCACCAAATAGGCTATTGTCGTAAAGACTGAGCTTTTCTAATTTAGATAAATCTTTTATCGTTCTAGGAATTGCACCCGTTAAATTATTACTGCTTAAAGACAATTCTTTTAAACTACCAAGCTTCCCAATCTCAGTTGGTATTGCGCCCGATAAGTTATTACTAAAAATCTCCATTTTTTCAAGCAAAGAAAGGTTTCCAATACTAGTTGGAATATCTCCCTCCAAGCGGTTCATAAACAACTCTAAAGTTTTCAAGGACTTTAAATCACCTATACTGCTAGGTATATTACCATTAAGCGTATTGAAAGCCAAATTTATAGCAGACAATTGTTTTAAATTACCTATTGTAGCAGGAATTTCACCAGATATTTTATTTCTAAATAAGTTTAACGACTTAAGATTTACAAGGTCGCCCAATTCATTTGGTAAGTATCCTTCCAAATTATTAAAACTTAAATCCAGTCCAACGACTTGGTCATTTTCTATTGTAACACCATGCCAGGTGTTTACGGGAGTAGCAGTATCCCAAGTAACGGTCCAGGAATCTCCGTTAGTAGCGCCGCAAATCGCTATTAATGCATCTTTTTCTTTAAGGGAAACGTTACCAAATGCTAACGTAGACATTAGGCATAACAAAACTGCAGTTTTTATGGTCTTCATAGTAGTAGATTTAAATTGAGGGGCAATAATCTACAGCAAATATAGATAATACTAGACAAACCGCCAACTTTATTCGATGAACTGCATCATCGAAAGAATAGGACTACAATTATAATTGTTCAATTTCTAGTTGAACGTCCTCCCATGTACTCATAAGGTCTTTAAGTGTAGACTTCTTTTTTTGATAATCGTCAAAAATATTTGGAATTGCAGCCGTAACGTCGTAATTGTTTTCTAACTGAACATCTATTTCCTTAATTTCTTTTTCCAATTGATTGATTTGAGATTCAATCTTACTGAGCCTATTGTTTAGAGATTTTATCTTTTTTTGGTCTTGGTAGGTCTGTTTACTTTCGGTTTTATCAATTTGCTTTTTAACAACATCTTTCTTTTCTATATCCCTTAAGTTTTCAATATTACGCCGTTCTAAATAAAAATCAATATCTCCCAAATATTCTTTAATTTTTTGATCTTTAAACTCATAAACCTTATTGCTTAACCCTTTTAGAAAATCTCTATCGTGCGAAACCACAATTAGGGTTCCTGCAAACTTTTTTAAAGCTTCCTTTAAAACATTCTTTGATTTAATATCTAAGTGGTTGGTTGGCTCATCCATCACCAATACATTTAAAGGCTGTAACAACAATTTAGCCAGTGCCAAACGATTACGTTCTCCCCCAGAGAGCACCCTAACATATTTCTCAACCTCATCACCCCTAAACAAAAAAGAACCCAAAATATCCCTTACCTTACTCCTATTGGTCTCGTTTGCGGCATCTATCATGGTGTCTAATACCGTCTTACTGCCATCTAAATAATCGGCTTGATTTTGTGCAAAGTATCCAATTTGAACATTATGCCCCAGTTTTAAAGTGCCACCATAATCTATTTCTCCAACAATTATTTTCGCTAAGGTTGATTTTCCCTGACCATTTTGCCCAACAAAAGCAATTTTACTATCCCGATCCACCATTAAATTTACATTTTGTAGCACTTGTAAATCGCCATAATGCTTTTCTATGTTATGAGATTCCAGCACAACCTTACCTGGCATAATTGATATTGGAAAATTTAAGGTCATTACACTATTATCATCTTCATCGACTTCAATTCTATCAATTCTATCTAGTTTTTTAATAAGTGATTGTGCCATCGTGGCTTTTGAAGCTTTGGCCCTAAACTTTTCAATAAGCTTTTCGGTTTGTTGAATTTGTTTCGCTTGATTTTTTTGAGATGCCAACTGTTGTGTACGCATCTCTTCGCGTAGCACCAAATATTTTGAATACGGCTTAGGGTAATCATAAATACGCCCCAAAGAGATTTCGATTGTTCGGTTAGTGACATTATCCAGAAACATCTTATCATGCGACACAATTACTACAGCTCCCGAATAATTCTTTAAAAAAGACTCCAACCATATAATGGATTCAATGTCCAAATGGTTTGTTGGCTCATCCAACAACAACACATCATTGTTTTGAAGTAAAAGCTTAGCCAATTCTATTCGCATTCGCCAACCACCTGAAAAGGTATCTGTGAGTTTATTAAAATCTTTGCGATTAAACCCTAGCCCTTGTAGAATTTTCTCGGTTTCACCTTGATAATTATAACCGCCAATTATTTCATATTGATGTTGAAAATCATTTAAATCTACCATCAATTGGTGGTAACTGTCACTTTCATAATCTGTTCGCTCCGCCAACTGAGTATTAATAGTTTCTATTTTAGCTTCTAGGATTTTAATTTCGATAAATGCTTGATAGGCTTCTTCGAGTACAGTTCGTCCAAATACAAAATCAATATCTTGTTTTAAAAACCCAATCTTTAAATCTTTCTCCTCAGCTATTTGACCCGAACTAGTTTCAAGCTCACCAGCCAGGATTTTTAACAATGTAGATTTCCCAGCACCGTTTTTTCCAACTAAACCCACTCTATCTCCAGAGCCCAGTCTAAACGTGATATCTTCAAATAAATTTTCGCCTTGAAACGATACAGAAACCTTATGTATATTGAGCATATTTGTACTAATAATTACTTTGAATAATCTTTAAAAGATTAATTTTGCACCAGCATTTAAAAAACGCAAAAGTAATACAATTGCTCATGTTAAAAAAAGGAAATAAATTATACAGTATTTTATTTGGTCGCTGTCCCAAATGCCACTCCGAAAGCATGTACGTAAATAGCAATCCATATATTATTTCTGAAACTTTAAAAATGCATAATCATTGTTCTCATTGCAAAACCAAATATAAAATTGAACCATCGTTTTTTTTCGGTTCGATGTATGTAAGTTATGCCGTGGGTATCGCTTTTGCAACTGCCGCATTTATAATATCTCATTACTTTTTAGGATCTAGCTTACTTACTGGCTTTGTTGCTATTGTGTTTACTCTGTTAATTTGTTTACCAATGATTGCTAGGTTATCTCGCAATATTTGGATTAACTTTTTTATGAATTATGACAAATCGTTGGCAAAAAAGGAATAAGGATTTCTGCTACATGTAGATCTTAAACTTAGTTCAATCCTTATCAAAGCGACTAATATTAATCTCTTTGTTTAATGGGTGATTGTGTTCAATAAAATTATAAAGTTCTAAAGCCACAAAAGGCGCAATCATTACTCCTCGAGTACCCAAACCATTTAACACATATACATTATCAAGTTTAGGATGTTTCCCAACTAATGGCCTTCTATCTAAAACCGTGGGGCGAATTCCTGCAACTTGCTTTACCACTTTGAACTCACAGTTAATAATTGTTTTTAACTTTGAAACTAATTCCTGCTTTCCTGATTTAGAAGTAGAGTTTGAAATATCTTTCCAATTATATGTGGCTCCAACCAAATATAAATCTTCTTCAAGCGGAATTAAGAATACGCTTGACTTTAACACAAAATCAATTTTTAAATCTGGTGCGTGAATTGTTATCAATTCTCCTTTTACAGGATTCATGGGTAGATATTTAAAGAACGGATTTTGAGCTACACCAAAACCCTCGGCAAACACAATATGCTTTGCTTCATAATCATTATATCTAACCCCACTATCTATTACAAGTTCCTCATAATTGAAAACCTCTTTTATTAGATTATTATTAGCCTCAAGTTGTTCCCTATATTTCAATACCAATTGTTTTGTATCAATTCGACCTGTATTAACGACCTCACCAAATCCAAATTCTCCATTTAGGGCTGTATTTGTATTTGCAACTAATTTGGTTGATAAAAACTCAGCTAAGTTTGGTTTGTCACAAGCCGCAAACCAATTGTTTTGTTCTTCTATGGAAGCAAACAAACGATAAATAGGCATTTTATAATCTAGTTTTACTTTAAGCGTTTCCTCCATGGTTTTATACATGGACAACGCTATATTAAGTTGCTCTTTGGCATTCCAAACTTTGGTAAAACGCTTTAATATTACAGGATTATATAGACCGCCTGCTACAGTAGAAGATTTCTGCGAATAATCTTCATAAACCACATATGTTTTATTGTGATGTTTCAATACCTCACAAAACAAAATGCCTGCAAGCCCAGAACCTACAATTATATAATCAACTTTCATCCATTGATTTTTATCAAAAGACGAATATACTGAGAATTGTGTATTTACTATTCCTTTTGGTGAGATTCCTGCTTTTGTAGGGATGACATAAATAAAAAAAACGCTCACAATATTTGTGAGCGTTTTTTAAGCTATTGTTTACCCAGTTTTAATAGGTCCACATATCTTGTTCAAAATTTCGTATTTTTTCTTTTACACGATCAGACTCTAACAATTGCATTAAAGCATTGTCCGAAACATACTCATGAATAGATCTGTCTCCTTGTACATTTTCTTCCTTGAAAATATAGCCGCCAAAACGCCTTGAATTTAAAAGATGGTCAAATGATATTGGGATTGAACTATTTTTTTCATTAAACGCTTTTGCAACATGCAAAACTTCACGTGCATCTGGGAAGAACACCCAGAATAAAGGTACTAAATCTTGGTCTTCAGAATCTATAAAGTTCACATCTGGCACTACAGGAGAAATTCCTAATAAACGGTATTTTAATTCACCTTGACGCTTGTCAAAATAATACATCCCTTTTATGTGGTACTCCATAACATCTGCAGCTGTAATTTCTCTTTTGTTTATATACTCACGAGAAATTTCTTCACCAGCATTATATTGCTCAATACCAAGCTCAGTCGTATCAATCAATACCATTGAAGCTTCAATGTCCTTTAATGTTCGCTTTGTAGTAAAATAGGAATCATCGTAAATATTCTCTATATCACCATTCTTTACTGCTTTCATTAAAACATCAAATAAAGAACGTCTGTTTTTTCCAATATTATTGGTGTCTATTGGATAATACAATGGAAAATTTACACGTTCGTCGAGAACTACTTTTTCCCAAACCACTCTTGAATACAATATATCTCTATCGTCAACATAACCATATTCTAATGGTTTATCATTATCCATTAATATTTGTGCATCCGTTTTTACACCGATTTCATCAGGACTTTTTGCATTTAAAATGTTTGCCTGTGCAAACGCACTACTCACAGCAAAAACACATAAAACGGTTAATATATAAGGTTTTAAATTCATCTTATTTCAAATTATTTGGTTTGAGATAGTTGTTTTTACTATCGCTTTTAATTAGTCAACTCAACAAATACAGGCGATACTTTCTTCAATTTATACGAAGAATTACTTTTTATCTTTGCTTGGATATTAAAAATTTGAACACCAGAACCACGCTTGGCTTTTTTCAAGGCCTGCTTCGCTCTACTATTTAACTTATTTCCATTACACGTTATTGTTGGTTGTCCAGGAACTTTAAAACTAAATTCTGAGATATCTAATGGTAATTCAAAATCAAAATCTTCTAATTTTGCTCCAATAGTTGATATTTCAAGGCTATTCCTTTGCATAGTCACCGCTCCATCTTCGCCTCTTACTGTTCCTGTTGGTCTTGGTATATCTTTAATTCTAAATGTAGAATTATCTGATACCGATTTTCCATCTGGTAATGTACCAGTAACATTAATTGTCACTTCTCTACCTTGAACCTTAGTTACATCCATCAAATATTTACCTACGCCACTTCCTTTGTTAAGACCTTGACCTCTGGCTACAACCTTATTATCAGGAATACCCGCAAATGAAATTGTCATTGGGTTTTGAACACCACGATACACTACATTCATTTTGTCGGCAGATATTGTTGCCGCGTTTGGCTTTGGCACTGTTGCAAAAGATTGTTTCACAAGAACTTCTTGCTCTACTCCATCTTCTAAGAAAATTAATTTACCTTCTATCTTATGTTCTCCAGGATTTCCTGTATTAACTTTAAGCTTCACTTTACCGTCTTCTATAGAGTATTCATTTTCTCTAAGTTTTCTACCATCCAAAGTTAATTCTACCCTATTTGGTTTAGTAGAAGCATCTTTACGTCCTAATACAATTTGTCCATCAAACTGTTCGCCATTAAAATATGCCGATTTAGATGTTTCTAACAACGTTGTATAATTGGTCATAGAGACCTCACTAGATAATTTACCTTGTAGCATCGCTCCCAAAACTTCTGTTTGAGTTGTTTTGATATCAGCTTGTAACTGCGTCATCTTCGTTAACGACGCCACTAATGGGAAACCTCTAAAATGGTAATCTAACCATTCTAAAACATTACCATCATTATTGGTAACTGGATCTGTAGAAAATTTCTTTTTTAAATCTTTAGAAATTTCTGTATACCTAGAATCATCTCCTAAAACATCGCTAACACCTTCTCTAAAAGTTGCTATTTGTTTTAAAAACTCTTCTCCAGCAGGCTTTAATTTATCACCTTTAAAGAAATTTTTATCAAGGTAATCTGCCTTATCCATAATTTCGTAATCTTGAGGATTGTCTACAGTTGCAGTCATTTCTCCTTTAAGATTATCTAAATATGAATTAAACTCATTGGCCAACACCGATATTTGATCGGCTTGAGCCTTTAAGGGTTGAAATTTTTCAGGTTGTTCACTCGCCTTTTCGGCCAACCCATCTAAAAACGCTGAGTTTCTTGTCGTAGCTGCTTCATTGGATTCGGTTAATCTTTGATTCATTAATCCGAATGCTGAAAGCACCTCTTTTGACATATTTAATGCTAACATCGCAATGAATATTAAATACATCAAGTTTATCATTTTCTGCCTTGCAGATAATTTTTGTCCTGCCATAACTAATTAGTTTTTGCTATTAATAGATTAATACTAATTAGTTTTTGGTCATTGCAGATAACATTCCACCATATACACCATTTAAGGATGACATGTTAGATGCTAAGGATTGCATTTGCTCCTTTAACTGAGTTGCATTTTCAATTGCTTCTTCGTTAATCGTAGATTGACGGTTAGCACTTTCTAATTGTACTTTATATAATCCATTTAAAGATTCCATCTGTGCCGCAGCAAGAGACATTTCTTCTCCATATTTTTTAGTTGCAGATAAAGAATCTACCGTAGGTGCCATGTTTTTAGCTGCCCCTTCAAAGTTCTTAATACTATCTCCAAGACTTGCCATAAGCTCACCATCTATTTGAGCTTCTTTAAGTAATTCATCTAATTTTTTAGATAATAAACCTTCAGCATTTTTAGCTTCTTTATCTTTCTTTTCAGATTTTCCTCCCTCTAATTCTGGGTATACTAATGACCAATCTAAATCGTCGTCTACCGGTTCGAATGCTGAAATTGCAAAAATAATTGCTTCTGTAACTAGACCAATGGTTAACATCACATTTCCTGTTAGAGGCCCTATTTCAAAGTGAATAATTTTGAATAATGCTCCAACAATTACTATTGATGCTCCTAGTCCGTAGGCCATGTTCATGAACCTTTTACTTGCTTTTGATTGTGCCATAATGTTTTTTGTTTTTAGTTAAGATTTGGTTAAATTTTTTAATTTCTTTTTCTGTTTGAGGCAAATTTTTAATTTCTTTTTCCGTTTGAGGAATTTTGTGTAATATCTGTTCCCATATAATCTTGAACTGTACGGAAACCGATGTAACTTCTTGCAGAATCTGCATATTCATAATCTCTAGAACTTACCTGTAGGAAGTAAGCAACGTCTTTCCAAGATCCACCTCGAACTACTTTACGCTCGTTTTCGGTATCGTTCACACTCGGATTAACTGTAGAAATATATTCATAAGATGAAGGATCGTAGGATGACATCACCCATTCTGATACGTTTCCTGCCATATTGTACAAATTAAAATCGTTGGGTTCAAATGCATCAGCTTCGACAGTATATAATGCTTGATCTGCCGCATAATCTCCACGTAATGGTTTAAAGTTTGCCATAAAACAACCTCTGTCATTTATTGCATAAGGCCCACCCCAAGGGAATGTTGCTCCTTGAAGACCTCCTCTAGCGGCATATTCCCATTCTGACTCTGATGGTAATCTAAACCCATTTACGTGTTGTTTGTCTCTTTCTTTTTGATATGTATTTTTATTCAATGTGCGCCATTGACAAAATGCTCTTGCTTGTTCCCAAGTAACCCCAACTACTGGATAGTCACCATAGGCATCATGCCAAAAATAATCATTGTGCATTGGCTCATTATACGAATATGAGAAATCTCTAATCCAAACTGTAGTATCTGGGTAAATCTCAATTTCCCTCTGCTCAATTACATCACTACGTCTTAGCTCTCTGTATTTAGCCGCAGTTTGAATATCCATGGAGGTATATTGAAATTTAAACTTTCTAACATCCCAAGTACGCTGTCCATTATAAGATTCTTCAAGTGGTAAATACATAGAATCCATAACTTCTGCATAATATTCATCTGGATATTCGTCGGTATCAAAAATTAAATCTACGTCGTGATTTAATTTTCTTCCTTCATAGCCCGTCTCTCCCATACCACTGTAATTATCAAGCATATACTTTTCATATACACTCATATCTGTCGTATCGGCATCTTTAAACGCAAATTGTCCAATCCCATCAGACTCTGGATCTGTTTCACCAATTTCATCAGCTAGAATTGCTAGTCTGGTTCTAATAGTTGAATCTCTTACCCATTCTACAAATTGACGGTACTCTGCATTTGTAATCTCCGTTTCGTCCATATAGAACGCACGTACCGTAACAGTTTTTGTAGGTGCATCTTTTACTCCGGCCAAATCATCATCAGATTTACCCATGATGAAAGCGCCGCCAGGCACTAGAGCCATACCATAAGGCTTCTCTGGATGCCATTTCTTACCTTTAACTCCAACCAATTCTCCTTTGTCCCCTGTTCCGCAACTGGTTACAAAAGCTAAGACTGCAGTTAATATTAATAACTTCTTAATACACATAAATTCGAGGTTAATTATTGATCCTTAATTATTTTGAGGGTGTAAACATATTTATATATTTCCAAAAAAACAACTTTTTTGGCAAAAAACTTGCACTTTGTCTAAAAAAAGTGCATTTCATCGATGAAATTACGTCTTTTTACTCTCTGCTATACACTATTTTTTTTATATGCTTTATACCATCGTTCTGGTAATTTACCCTTACACGCATCTATATAATCTTCATGCATGCAAGGTAATAACGTGTGACGCTTTAATTTATTATTAACGTTTGGCAAAAAAGGAATCTCAATCCACCAACGGCCCGTTTGATTACTCTTATAAAAGATTAATTCCTGCTCTTCTATTAATACGGTAAACTTCTGGTGTTTTGACGTTCGAGAGAAATCATCATCTTTTATCCTACAATTGACCCCTTCAATAAAATACCAAACTATTTGTGCAATTAACATTGAAGTTGCATCATCGTCCTTTGAAGGTTTATACTCATAAATTCCGAATGATGTTACTTTGTTGCTTATTCCTGCATACCTAGAAATAGCACAAATCTCTTTACCATCAAAGCCATTGGGTGAGAATTTTTGTTTTGTACTAACCTCAGAAGAACGCACGCTTTTAAGATCCAAACTAACAATGTTTGCATCTCGCATTATAGGCTCAGTAATACTTATATTTCCCGAAATCTCTCCAAGACGATAAGCTTCGAAGTACAACTTATCCATCAAATCGATTTCTTCTTGAGAATTAAAATAAGTTTGGTACCCTAAAGTTGAGTAGTTAAATAAATTGTATGGTTGTTCTAGAATTATTTTACCTAAATAACTATTATTCTTAATTGGTTTTGCCGAATCTCCTAAGTCAAAATTGCTATCTACATTCACAATATTTACCATTGGGGACATATTATCATAAGAACGATAATTGGCATATGTTAAATCTTGACTACCCCCAATAATAAGTGGAATAATATTTTTATCCAATAATATACTAATTGTAGTTTGCAAGGCAAAGTATGTATCCTCAACAGTTTCGCCTTTTAATATGTCCCCCAAGTCTGCGACTGTTTCGTGCCAATTTCCTGGAAATAAGGAGTATAGCGCTTTCCTGATTTCACTTAGCTGAAATTCTTCACCAATATGATTAACATCATTTCTGTTTTCTAGAACGCCTATGATTACAATCTTAACCCCCTCTAAATCAGGGATTCCATTTTGTTTGGAGTGTATCTTTAATTTTCTGCCAAGTACCTGTGTTGATAATAATTCATTATGTGCTAGTACTAAATCCTGAACAGGAGAAAGAAAATTAAAATTCATATGTGATTCTTATTGCAATTTATTGGTCATATGTAATTGGCACTCACTTTTTAGGTAAACTAAAACACTCTAAAGCTCATTTCATATATTATTTCTTTTTTGGTGCCGCTTTTTTTCTTGGCTTTTTCTTCGGTGCATTCTTTTCAATAATGTCTTGCACTTTTTCCAAGGTAAATTTAGAAACATCTACGGTCTTAGGCAATTCTATTTTAAGTTTTCCCTGTATTACGTTATGCCTTCCCCATCTTGCCTTTTCCACTCTAATACCTTCAGCTTCCCAATGATGAATTAATTTGTCTTTTTCTTTTTGAATTTTATCTTCGATTAATTCAACAATATCTCCATCAGTTAAATTGTCCCAATCATATTTTTTGTTCACATTGATAAACATATTGTTCCATTTAATAAATGGTCCAAATCGTCCTTTACCTTTTTGAACTGGCAAACCTTCATGCACATATATAGGTGCATCTGCTTTTTCCTTTTCTACAATTAGTTCTATTGCAAAATCTAACTCTACGTTAAGTGGGTCGACGCCTTTTGGCAGTGACACAAACTTTTTACCAAACTTAACGTATGGCCCAAATCGTCCATTATTCACTTCAATATCTTCGCCTTTATAAGTACCTAAATTTTTTGGAAGTTGAAACAAATTCATTGCATCTTCAAATGTAATAGAACTTAGTTGTTGCTCTGGAGAAAGGCTTGCAAATAAAGGTTTGTCTTCGTCCTCTAAAGTTCCTACTTGAACCATTGGTCCAAACTTACCTAAACGTACACTTACCTGTCTTCCTGTTTCAGGATCCATTCCTAAAATTCGTTCACCCGATTCCCTTTCTGCATTTTCTTGAACATGTTCTACCTGAGGATGAAAATTCTTGTAAAATTCCTTCATCATAGTCGTCCAATCTTCTTTTCCATCAGCAATATTATCAAAATCGGCTTCAACTTTGGCCGTGAAATTATAATCTAATATGCTTTCAAAATGATTTACAAGAAAATCTGTTACAATCATACCAATATCTGTAGGTACCAATTTGCCCTTATCTGAACCTACCTTCTCAGTTAATTGATTATCTTTTACTATGCCCTCTTTGAGTGTAATTTGAGAATACTCCCGCTCAATGCCTTCAATAGCTCCCTTTTCAACATAATTTCTATTTTGAATAGTTGATATTGTTGGTGCATATGTAGATGGTCTACCAATACCTAACTCTTCCAATTTCTTAACCAACGATGCCTCAGTATATCTTGCTGGAGCCCTTGTGTAACGCTCCGTAGCGGTTATGTATCTATTAATCAGAGTTTCAGCAACCCGTAATGCTGGTAACATGCCTTCTTGCTCGATATCCTCATCATCCGTTCCTTCAAGATACACTTTTAAAAACCCTTCGAACTTAATGACTTCTCCATTTGCTGTAAAAGTCTCGTTATGAGTTGAAGCATTAATTTTTACATTGGTGCGCTCTAATAATGCATCACTCATTTGTGAGGCAATCGCGCGTTTCCAAATTAAATCATATAACCTTGATTGATCTCTGTCGATATTTACTGAATGTGTTGAAAAATCTGTTGGCCTAATGGCCTCATGCGCTTCTTGTGCGCCTTTTGACTTTCCCTTATAATTTCTTGGTTTGCTAAATTTAGCACCAAATGCATTTTCAATTTCAGCTTGAGCTCCTTTGCGAGCTTCGTCAGACAGGTTTACACTATCAGTTCTCATATAAGTAATCAAACCAGCCTCATACAGACGTTGCGCCATGGTCATAGTTTTACTAACTGAAAAATACAACTTACGAGACGCTTCCTGTTGCAAGGTTGATGTTGTAAATGGTGCTGCTGGAGATTTTTTTGCCGGTTTTTTTTCTAAACCTGACACTTTAAAATCCGCCAAAGCATTAGACTCTAAAAACTTAAACGCTTCTTCCTTAGCTGCAAAGTTTTTTGGCAATTTTGCTTTGAATGTCTTTCCTGATTCATTTGTGAATTCTGCATCAATTCTATACGATGCTTGAGGGTTAAACGTTTTAATTTCTCTTTCGCGCTCGACAATTAATCGTACAGAAACTGATTGCACACGCCCTGCAGACAAGCCTCCTTTTACTTTTCTCCAAAGTACTGGGGAAAGCTCGTATCCTACAATACGATCTAAAACACGTCGAGCTTGTTGTGCATCAACTAAATCATAATCAATACTTCTAGGATTCTCAACTGCTTTTTGGATAGCCGCTTTCGTAATTTCGTGAAAAACAATACGCCTTGTCTTTTCCTTATCTAATTTTAAAGTTTCGGCCAAATGCCAAGCAATGGCTTCTCCTTCTCTGTCTTCATCACTTGCCAACCAAACTATATCTGCTTTCTTTGCAAGGTCTTTCAGTTTTTTTACAACTGCTTTTTTATCGCTCGATACTTCATATTTAGGCTTGAAATCACCTTCAACATCTACTCCTAATTCCTTGGAAGGTAAATCTGAAATATGTCCAAAACTGGATTCCACTTTAAAATCTTTACCAAGAAACTTCTCAATAGTTTTTGCTTTCGCAGGTGACTCTACAATCACTAAATTCTTCGCCATTTTTCAAAAATTTAAGGGTACAAATGTATATGAAAAAAAGGTTAAGTTCCTAATTTTTATAATGGCTTCATTGATTTTGCTCCCAATTTCTATAAAAAACCCTATGCTTAAATTAGATTAAACACAGGCTTTTTTGAGTACTTTTTATATTACTCTTATGAATAAGAACTTATAAGGATAACCAAATCTAAAACCTATTCGTATTAGTATAATTTGTTATCGCTTACCATGATAAATGTTTTCGGATTAAAATATCTATCCCCATAAAAAACTTATCATCATCAATCCCTTATTCCGAAGAAACACCTATTTTCTGAATTTCAGTATCATCATCAAAACCAATAACATCTTTGTAAATTAAATACACTGGATGGTAGACAAATGCTGAAGTAAACAACACACCAATACCGCAAAGCACTAATCCAACTATTTGAGCTACTAAAGAAGATATAATCATAAGCCCAAAAGCCAATAACCATTTTTTATTTCCCAACTTAAAACTAACTTTAACAATATCCCCAACACTTAATTCTGGATTAAATGCAAACATTATTACAAAAAATGACATTGGTACTATAACGTATATTAGCGGAACATAACAAAGTAATGCAGATGGTATGGCAATAAGGATTGAAACTAACATTAACGCAAATGTCTTGCTTAAATATTTCCCTTTTAAAAAGTAAAAGAAATCTGAAGTTGTAACACTTTCATTAAAATCCATTTTTTTCATTATTCTAAAAAAAGCCGCATTAAGCGCCACAGAAACTGCCCTAGGACCAAAATACCCGCAACCAAAAACAATATATAAAGTATAGAAACGCCCGCGAAAAAATCAGAGTAAACATTTGATCCTCCATACCCGTTCTCAGCTTCCGCAATTGCAAACGCAATTAAAGGAATGTACAAAATAATAATAAGCGGAAGCATTACAATGACAGTAAATAATTGTAATAAAAACCCTTGCAGCCAAGTCTTTTTAAAAAGCTCAATAGCTTGGCCAAAAATAGTTCCAAAATCTAATTCTTTAGCAATGTTTATTTTTTCTAATAAATAAGATAAACTGTTCATTTTGTTAGGATGGTTTGTATTAATACCCAAAGTAAACGGTTTCTATTAACAATACAAAAATTAATTTTTTAAATCTGCCACTTTGTCATAGAGTGTAAATTAATTGTATCTTTGCACACTTATTGATCCTGAAACAGTTCAATGCTATTTATGGAGAATATTATAGATAAAAAAATACAAGGCAATAGCCTAAAATTAAAACAAAAAGAAGGTGATTCACGTAAACTTTTTATTGAAAGTTATGGTTGCGCTATGAATTTTAGCGATAGTGAAATTGTTGCATCCATTCTAGCCAAAGAGGGCTTCAACACCACCCAAAATCTTGAGGATGCCGATTTGGTTTTAGTAAATACGTGTTCCATTAGAGATAAGGCCGAACAAACCGTTAGAAAGCGATTGGAAAAATATAATGCCGTAAAACGGATTAACCCAAAAATGAAGGTTGGGGTTTTAGGTTGTATGGCAGAGCGTTTAAAAAGCAAGTTTCTTGAAGAAGAAAAAATAGTAGATCTTGTTGTTGGCCCTGATGCATACAAAGATTTACCTAACCTTATTGCAGAAGTAGACGGCGGTCGTGATGCTGTAAACGTTGTTCTATCTAAAGAAGAAACCTATGGAGATATTTCACCAGTACGCTTAAACAGCAATGGTGTTACCGCTTTTGTATCAATAACCCGAGGCTGTGATAATATGTGCACGTTTTGTGTTGTTCCTTTTACTCGAGGCCGTGAGCGCAGTCGTGATCCTCAAAGCATTATTGAAGAAGTGAACGATTTATGGTCTAAAGGCTATAAGGAAATCACACTTCTAGGTCAGAATGTAGATAGTTATTTATGGTATGGTGGTGGTTTAAAGAAAGATTTTGAAAAGGCAAGTGATATGGCAAAAGCTACAGCTGTAAATTTTTCTAATCTTTTGGAATTATGTGCTAATGCACAAACCAAAATGCGTATTCGATTTTCTACATCAAACCCACAAGATTTAACCATTGATGTTGTAAAAACAATGGCCAAATATGATAATATTTGTAATCATATCCATTTACCTGTTCAGAGTGGTAGTAATCGTATTTTGAAAGCTATGAATCGTTTGCATACGCGGGAAGAATATTTTGAATTGATTAATACGATTAGAAACATAATACCAGATTGTGCCATAAGCCAAGATATGATTGTTGGATTTCCAACTGAAACCGAAGCTGATTTTCAGGATACAGTCTCATTAATGGAACATGTAAAGTATCATTTTGGGTATATGTTCACATACTCAGAGCGCCCAGGCACCATGGCAGAACGCAAAATGGAAGATGACGTCCCAGAATCTGTTAAAAAAAGAAGGCTAGCAGAAATTGTAGCACTTCAACAACAACATAGTGGGCAGAGAACTAAAGCCTATTTAAATATGGTAGTTGAGGTTCTAATTGAAAAAGAATCAAAAAAATCAGACCAGGAATGGTCAGGGCGAAGTGCCGAAAACACCGTTGTAGTTTTTCCAAAAGAGCATTATAAAATTGGCGATTTTGTTAATGTAAAAACCATAAGTTGTACCAGTGCAACACTAATTGGAAAAGCAATTGGTTATTCAAAAAATAATTAAATAAATGGAATCAGTTCAAGCAACAAAACAACGTTTTGGTATTATTGGTAATGATGCAACACTAAATAGAGCTATAGAAAAAGCCATTCAAGTTGCGCCTACTGATATTTCAGTATTAGTTACTGGCGAAAGTGGTGTTGGAAAGGAAAGTATTCCTAAAATAATACATCAACTTTCTCATCGTAAACATGGCAAATACATAGCTGTAAATTGTGGAGCCATTCCAGAAGGCACGATTGATAGTGAGTTATTTGGTCACGAAAAGGGTGCTTTTACCGGTGCGACACAAACAAGAAATGGGTACTTTGAAGTTGCCGACGGCGGTACAATTTTTCTAGATGAAGTTGGTGAATTGCCATTAACCACTCAGGTACGCTTGTTGCGTGTTTTAGAAAATGGCGAATTTATTAAAGTAGGATCAAGTAAAGTTCAAAAGACTGATGTACGTATTGTGGCAGCTACAAATATTAGTATGCTTGAGGCCATTAATAAGGAAAAGTTCAGGGAAGACTTGTACTATCGTTTAAGTACAGTTGAAATACATTTACCGGCCCTTAGAAAACGTAAAGAAGACATACATTTGTTATTTAGGAAATTTGCAAGTGACTTCGCTCTTAAATATAAAATGCCAACGATAAGGTTAACGGAAGATGCTGTAACACTTCTATTAAAATACAGATGGAGTGGTAACATTAGACAACTTCGTAATATAGCCGAACAAATTTCTGTTTTAGAACAAAATAGAAACATTACTATTGAAACCTTAAGACATTATTTGCCAGATGCAGGGCAGAATTTACCAGCCGTTATAAATAATTCAAAATCAGAAAGTGATTTTAGTAATGAGCGCGAAATTCTTTATAAGGTTTTGTTTGACATGAAGAGTGATCTTAACGATTTGAAAAAACTCACAATGGAACTCATGGAAAATGGCAACCATAAAGATGTTCAAAAAAACAACGAAGGCTTAATCCAGAAAATATATAGAGACGAAGATGACGACATGGATAAAGACGATATGGAAGTATTATCAATTCCTCAAAAGTCCACTCATGCCTTAGATATTGATGATAAGGCAAATGATAAATACCATTTTGTGGAAGATATTGAAGAGGAAGAAACATTGTCTTTGCACGATAAAGAATTAGAGTTAATAAAAAAATCTCTTGAACGTCACAGCGGAAAGCGTAAATTAGCTGCTGCCGAATTAGGGATAAGCGAGCGTACATTATATAGAAAAATCAAGCAATTTGATTTATAAGCAATGCTCAATAAATTTATACGTTTATAATAAAGCGAATAATTAACGATACATGCGATTATTTAAATACACCATATTAATTATAATAGTTCTAACGGTTTTTGGCTGTGGCGCATATTCTTTTTCCGGAATTTCCTTGCCTCCTGAAACCAAAACATTTCAAGTCAACTATTTTCAAAATAATGCTCCTTTAATTGAACCTGGCTTGGAAAGGGATTTTAAAATTGCCCTTGAAGATTTAATATTGAATCAAACCAGTTTAGATTTAGTGAAATCTAATGGAGATATTGTTTATGAAGGTGAAATAGTAGAATATAGAATTTCTCCAACCACTGCCACATCAGACAATAAAGCAGCACAAAACAGATTAACGATTGCAATTGTGTTAAGGTTTATTGATAAAAATGACGAAGATGCTAATGTAGACCAACGATTTTCATTTTTTTATGATTATGCCGGTAGCGCGCAATTAGTAGGTAGCCAAAAAGACACGGCGATTGAAGAGATTTTTGAACGGATAACGCAAGATATTATTAATGCCACCCTAGCTAAGTGGTAATTAAAAACAAATGAATACAACAGATTTTATATATTTATTACAACATCCGCAAAACATGACAGTGGCTCAAATTAATGATGTAAAATCGGTTATTAACGAATTCCCTTATTTTCAACCTGCTAGGGCTATTTACCTTAAAGGATTAAAAAATCAAGGAAGTTTTAAATATAATCAAGAACTCAAAACAACTGCTGCTCATACTACAGATAGAAGTATCTTGTTTGATTTTATAACCTCTGAAGAATTTCTTCAAAATGAAGTCTCTCAGCACATAAAACAAAATATCGAATATTTAAAGACTATTGAAGTTAGTGGTATTGAAGATATTTCTGTAAACAAAAGTGTTGTTATAGATGAGGCCTTAAAACAACATATTAAGGCCGCAGAGCCGACACTGAATCCTTATCTATTTGAGGCTAAAGTTGAACCAGTTATCCCAGAAAAAGATATTATTGCAGTAGATATTCCAAATATAGAAAGAACAACCCCTGAAGAAAAACTGGAATTGGGTAAACCTCTTAATTTTGAAAAAAACGAAATGCATTCATTTAGTGAATGGCTAAAAATAACAAGCTTTAAACCTATTATTCGCGATGAACAAGACCCAATAGAGGCTACAAAAATACACACTGTTCAAGAAAAAAAGTTTGAGTTAATAGACAAATTCATTGCAGCAAAACCTAAAATTCAACCTATAAAAAAAGATACCCCAACATTTAATATTGCCAAAGCTCAAATGATGCAACCAGAAGGATTAATGACAGAAACATTAGCGCGAATTTACGTAGAGCAAAAAAACTATAATAAAGCCATTTTATCTTATAAAATTTTAAGTTTGAAATATCCAGAAAAAAGTGGTTTCTTTGCAGACCAAATTGAAGCAGTAAAAAAATTACAAGAACAAAATAAAATATAATAATGAGTACGTTTACAATATTCTTAATCCTTATCGTTATCGTAGCCTTTCTATTGGTAGTGGTAGTAATGGTTCAAAATCCAAAAGGCGGAGGTCTATCCTCATCTTTTGGAGGTGGAGGAACCCAACAAATTGGTGGAGTTAAAAAAACATCAGACTTTTTAGATAAAAGCACATGGGCATTAGCTACTTTATTAATTGCATTAATTTTGATGTCTAATGTAGCTATTGGAGGTTCCGGTGGTACAGCAGAATCTAAGGCTTTAGATCAAAATGCGACAACTACGCAGCCATTACCAAGTACAAATGACGCATCTACTAACTCGGCATTACCAGAAGCTACAAACGAAGTAAACAATGATTCAACAAACTAGAATCATGTTATAAAAACATTAAAAAAATGCCAACTATTATGTTGGCATTTTTTGTTTCTAAAATAAGGCTCCGTAAAGCTTTATGTCAAATCAATGAAAATTTGTCAGTGTTAACGTATTGGCATAATTTCTGAACAACGCAATAGCATTAAAACAATTTAATAAACTAAAATATATAAACAAATGGCTTTAAAAATTAAACCATTAGCAGATAGAGTTCTTATAGAACCGTTAGAAGCTGAAACTAAAACAGCTTCTGGGATTATTATTCCAGATAACGCCAAAGAAAAACCACAAAAAGGAACTGTAGTTGCCATAGGAAAAGGTACAAAAGACGACCCAATAACAGTAAAAGTTGGAGAGACAGTTTTGTACGGTAAATATGCTGGTACAGATCTAAAACTCCAAGGTAAAGACTATTTAATCATGCGAGAAAGTGATATTCTTGCAATTGTTTAATCATCACAAATAAAATTAAAAATGGCAAAAGACATAAAATTTGATATAGACGCACGCGACGGATTAAAACGTGGTGTAGATGCTTTAGCAAATGCAGTAAAAGTAACCTTAGGTCCAAAAGGACGTAACGTAATTATTAGTAAATCATTTGGTGCACCTCAAGTCACCAAAGATGGTGTTACGGTTGCAAAAGAGATTGAATTGGAAAATGCATTGGAAAACATGGGGGCCCAAATGGTAAAAGAAGTCGCCTCCAAAACAAATGATTTAGCTGGTGACGGTACAACAACTGCTACCGTTTTAGCTCAAGCCATTGTAAAAGAAGGCTTAAAAAATGTGGCAGCCGGAGCCAATCCAATGGATTTAAAACGCGGTATCGACAAAGCTGTGCAAGCTATTGTTAAAGACTTAGAAAAACAAGCTAAAAAAGTAGGGAACTCTTCTGAAATGATTAAGCAAGTAGCTTCTATTTCAGCAAATAACGACGATACCATAGGTGATCTAATTGCTAAAGCCTTTACTAAAGTTGGTAAAGAAGGTGTGATTACTGTTGAAGAAGCCAAAGGCATGGACACATATGTAGATGTTGTTGAAGGCATGCAGTTCGATAGAGGTTATTTATCCCCGTATTTTGTTACTGATGCCGATAAAATGATTGCAGATTTAGAAAATCCCTACATTTTATTGTTCGACAAAAAGATTTCAAACTTACAAGAAATTCTTCCAATACTCGAACCAGTTGCACAATCAGGAAGACCTTTATTGATTATTGCTGAAGATGTAGATGGACAAGCATTAGCCACTTTGGTTGTTAACAAACTAAGAGGTGGACTTAAAATTGCAGCTGTAAAAGCACCGGGTTTTGGTGACAGACGTAAAGCAATGCTAGAAGATATTGCAATCCTAACAGGAGGTACCGTTATTTCGGAAGAAAGAGGATTTACACTTGAAAATGCAGATTTAAGTATGTTGGGCACTGCAGAAACTGTAACCGTTGACAAAGACAACACAACTATCGTAAATGGTGCTGGTAATGCCAAAGATATTAAGGCCAGGGTTAACCAAATTAAAACCCAAATAGAAACAACAACTAGTGATTACGATAAAGAAAAACTTCAAGAACGTTTAGCAAAACTCGCTGGAGGGGTTGCTGTACTTTATGTTGGCGCAGCTAGTGAAGTTGAAATGAAAGAGAAAAAAGACAGAGTTGACGATGCTTTAAATGCAACTCGAGCTGCTGTAGAAGAAGGTATCGTTGCTGGTGGTGGTGTTGCCTTTGTAAGAGCAAAATCTGTATTGGAAAAAATTACTACCGAAAATCTTGATGAAGTTACTGGCATTCAAATTGTTGCTCGTGCTATTGAATCACCTTTAAGAACTATTGTTGAAAATGCAGGTGGTGAAGGAAGTGTAGTAGTTTCTAAAG
>Ga0316189_10001773_pt1 | contig 21311 bp, 25 predicted proteins | sample LowCovwburrow_MG_FD_204930 | JGI IMG/M metagenome (GOLD analysis project Ga0316189, IMG submission 204930) | Coastal sediment microbial communities from Maine, United States - Lowes Cove worm burrow | ecosystem: Environmental > Aquatic > Marine > Coastal > Sediment | place: USA: Maine... | reverse complement strand
TGGGTTTTCTTTTTGTCAAGGTTGGTTACCGCCTCCCAATCTTGGTAGGGTCTGTTCAACCAACGGCTATCTCCTTTTTTATTTTTATCGTTTAAGTACGAATAATCGTTTAAGGCGCCTATTTCATCTCCCGCATAGATAAGCGGAATACCGCCGTACGATAGAATGATACCGTGCATCATAACTATTTTATCTATGGCTTGATCTATTTTATTTTTATCGTTTTGTTCGAGGGCTTTTTCCAACCCGAGTAAGGAAGCACAACTACCAGTAATCCTTCCATCACCTGTTTTCGGGTTATACATGAAAATTTCTCCCTTTGCGGGAGACCATTCGAGATTTTGACTGTAGTAGTCGAGTAGAAATTTGCGATGATTTTTTGCATTCCAACCGATTTCATCAATGTAACGGTCATCGAACCCTAGGCCTATATCGTCATGACAGCGAATATAGTTGATCCACGTTGCTTCAATTGGTTTTTTGGGCAGGTTGTAAAGGTTTTTATAGAGCAGTATTGTTTTTTTTGTGGCAATGGCATCCCATAATAACGCCATTAGAGTAGCGTTATAGGCAACTTCACATTCGTTACCTTGCATGGGGCCTGTACCGAAATATTTCATGATTTCGTTGGGGGCAACAATGGCTTCTGCCAAAAAAAGTACTCCGGGCGCGATAACCTGCAAGCAGAGCCTGTATAAAGAAATCAGCGCATGGGTTTCGGGCAAGTTTTGCGATTGGGTGCCTAGTTTTTTCCACATGAATGCCAAAGCATCTAAACGAACTACATCAACACCTAGATTTGCCAATTTCAGCAAATTGTTCAACATTTCGATAAACACTTCGGGGTTCGAATAATTCAGGTCCCATTGGTACTGATTAAAGACCGTCATAACCCATTTTTGCATTTCCGCGTTGTAGGTGAAATTCCCAGGAGAGGTCATTGGGAAAATTTCAGGTAATGTTCTTTCAAAAGCATCTGGGACCGTTCTGTCGGGAAAGGTGTAATAATAGTCTTGATACTTGGTGTTACCGGCCATTGCCTTTTTGGCCCAAGGGAATTCGTTAGAGGTGTGGTTGGCAACAAAATCTAGCATTAGATACATGTTTTTGCTACGCATTATTTCGGTGAATATCAAAAGTTCTTTTTTTGTACCGAACCGTTTGTCTACCTCATGATAACTGTTTACTGCATAACCCCCGTCATTTTCGTCTTTTGGTCTTGGCGTAATGGGCATTAGGTGTAGAAAATTTACGCCCAGTTTTTGAAAGTACTCTAGTTTAGTTTCTAAACCACTTAGGTTTTCGCTAAAATGGTCAACATATAATTGCATGCCCGTAAGCTGCTCTGATTGGTACCAATCGCCTTGTTTTACGCGATTTAAATCTTGCAACTTAAGAGATTCGGGTCTTTGTTTAAAAAGGGCCGGTAGCGCTAACAGTAATTTTTTAAAAGAAGGGGAATGGCTTTCTTCGGGATAAAGTAAAAAAAACAAATCTTTGATGAGTGTAAAATTCGTGGATAACCTCAACTTAAAGAGCTTATCAAAATTAGCAACTTCAGTTGTGCCTTGATATTCTGAAGCCATATAGCGATGGAGGGAAGCTTGGTTCATTCTGCAGCGCGAAGTTGTTCTTGATTGGGCAATGATGGAATGGCTCCATAATTGGTCGTAGTAATTGCTCCCGCGATATTGGCCTTTTTAACCATTTCTAGTAACAAACCGTTGTCGTTCAAAATTTGACTAGGGCTGCTTAGGTTCGAAATTTGATATAATAGGCATCCGATGAACGCGTCGCCGGCCCCAGTAGTATCGACAGGATTAACCTTTATACTCGGCACGGTGGTTTTTTGGGTTACGGTACTGACCAATGTGCCATTGCCTCCCAAAGTAATCGTAATAATCGGAGCACCAATTTTGTGAAGCACTTCACAGGCCTTGTCCAAATCAGTTTCTCCAGAAAGGAGTTGCGCTTCCTCCAGACTGAATTTGCACAAATGCGCCTTTTCGATGAAGGTTTTACATTTTTTTACAAAGATTTTCTCTTCTCCCTTCCAAAGATCACCCCTAAAATTTGGGTCGAAACTGATAAAAGCCTTTTGAGTAAGGGCATCAAAAAAATACCGGCCGTATGCTTCCTCAAGACCTCCACCCAATAATGCGGTGGCAGCTCCTAAATGAACTATATTGCCTTTGAAATTCTTCTTTACCGATGGGTCATACTTTAATTTTTTATCAGCACCCCTGCTAAAAACGAAATCACGTTCCCCATCTTCCGCAAGGGAAACAAAAGCCAAGGTGGTAAAGGTGTTTGAACGCTGGGCCAACGAAATATCCACGTTGTTTTCTTCTAGTACCTCAAGCAAATACGAGCCAAAAGGATCATTGCCCACTGAACCGATAAATTTGCTGTCGCCCCCTAGTCTAGCTATGGCACATGCCACGTTTGCCGGTGCACCACCAGGTTTTTTAGTGAATTCGTCAGCTTTTGAAAGGTCGTTTCCTTGTTTTTCGGCAACAAAATCTATAAGTAATTCTCCAATACAGTATATAGTTTTCATTATCAATGATGACTTTAGCCCTCTAAAGTAGATAGAAATAAGACTTTTCTCAAGAAATCGATAGGCTTTATGATTAAGTGTTTTTTATAAGTCCGTAACTGTAACGAAATAGCACTTCTTCCGTTTTGTCCGTTTTATAGAAATCCCTACCTCCTTGGAAAGTTTAAAAACCACTTTAAAATGGACATTTTCAACGAAATAAAAAAGAAAATGAGCCATGAATTTATCGACATTATCGAATGGCTCGATAGCACCAATGATACCATCGTCCATCGATTTGAGCGCTATCAAAACGAAATCAAGAACAATGCGAAACTTATCGTAAGAGAAGGTTAGAGCGCAGTTTTTATAAACGAAGGCCAATTGGCTGATGTCTTTAAGCCGGGTACGTATACTTTGAATACTAAGAACCTACCTATACTAACTACCCTTAAGGGATGGAAATACGGTTTCGATAGTCCCTTCAAAGCTGAGGGGTATTTCGTGAACACCAGTTTATTTACAGATGAGAAATGGGGAACAAAGAATCCTTTTATGTTAAGCGATGAGCGGTTTGGTCTGGTAGAAATACGTTCTTTCGGTGCTTTAGTTTTCGAATCAACGATCCCGGAAAATTTGTAGTCGATGTGGTCGGTACCGATGGTAATTTTACCAATTACGAGGTGAACGAGCATTTAAAAAGCTTGATTGTTACCCGTTTTACCGATACCGTGGGCGAGGCTAATCTGCCCATTGAGCTGTATGCTGCGAATACAAGTGAACTTTCGGAGACTTGTCAAGAAGTGATGCAGCCCGAATTCAATAGGGTAGGTATCGAATTGGAAAAATTCTATATCGAGAACGTATCGATGCCCGAAGAGCTCAAAAAAGAAATTTTCGAATATAGAAGACTAGACAAATTGGATATGGCCAAGCTCTCACAGTTCAAAGCAGCCAAAGCAATGGAAGCGGCAGCCAAGAACGAAGGGGTACCGTGGGTGCCGGCATGGGTATGGGCATGGGCTTAGTATTGGCACAACAAATGGGCAATATGATGAACCCACAAAACCCGCAACAGGTTTTCGGCAGCCAACCACAACAAGCGACAGTTCCGCCACCAATACCAACTCAAGTTTTATACCATTATGCCGTAAACGGGCAACAAAACGGGCCGGTTTCGTTCGACAAACTAAAAGAACTCTTTGCCAATCGTACTATTAATAGGGATTCCTTGATCTGGAAACAAGGAATGGCAAAGTGGGTAGCCTTAAAGGAGGTCGATGAACTAAAATTATTTCTTGGGGGGAATACGCCGCCACCTTTGCCAACGGAGTAAACGTCGTTACGAAGTTTTATGAAATCTGTTGAACTCTAGCGAAAGTCCAACAGTTTACCGTGCTCAATTATTCATCGATCTTAGTTTTTACTTCTTGCATAACGCCTAATGTGTGATATACCTATTTTATTATTTTATATGAAAAGATTCCGGCCTTCGCGCGAATGACAATAAATGGAGACAACTAAAAAATCTGAACATAAAAAAGCCTGTGCCAACTGTGGTGCAGAACTAAAGTTCAAGCCTGGTTCGCATCATTTGACATGCGCATATTGTGGTTATGAAGAATTCATAGAGCAGGCCAAAAGTAGTTTTGAAGAACTTGAACTACAACATTATCTCAAGGCGGTCGGTGAAAATGCATATACCGAAACTATTGATCTTTTACATTGTAAAAATTGTGGTGCCAATCAACATGTAGATGAAAACTACAAGTCTTTGAACTCTGTCTATTGTAGTGAACCGCTAATCAAAGTAGATATTGAAAAAGAAGGTTGGATCCTGCCTGGTGCTCTAATCCCTTTTCAACTCGATGCGGCCAAAGCAAAATCAATTTTTAAAAATTGGGTCAACGGCATTTGGTTTGCGCCGACTAACTTAAAACGCTCAGCACTATATCCTTAGGGCCTTCACGGACTGTATCTACCCTATTGGACTTTCGACACCAATCTCCATGCCCAATATCAGGGCCAACGTGGTGATTATTACTACGAAACACACCGAGTGCGAACTAAAACGGTATGTAAAACCAACAAGTTCGCAAAACTCGCTGGTCTTCTGTCTCTGGTTCAGTGAAAGGTTTTGTGGATGATATTTTGATTAACGCTTCTCAAAAAAAACGGAGAGACATTCCCCAGAAAATTGCTTTCTGGGATATTAAAGCCTTGGTGCCATTCGATTCAAAGTACCTTTCTGGTTTTGTTAATGAAAAGTATATGGTTTCGCTAAAGGAAGCCCATCATTGGTCGTTTCAGAAGGCTAAAGAGATGGCCAACAGTTGGATCCGTCGTGATATAGGGGGTGATACGCAGCGAATTCTACAGAGCGATATCAAACTTTCCGATGAGACGTTCAAACATATTTTACTTCCTGTGTATATCAGTTCGTATCGTTATAGCGGAAAGGAATACCACTTCTATCTCAACGGGCGGACGGGTGAATTAAGCGGTACTCGACCCTATTCGTTTTGGAAAATCTTTTTTTGGTGCTTTTTATCCTTGGAATTATTGCCATTTTTGCACAATGAGAACACTGGTTATTGGTGATATACATTCGGGTTTAAAGGCGTTACAGCAGATTCTAAAGAGAGCAACCGTTTCACCGGAAGATAAACTGATTTTTTTAGGCGATTATGTCGATGGTTGGAGCCAAGCTGTTGAAACTGTCGATTTTCTGATTCAACTTAGTAAGACGCACAACTGTTTGTTTATTCGCGGTAATCACGATGAATTGTGTTTGGAATGGCTTCGGGACGGTAAGGACAACCCCCTTTGGTTACAACATGGCGGCAGGGCTACTTTGGCTTCTTATGAAAAGGCAGACGAGGCCACTAAAAATGCCCATATTCGTTTTTACCAAAGTTTACACAACCATCATCTTGATCTTAATAACCGTTTATTTTTGCATGCTGGTTTTACGAACTTAAAGGGTGTCGAGCACGAATATTTTACACAGACTTTTTATTGGGACCGTACGCTTTGGGAGTTGGCCCTTTCATTAAACCCCAGTTTGGAAAAGAACGATTCTTCTTATCCGAAACGTTTGACACACTACAAGGAAATCTTTATAGGGCATACGCCAATTTCAAAAAAGGGACTTGCCGATCCGAAGGGAGCGGCCAATGTTTGGAACATAGATACTGGTGCGGCTTTTATGGGCTCATTATCAATTCTTGATGTAGCGACTAAAGAGTTCTGGCAGAGCGATCCAGTTCATATGTTATACCTGAATGAGCAAGGAAGAAATTGAAAAATAGCTTTCCAAATTTTATTTTTTCACCATTTTATTTGCGAACTTTACAAAAAATAATTCGGCTTGGCTTGGCTTAACCAGGCTTAACATAAAACTAGATTATGCCCGAAAAGAATATACGATTAGAGGTGATGCAGACAATCGAGCCTCAGGTGGAAGGGTTTATGGATTCTTTTCTTATTCCTGTTGAAGATATTTGGCAACCCAGTGATTTTTTGCCCGATTCGGAAAATGAAGGCTTTTTGGAAGCGGTTCGAGAACTACGTGGCGAATCGAAAGAACTGGGGTATGATTTTTGGGTAACCATGGTAGCCGACACGATTACTGAAGAGGCATTACCGACCTACGAGTCTTGGTTAATGGATGTCGTTGGCATCGATCAGCATGGTGACCATAAGACCAATGGCTGGGCGAAATGGGTACGGGCATGGACCGGCGAAGAAAATCGTCATGGAGATGTACTGAATAAATATTTGTACCTATCGGGAAGGGTGAATATGCGTGAAGTTGAAATAACGACCCAACATTTAATTTCTGATGGATTCGATATCGGAACCGACCAAGATCCCTATAAGAATTTCGTGTACACCTCTTTTCAAGAATTGGCGACTAACATTTCTCACAAGAGAGTTGGGCAAATGGCCAAGAAAAAAGGAAATGCGTTGTTAGGTAAGATGTGCACTATAATCGCAGGTGACGAAATGCGGCATCATTTGGCGTATCGAGAGTTTGTAAAGACAATTTTTGGGGAAGACCCATCTGGCATGATGTTGGCCTTTGCCGATATGATGAAAAAGAAAATTGTAATGCCCGCCCATTTTTTGAGAGAATCTGGCGGAGTAATTGGAACGGCGTTTGAAAATTTTTCGAACTGTGCACAGCGTCTTGGGGTATACACTGCTCATGACTACGTAGACATTCTTAGCAAATTGAACGCTTATTGGGAATTGGACAAGATTAGAAGTCTTACCGATGAAGCCGAAAAAGCGAGAGACTATCTCATCAAACTACCCGCAAGATTGGAACGCATTTCGGAGCGCATGAAATTTCCAGAAGACCAATATCGTTTTAAGTGGGTAGAATCTAACGGTATGGTATGAACGAGATTCGTTCATATGTTATTCCGACATGAATATATAATTACTAAACAAAAAATCCGGTTCATTTCGAACCGGATTTTTTGTTTAAGTAGGATGTTTTTCTATTAGCTTTCGGGGCCAAATACCACAACCTGCCTGCCTATAGATAGGTTTGGAAAACGTCACTTATTTTCGATTAAATTCAGTAATGATTCGCGGTCAACACCATCACTTAATAACAAGGGAAATCACAATGGTTTCCCCAAAAATTTAAATTGTTGTTATGAACTTGTTGTGGAAAATGTGACTAAATTGCTACAGACCTAAAGAAGGAAACTGGTCGAGAAATCATCATTTAACCCCCTCCCCCCCCTTGAATCAAGAGGGTTTTTGTAATAAGTTCAACGTAACATTACAACTTTCCGTAGTCGTGCTCGTTTTGCCATTTGAAGAGTTCTGTCCATTTATTTTCGTAGCACATTTTAGCTTGCATAGGCCAAGAAGCGGGATCATGAACTTTGAAACGATCCCCACCGCCATGTAACACTTCTTGACAGCTTGCCACGGAAGTTTCCGATAGGGCTTTCCAGGTTTTAATACCCGCGGCACGAAACATTTCCTCGATTTTTGGGCCGATACCTTCAACCACTTTCAGGTCATCTTGTTTAATATTTTTACCAAATATCGCTTTCGCTGCCGCCGCATCGAAAGCAATCAACACCGGTGCCTCTGCCCTTGTTCCCAAAGAAGAAGAAACATCAGTCGCAGGCTTGGCCGTAAGTCTCTTGTTACAGGTATCAAGATCGGCCTGTAGTTTGGCGTTCTTGTTTTGCAATAGTTTCAGGTCTGCCGAATTGCCTATTGTCTTATTGCTTCCTTTTCCCATTAAATAGCCAAGATAACCGCAGATTGCACATACAAGTAGGGGGATTAACCAGTACCAAATATTCATAGTATCAAAATCCATATTTTTAAATTTATACTGTTAATTGTTTATTTAATTGAGATTGCAGTTTTTCTGGTTCCCCTGGCCTTCTTCGCTATCTTCTCTGACATTCGGGTCTCTTTGTCTCAATCCGCTGCCCTGAAGCACGCAGTCTAAGACTTGTTGCAAACTCAAATGGTAATGATAGTACCGAACGGGTTAGCTGTTTTTTTGTTATAAGTGATAATAAATATTTCAAAGACACAAAGTATTAAAAAATATATAACAAATGTTAGATATTAGGGATTAAATCTTAAGAATAAAGAGGATAAATATTACAAAATACTATTTTGAAACTACCAGATATTTAATTCGCACTGTTTATAAAAAGAGTATTGATTGTGAAATGGGCCTTTTTGAGATTGCAAAAGATTACAGGCAAGAACTCAAATATTGATCTTAGAAAATGTCTTACCAAGATGCGGTCGAATATTTTGGGTTGAAATTTAAAACCCAAAATGGATTTAAAATTAAGTATCTGAATGTAAAAAAAATAGCCAGATACACAGTTTTCTAAACGATTTATAAAAAAGCTATTGCTGAAGAATCAAGTGTTTTTGATATTGGACCAAGATTTTGAACAGATACCTATACCCCCCGACAAAGTTCCGGCATTGGGATGGGTTTTTAAGATAAGTTGTTTGAGTTAATTTGGTTTGAGAGCCCGCTGACCTTTTTGTTCAGTCACGCCGTTGGTATGATATCGCGGCTATACGGTCAGTGGGTTTTTTACGTTTCAAAACGTTGTAGTTCCTTTAAGTTTAATTCCATGGTGCTAACTTTGAGTGCATTAAACCGATAGTTAAAATCGGTAAGAATAAGTAAGTAAAAATCAATAGCTGGGATAAACACACCTGCTTTCTTGACTTTTGTAGCCTAGTATAGTGACGTTTCCTCAACTAAGTATAGTAGCCGCAGTCTATAAAGCGCATTACGAATGCCCATTGCCCTTTTTTAGTTTTATTTTTCTTTCCCCTTTTAAATGTTAACCTTTTTATTCCTATGCCATAAATGGACATACAAATCTGATAAAACTTTAATTATGAAAACTAAATTGAAAATTTTAACGAGCGGGCTGATGGTATTGGCCCTAGTACTAGCTTCTTGTACCAAAGATTCTGTTGCAGGTGATATTGGTCCAATAGGCCCAAGGGGAGTACAGGGCATTCAAGGTGAGCAAGGCCCTATCGGGGATACTGGAGCCCAAGGCGAAGAAGGCCCAAAAGGAGATACAGGTGCGACTGGCCCGGCAGGTCAAGATGGCACGCAAATGTAATAATTAAGACCATTAACCTTGCCAATTCGGATTGGTTATGGAATTCCAGCTATACTTTTAATGGCACTAGTTATTTTTCAAGGTATGTAGATTTGGAGGTTTCCGAAATCGATACGGAAATTGATCAAAACGGTTTGGTATTGGTCTATTTAAGGCTAGTTCGAGCGGAGGGTGGCAACCTTTGCCCTTTCAGTTCATAAGTTTTGGAGGTAGCTACAGAACCCATATTGTTTACGAAACAAAAGTTGGTGAGATACTCATGCATTATTTTTTCACAAAAGACCAAGGTGATTTACCAGCGGGTAGTTTATCTACATACTCAATCGCCGACCATTCTTTTAAATGTGTAATTGTCAAAGGCAATATTATTACTAAAAACGGCGTAACCGCGATAGACTTGAAAAAGATGTCTTATGAAGAGGTCATGGATCATTTTGGGCTTGAACACTATTACATAATAATTCGAGTAAGTTATTTTATAAAAGGCTACTGCACCTTCTTTGTTTAGTAGTAGATTTTGTCTTTATGTTTAGTTTACAAACTGCGTGCGATCTATTTCAAATTGCCAGTTGCCACTCTGTAGTCATTTTTCTTTTCTCTTTGTTCCTAATTTAGATCTTAACCTTCTTGCCAAAAAAGTATTACATCATATACAGGATAATTTAAATCGAGCTATGATGAACAAAGGTGTAAAAATGGTGCTATTCGGATTTTTGTTTTGGACGGTGGCTTTTCTACCCTACGCTACTTTTTCCTATTCGGTCGCCAGTTTTAAAACTGTTCGGCATGGCATCGATTCTAAAAATCCTATCGCCACTATAAGCCATGAAACTAATAGGCAAATTGTTGCTTCAGACTTGTTGACCCTTACCGAGAAAGATTGGTTGGTAATCGACCCCTCACGGATAGGCCATATTATAAGAATACCAGAACTTGTTCACGAAAGTTATTACAAAGGCATCGTGCTAGTGTATCATCGATCTGATTTTTCGGAACCGTTACCATTTGTTTCTCCTCTTGGGCTTGAAATAAAGTATGGAGTTGCAGTCGATATTTTATGAATAGAGGCTTCTAGTATAAAAGACGAAAAAAAGATATGCTCGCAAAATCTGATTTTAAATAGCTACTAATCCCGAAAAGACTAATGAAATCAAAAGAGTTATCTAGAGGGAAAATTAGCAGGATGGCCTATGCCGAGGTAGTTGCATTATTTGGGCTCAAGGGATAGTATGTTCTCTAGGCCAAAACCAATCTGGTCGATTATTTAGGGTTTCCCTCGGTTAATAGATGTTAACCTTTTTTGTTTTTTAACACTAACAATAGAGGGCTTAATGTAAATGTGCAAAGCGATTCATGAATTTTGTTCTTATTTCACCGATTATACAGAAAACAAGCAGTTATATAAATGTAAAAGGGGCAACTATACATAACCGCTTTTTATCTCGACTGGATGAACGTATTTTTATAATGAAAATAAATTGAGAACTAAAATGAAAACCAAGATGATACACGTTATAACTTTTTGCGGTATGGTCATCGTGCTAGGAACACAAGCATTACTAAGGGGCCGTTGGAGCGTACATCAGACCGAGCCTATAGAAAGTGACCAAAAGAAAAGAAGATACAATATATGACTAAGGTCTTTTGAATTTTAGGGAAAGATAGTTGTTTGAGTTAGTTTAGTTTTTAAAGACCCGCTGTATTTTTTGCTTGTCTATTCGGGGGAAGGACAGGTAACGAAAAGATAGCGGGTTTTTTTGTTACATGTTAACCTTTTTGGCAACTATAATATTAATAATAAAAAAGTACTTATCGATAATAAATACACACAAGCCAACCGATAGGTTTTAGCATCCGGAACTAAAAAAACGATTGGAACGATTGGCAGTAAAACTCCCTGATTGTTTGAGCCAGTTCCGACACAAGGTCGTAATGAAGGAGCTAAAGGGTCAGGAGGTTTTTACTTTTTAAGAATCAAATTTTATACCGTTGATCCCTTGCAGCCGATGAACGACAGTAGGAGTGAGATGATAGACCTTATAGGTCGAATTGTATGCCTTGGGCAAGTGGTAGTTGGTCTGTATAATTGATAGTATTCGTTTGTCTACGCATATAAATTTTCCAAGCATCTGAACCACTTTCCCTGCCGCCTCCAGTTTCTTTTTCACCTCCGAAAGCGCCACCGATTTCGGCACCGGATGTTCCAATGTTCACATTGGCGATACCGCAGTCACTTCCGCCGACCGATAGAAAATGTTCAGCTTCGCGGAGGTTATTTGTCATTATGGCCGAGGAAAGCCCTTGGACTACTCCATTCTGTATTTCGATGGCATTTTCGACCTTACCAGAATATGTTAATAGGTAAAGTACAGGGGCGAAGGTTTCATGTTGTACGATTTCAAAACCAGGTTTTGCTTCGGCAATGGCAGGTTTAACATAACAACCACTTTCGTAACCTACACCTTCAAGAACACCACCTTTCACAATGATTTTTCCGCCTTCGTCGACTACTTTTTTCAAAGCCATTTGATACATAGCGACGGCATCGGTATCGATGAGGGGACCAACATGATTGTTCTCGTCTAACGGGTTTCCGATTCGTAGTTGCTTATAGGCATCCACAACTGCATTTTTGACTTTCTCATAAATGGAGTCATGAACAATCAATCTCCTAGTAGATGTACAACGTTGGCCTGCCGTACCTACGGCACCGAATACAGCACCGATAACAGTCATCTTAATGTCGGCATCGGGGGTGACGATTATGGCGTTGTTACCACCAAGTTCTAAAAGGGATTTTCCCAAACGGGCGGCAACCGCCTGTGCAACGATTTTACCCATACGGATAGAGCCCGTAGCGGATACCAAGGGAATACGGTTATCGTTCGTCATCATTTCCCCGACCTTATAATCTCCATTGATTAGACAGGATATGCCTTCAGGCAAATCATTTGCCCTAAAGACTTGGGCAGCGATATTTTGACAAGCTACACCGCATAAAGGTGTTTTTTCGGAGGGCTTCCAAACACAAACATCCCCACAGATCCACGCCAAGGCTGTATTCCAGGCCCAAACGGCAACGGGAAAGTTAAAAGCCGAAATAATACCAACGACACCTAAAGGATGGTATTGTTCATACATGCGGTGTCCAGGTCTTTCTGAGTGCATGGTCAGACCGTGTAGTTGTCTTGAAAGCCCTACAGCAAAATCGCAGATATCTATCATTTCCTGCACTTCGCCAAGGCCCTCCTGATAACTCTTGCCCATTTCATAGGAGACCAGTTTCCCTAACGGCTCTTTTAGTTCACGTAATTTATCTCCGAACTGACGAACGATTTCACCGCGCTGCGGTGCAGGTTTTTTTCGCCAAGCTTTGAAAGCTTCCGTAGCGGTCTCCATTACATTTTCATAATTTGCTTTCGAAGTAGTTTTTACTTTAGCAATCAATTTGCCATCAACAGGTGAATAGGATTCGATGATATCCCCAGAACCAAAAGTTTTCGACCCAGTTGAAGTTCCTTCGTTAACATCTTGAACACCCAATGCTTTTAGGGCTTTATCAATACCGAATTCCGTAGCGATTTTTGACATTTTATAACTTTTTGAAAAGGTAATGTTAGGTTTTTGACAAATATACGTTTTCCTGTAGCAAAAAAAAGAGATTAAACAAAGACAAAACCTTTGAGAATTGGCTTGTTTTAGCCGAAGTTTTTAAAGATAATAATCAGAATTGCAAGTAGTGCGGGAAGGGCCTGTATAAAGAATATTTTTCGCTCTACCGAGAGGGCACCATAAACTCCGGCAACGGCCACGCATCCCAAAAAGAAAAGGGAAATATTGGTTTTCCAAATAGGATCTTCGATAAAGAATGTCCAGATAAGCCCGGCGGCTAAAAAACCATTATAGAGCCCCTGATTGGCAGCCATGGGCTTGGTAGGTTCAAAAAGTTCAGGCGGAAATTTTTTGAATATTTTTCTTCCCTTGGTCGTCCATGCGAACATTTCGAACCATAAAAAATACAGGTGTAAGATTGAAATTAGGGCAATAAGTATAGTTGTAAGCATTTCGAAATGTACTTATTAATTTGCAGACTTTGAACAGATTAACAGAGTTTTGTACTATACCTTATTTTCAAAAATAAGACTGAACTGTGTTCCGTTTTGGGTCGATTCATAAGTGAGTTTCGATGAAATCTGTCGACATAGGGCCCTAATGATCTCGAACCCAATACCCTCTGCGTTTTCGATATCAAAATCTTCTGGAAGCCCTTTGCCATTATCGAGAATAGTCAGCGATATGTTGTCGGTATTCAGCCTTTCAACATCTATTCGAAGTTCATTGTACTTGGTGATGTCTGGGTAGGCATGCTTCACGGCATTGGTCACCAATTCTGAAATAATTAGTGCCAAAGGTACAGCTTGGTCTAAATCGATAGATATTTCGGGACAGTTGATTTTATAGCTGAATGATGCCGATATTTTTTTTTGATATTCCATCAAATCTTTCAAGTACTCGTGAAGATTGACCGCTTTTGAATCTTTATCTTGGTAAATTTTTTGATGAGTAAGGGCTATGGCAGAAATTCTAGCCTGACTGTCTTGCAAGGCCATAATGGCCTCCTTGCTCGTGAGCCTACGTTTCTGCATATTCATCAGACTTGAAGTTATCTGAAGATTGTTTTTCACCCTGTGATGAATTTCCCTTAAAAGGTTTTCCTTGATTTCGTTCGATGCCTCCAATTCGGCCGTCCGCAAGCGTACCCGTGCTTCCAGTCGGTCATTGTGGCCATCTCTTCGTTTTGCAACATAAGTCAATAAAAATGTAGTCACCAGCCCCAGGAATAGAACAACATAGGATTCAAAAATATGCGGAAACAATAAGTATTGAGACTTAGGTATGTAATGAATGTTCCAAACACGATCTGCTGCGTTTATTCTTCGTTTAGTTGCTATCTTTTCAAGCTTCTGTAATTCTGTTGATTCAGAAACACTGGTATATAATAAGGCATTATCGGTATGTTCATCGTGCACACATATGTCAACAACTTTGAGCTCTGACGCCAATGTTTTACTAAAAAAATCATCCATTCGGTAAACACTTAAAACTAGGCCTTTCACCTCTTTCGACGCAGTGTCAATAACGGATTGGAGCGCCAAAACACCTGGCACTCCATTATCTTGTATTACGAGGCGAATTGGCCCGGTCAATGCAATTTCACCTGTTTTAATGGTCTTGTCAATAGCCGACCTTCTAGTACTATCGGAATTGAGGTCAAAACCAACAGCTTTCTGCAGGGGCTCTAGTGGGTTTAATAATCTTACTGGAAAATATAAAGCTCTTGGTTTGGAAACAATGAGGTTATTTAAGGAATCAGTTTCGGTAATTACTGGCAACGTACTGCCCGTTATCCGCTCTGTTTTCTCTATTTTTGGAGACCAGGCCAAGGCCTTGATACCACTAAGTTTTTGAAGAAAAGGATTTGTGAAGCGCTCGAAATTTTTTTGTGATACCTGTGCGTTATTTTCAAAAAAGAATCCCAAAGATTCAATTACCAGATTTATTTTGTTCAATTCGTCATCGATCCTCAACTCTGATTTGGCCACAGCATTATCGATTGTCGTTTTGTTTCTAACTAGGGTCCGATTGTTTATTGAAAAGAAGATAAATAACGAAACTACGCATCCGATCAAGAGCAGTGCCAAGTATTTGAGAGTTTGCAACCTTGTCATAGGTGAGGTATGTGCTATTAAGTAACAAGACGGGTTAGGGATTATACTTCACCAAAGAACATTATTTTTCGTCTTAAAGATGAATTAAGTTCTAATTCTCGCCCACAAACCTTTTATCTGCGGGCATACAAGTACCACAATTGTCACAAGTTCGAAGTTCTTCGGAACCATAAAAGTACTTAAAATGCCCCAAGAAATCTTTTTCGATATCATTTAGCGTAAAATAAGCTTCGTAGAGTTTGTGGTTACAGTTGTCACAGAACCAGAGCAGCCCGTCGTCGATATTCATGTCTGCACGCTTACGTTCGACAACTAGACCGATGCTTCCGTCATGGCGAACCGGCGAATGTGGAATTTTTGCAGGATGTAAATACATATCGCCCGGTCCGAGTTCAAAGGTTTTTTTTTGTCCATCTTCTTGAATATGCACTTCTATGGTACCTTCCAGTTGATAGAAAAGTTCTTCGGTCTCGTTATAGTGGTAATCTTTTCGAGCATTCGGACCTGCCACGACCATTACGATATAGTCGCCCGCATCGGTATAGAGGTTTTTATTGCCGACGGGAGGTTTTAAGGTATCGCGGTTTTTGGCAATCCATTTGGTGAGATTGAAAGGAGGATTAATGGGCATGTCCTTAATTATTTGGTGTTCGTAGTCTTGCGTTTTCAGTTTTGATCCTCCAAAAACTAAACTACAAACCGTTCATCCCAAATTTATAAAAAAGAAACCGATACCTCAGTCGAAAAATAAAGAAACAAAAGGGTAACAAAGCTTCGCTTACCGGAAGAAAATCTGTGTGAAGTAAAGATTGCCATCAGCATCTTTTTTGGCACTTACCGCCGTATGTGTAAACTCGCCCTCCATTGTATTTTTATGGCTTGAACTGTTCAACCATCCTTCAAAGGCCTCCGATGCCGTTACATAATCTTTGGCAACGTTTTCGGCGACCAATTCAGCATCTACTTGAGAAGAAATGTCCGACGCCCTTTTACTAAAATTATCGTGGTTGATTGTACCTTTCGCTACCATGTAGTCACTATGGGCATTAGCATATTCATAGGCTATGGAACTGAATTCCAAAGCATTTTGGCCTAAAGAAATCCGATGGTCGTTGACCACGTTCAATAGCTCTTGTTCAACTTCCTTAGAATTTTCCGCCTTGATAATATCTATAGTCTCGACTGACTCTTGACTACAAGAGGCCAGAATGCATACAAATAAAACGAGGGCAATATATTGCGTTCTCATTTTCATACAAAGTTCTATTTGTAAGTAGGTGTTCTCGTAAAGTAGGTAAAAAGAATGGGGAATTCTTGTGTTCTCAAGTATCGATAGGGGAATCATCGATAAGCGAATATCTAAAAATTAGACTCGCCTCATGGCAATTACTTCTTCTTTTCGATGAAATGCATATAATTTTTAAATCTTTGTACATCAAAACGTATGGGTAGTTAAGGCTTTGATTTCTCTTTTGTAAAGTAATATAGAATCATTGATTTATCGTTCTCCCTGTAAATAAGGGTTTTGGGGCAGTTTTTTCAGGGTAAACAGTGATAGTTCTTGCATCGGCCTTTTCTAATTTTGTGTAAAACAATCACATATGAAGGCCAGTCCGCTTTATCGGCTTTTTTTGCTTTTTGTCTTGGTTGCAGGATTTGTTTCCAAAAAGGAAAGCCCTGCAGAACGCCTAGAAAACCTCAATAAAATTTAGGAGTATGTAAGATGGTCATGGCCGGAAAACCTGAAAAGAGAGCTTACGAGAGGGCTGAGAAAACGACGTCTGTAGGCAAACCTTAATTGGCATTCGCGATGACCATAGTAACTTTATTTCGATATGAAACAGAACGAAACGAAAACGTTCCGAGTGCTGCTGAACGCCTCTTATCTAGGGTGGTATTATTTGCCCGGTATCCAAGCCGAAGCCCTGTGGGATAATGATTATATGGTGCAAATGAAATGGTGGTGGTTGAAGTGGTGCAATGATAAAGTTCAAGCGCAAGTATCAAGATCAAAAGTTAAGAGCTATAACGAATTTTTTGTTACCGCTAATTGGTACTTTAACTTCCAAATGACAAGGGATACGTGACAGAGACAATTGTATATAAAAGGATGTTATCGATGGTTATCAAGTCTAACCTTAGCCCAATTCTCTAAAAAATTGCAAGAACATTATTCTAAAATTAGAAAAACCGTTTAATAACTCTAAGAAGCCATCGTCCGGTTATCTGAGATTCCCCGGGCCCATTCCAAGGCACTATCCAGCGACCGGAACCTTTTGAAATTCGTGTTCATGAACAGTTTCTCGAGTGCGCCATTGAGATAGCCTGCCTTCGAATAACTCACGATTGCGTATCCCTTTAATTTGTAACTGTGCCTAAAAAAATGAATCCAATCTGCAGGTTTTACCGAATAGGAGTTTATACGGTTCGTTATAAAAACTACATCTGACCCATTGGTGTCATAAAGATTGGTCAAATCTTCGGTTACGATTTTTCCATGGTGCTGCCACGTAAAAATCACATCTTCATTAACTTCAGCTACCACAAAACCATCAAAAAGGTAATAATTCCCAAATGAATAATTGATTTCGTGTATCGCCTCACTGTAAAAGGAAGTATCTTTTAAATTTTGCACGTTGTTTCATTTCCCGATTCTAGTGGACAAGATAATAGAAGTGCCCATACTGACTCGTAATTATCGCTTTAGAACAAATAAAGACTCTCGTATGGTCTTTAAAGCTCATATAAAAATTGGTAGTTTTATATTTTAAAACTTTCAAAAAACTACAAAACCCCTAATATCTATGGTTAGTCGATAAAACCAATAGTTGCATGGCTACCATCACAATAAGGTTTGTTGTTCGAAGCCCCACATCGACAAAAAGCAGTAGCGCGACTTTTATTATCAGTGCTTCCGTCAACTTTCTTTACCTCGAGATTCCCCATAATAAGTAAGGGCCCACTTTCCGTCACTTCTATTATGGTTACAGATGCTGCTTTATTGGGATTAGGGGTAGCTGTGTTTTTGAGGGATAACGCTCCGGAAGGACATTTGGCAACCTGGGCTTTCAGTGCTTCAGTGGTTGCGTTTTCTACTTTTATCCAAGGTTTTTCGTTAGGGTGATATACTTCTGGTAGTAATCGGACGCACTCAGCCGCATGGATGCATTTGGCCGGTTTCCAAAGGATAGTGATTTCTTTGTTGCTATATTCTTTTACTTTTTCCATAGGTAATATCAATAGTTTTAAAACTAAAATCACTTATAAATGTAAGGTATTTGGTTGGTTTTTGATTTCTTTTTATGGATTTTCAAGAGCAAGTACTATCACGATTATTTCAATACTTTTGATTACATGGAGAAAATGGTGCAAATAAGTGACGGTTTTATTAATGAGCATACCGATTTTCCTGAATTGATAGCGGCCCTAAAAGCGGGTTTTGGTTCCAAAAAAATTAGTGTCCCGCAACGTCATCACCATGATTTTCCGAACCCCGAAACAGGTGTTGATTCTACATTGTTGTTAATGCCGGCATGGCATCCTGGCAAAGAGGCAGGGGTAAAGATTGCAACGGTAAGTCCTGAAAATAGTCGGTTCGACTTATCCGCTATTCAAGCTATCTATATTCTGATGGATGCCGTAAACGGAACTGTAAAAGCAATCTTGCAAGCGAAAAGTCTTACTGCAAAACGCACGGCCGGAGCTTCGGCACTGGCTTCGTCCTATTTGTCGAAAGAAAATGCTAATTCTTTATTGATGATAGGCACGGGAGCACTTTCCATTAACCTGATTCGGGCACATGCAAGCGTTCGACCTATTGAAAATGTATATGTCTGGGGGCGGAATCCCGAAAAAGCACAGACTATCTGCCACGAACTCCGAAACGAAAATTTTCGTTGTCAAACGGTCGGTACAATCGAAGAAAAAATCGCTGAGGTAGATATTGTTTCCTGTGCAACACTCTCAGCAACTCCCTTGGTTTTCGGAAAACTGTTAAAGAAAGGACAACATATCGATTTGGTCGGCGCTTATAAAAAGGATATGCGCGAAGCCGATGACGAGGTGATTAAAATAGCTTCTATTTTTGTAGATACTTTTAGCGGTTTGCATGAGAACGGTGATATCGCTATTCCATTGGAAAAGGGCATTTTGAAAGAGTCAGGCATCAAAGGCGATTTGTTTTCACTATGCTCGGGAAAGACTAAAGGGAGAATCCATGAAAAGGAAATAACTTTGTTTAAATCGGTCGGGCACGCCTTAGAAGACCTAGTGGCCGCATCCTATTACTACAACAAATTCACAAATGCGTAGTACTTATCAAAACATACAGACGAAAACGGATTTTAATCCTCCAGAGGGCTGGTTAAAGATTAAAACTATTGATATGCATACCGGTGGTGAACCCTTGCGGGTCATTGTTGCTGGTTTTCCTGAATTGCAAGGAAATTCTGTTTTGGAATATCGGCGATATTGTAAAGAAAACTATGATTATTTACGTACTGCACTACTATTTGAACCCCGAGGCCATGCCGATATGTACGGCTGTATTTTGGTGCCACCCAATGACAACGAAGGTGATTTTGGAGTTCTTTTTTTGCATAATGAGGGATACAGTACCATGTGCGGACATGCGATTATCGCCATTTCCACTTTGGCCATTGAAATGAATTGGATTGAGGTCTCTGAAGACGATAACATGTTGAAAATCGATACCCCTTGCGGACGAATAACCGCATTTGCCCATGTGAAAAATGAAAAAGTAAACGAAGTTCGATTTCATTGTGTGCCCAGTTTTGTAGTAGGGTTGAATAGAACGGTCGAGGTCGAAGGCTTGGGGAGTGTCATTTATGATTTGGCCTACGGAGGTGCTTTTTATGCCTATGTCGACATGACAAAGAACAAATTCGATTTTGATTTGACTAAAGAGTCCTATCGAGCCTTGATTTCCAGAGGAATGGATATTAAAAGAGCCGTAGTGAAACAGAATCAAGAAATTGTTCATCCTTTTGAAGATGACCTTAGTTTTTTATACGGAACGATTTTTATTGGGGATTCTGATAAGCCAGGAATCGATAGTAAAAACGTATGCATTTTTGCCGAAGGAGAAGTGGACCGTTGTCCAACCGGGTCTGGGATTTCTGGCCGAATGGCGATTCATAAGGCACGAAAGGAAATTGATTTTGGTGGAACGATGTCAATAGAGAGTATAACAGGCTCCGTATTTAAAGGTTCAGTGATTTCTGAGGAAGATTACGGGCCGTTTAGGGCAATCATTCCCCAAGTGGAAGGAACGGCGCACATCACCGGAATGCACACCTTTTGTATAGACCCGAAAGACCCCATGAAAGAGGGATTTATTTTGCGATGAACCATTATGAGTCTAAGCTCTTAAATCACTAGCTTCTTTCGTCTCGGGCGTAGACTCTTCCTTTTCTTTAAGCACTGTACTGAAGACAAATGCCCCGATTTCTTTAATAGGTTCATACAACACCGAACCTTGCATCGTTTCATTTTTGACCATACCCGCTGAATCGTTTACCCTTTCAAAGAACACCAATAAAGCCCCAAGAATCACAGCTACTTTGACGACCCCAAAAATACCTCCTGCGATTTTATTGAGCAGCCCCAACATAGCGAAATTGGCAATTTTAGTCAGAAGTTTTCCTGCTAGATGAACGATAAAAACGAAAGCGATAAAAGTGATGACAAAAGCTGCTATATTAATATACCGCTCGTCCCATTCCATATTTTGTGAGAGATAGTCTCCAGCATAATATGAAAAATGAATAGCGCCATAAATACCTGCAATTAGGGCTATAATCGAGGCTATTTCAATGAAAAGCCCGTTTTTAAGGCCTTTCCAAAGTCCCCAAAGCAATAATAATCCTAAAATGATATCCAAGAAGCTCATAACAGATGTCTAACTACAAAAGTAGTATTTTGATTTGTACCTTTGATAGTTAATAAAAGCTTCGCCCATAAAGGGTACAGAAAAAAATAGAATGTCAAGAGACATACAATTAAAAAAGCATTGGGAAGAGCTGGTAGGGAAACTCTCCTCTCAATTTGCGGATGGAGACCCATTGGAACTTGATGCCATTATTTATCTGGTCGGTGTTCAAGAGTTAGGCCAATACCACAGAAAATATAAAAAAGACGATAAGCTCGATTTGATGCATATTGCGATTTGTAGGTTATTAGAGCCTTATGGGTACTACGAATTTTCGCATTTTGACGAAGAGAGCTGGCCTCATTACACGATTAAGGAAGAATTACCACCTTTGAAAGCGGGAGAACAGTCGGTATTGATGAAAGAGGCGATTGTGGGGTATTTTTTGGAGAAGGAGTATATTGTATAGCACGTCATTCCGAACTTGTCTTTCATTGGCAGGCAAA
>Ga0316189_10001772_pt1 | contig 21312 bp, 18 predicted proteins | sample LowCovwburrow_MG_FD_204930 | JGI IMG/M metagenome (GOLD analysis project Ga0316189, IMG submission 204930) | Coastal sediment microbial communities from Maine, United States - Lowes Cove worm burrow | ecosystem: Environmental > Aquatic > Marine > Coastal > Sediment | place: USA: Maine... | reverse complement strand
GCTGCCGAGCTGCTCCGTTGCGCTATCCATCATGTCTCCAAAACGCTGCACCAGCTGGAATACTCCATAGTCGACCGCGAACAGGGGGGCCGGACTTGCCGCCACCGCATTCAACAAAGAATTGGCCAGATCGCTCGAATCGTCACCGGCAACGAGTACCAATGCCTTGTCGCGGATCGCCACCTTCATCTGCGGTGCCTGTTCATCAAGGCCCAGATCCTGAGGCAGTTCGACAAAACTGCCATCGCTGGGGATCTGCAGACTGGCCATGGCAGGATTGAACATTGCGCCCAGAGCGAATACCCCCCGTGGGTCATCGACGGCGGCCAACAGGCCTGCCTGTACCCGGACAGGCTGCATCGTCTGCGGATCGATCGCAAGGTCAGCGAGTTGCAGGTTGAAGCCCTTGATTCCGGCGGTCATCGGTCCCAGGGCCAGATTCAACTGTGGCATGACGGCCTTCAGGCTGGCGGGGTCTACCCATTCACATGAGGACCCGGTCGCCATCACCGCTCGTAGCAGCGCGTCGATGGTATTACGCAGCTGTGGCAGATCTATTCCCATACCGAATGAGACCAGACCGTGGTAGGCCGCTCCGAGACCCGGGACAGGCGCGGCCAGCTTCTGCAAATGTGCAGACACGGCAGCATTGCTCTCCCAGATCGCCCTCGCTGCCAGTTGCTGCTCATCCGCCGCCTTGATGCCAATCACCATGCGTGGCATACCGGATACCAGCTGCTCGGTCATCTGCATGCAGCCGGCAGAAACCGGTATCGGCGCAGCGCCAAGTGCCTGCATCACCTCTGAGTTCCGGCCCTCGCCTTTGCCAAGCAGGATTGCAATCAGCTCATCCAGGCGGATGAACCCTTCTCCGTAACCGGTAAATCCGTACTTTTCGACCAGGGCCTGAATTTCGCCGGTTTCGCCCAGGTTGGTATCCGGTTGCGCCTGGCCCAGCAGGAGAGGCAGATCACGGTCAAACAGGTTGTCGGCCAAAAGCCCGCCGATGGCGTGGCGCTTGGTGACCGATAGCACTGCATCGACCCGGCCCAGATCAATCCTGCGATACCTCTGGCCATCGAGTACCCCGCGGCTCGCACTGACTCCGGCTCGCGCTTCAACCCGATCGAGCATCGCCTCGAGCCTGGCGGCATCCAGGATCTCCACGCGCACGGCGGGCAGTACACCGATACCGTAAATCACCGAGCGGGTAACCGGTTCAATCCCGAGTTCACGCACCTTCGCAGCCGTGTCACGACCCTCGAATTCAGCAAACAGGGCTTCGAGAATGTCGAACAGACTCTCTGCCTGGTGCGCCATGGGTGCGGCATCCTCGGATTCCTCCATCTGCTCGCGTACGCGGGAAAACACCTCGCCCTGGGCTGCCAGCTGTATCGCATAGTGATCCCCCAGCTTGCTGCGCAGACCATCAGGGAACGGCTGGCTGGTCACGAAGGCATAAGGCGTATCGCTGGGCACATGCTGCAGCAGATCGACGGCCGGGGTTTCCACCTCACGGGTGCAGCCGGCTACCAGGCCAATCACCGACAGGATAACCAGCATTCGCGGTACAAAATGGGACATGAGGTTCACTCCAGGGGCTCCGGACAGGGTTGAAGACATCAGACGGCGCGCAGGCTCTCGATCACCGGACCGGTATCGGGTTGGACGCCACGCCACAGGCGGAAGGACTCGGCGGCCTGCTCCACCAGCATCCCGAGCCCGTCCAGCGCACGTGCGGCACCATGCGCCCGCCCCCATTCCACAAAGGCCGTGGGTACGTTGCTATAAAGCATGTCGTAGGTCCAGCCGCCATCCGCGAGACAGTCGTCCGGGATATCAGGCACTTTGGCCTCCAGCCCGGCAGCGGTGCCGTTGATGATCAGGTCGAACTTTCCGCCGGTGAGTCCATCCAGGCCACAGGCTGATACGGTACCCAGGCCAGCCACAGAGTCAGCGAGTGCCACTGCCCTGGACGCCGTGCGGTTCGCGATCAACAGGCTCCCGGGCCGCTCGTCGAGCAGCGGGCGAAGGACACCACGCACCGCCCCACCCGCCCCAAGAAGCAGTATCCGGGCGCCGGCCAAGCTGAACAGATAGTTGCACGCAAGATCGCGTACCAGGCCGACACCATCGGTATTGTCACCTCGAACCCCTTTTGCGCCGGCGATCAGGGTATTGACCGCCCCTGCCGCCGAAGCGCGCTCAGTCAGCGAATCCGCCAGGCCAAATGCACGCTCCTTGAACGGGACGGTTACGTTCAGGCCACATCCACCGGCGCCGAAAAACTCACCGGCATCCGTCTCAAACGTGTCTATGCCACCCAAGATGCGATCGTAAACAATATCCTCACCGGTCTGTCGGGCGAACGCGGAATGGATCTGTGGCGAGCGTGAATGCTCGATGGGGTTGCCGATCACGGCATAACGGTCAGTCATTGGGAAAACGGCCTGTAGCCTCTGCAAAAGAGGCACATTGTACGCCCGCTACGCCCCTGCAGCTCCTGCACAGGGCGAATTTGTCCGTATCTGCGGCAGCGAAGTTCATTCGATTGACGGCGCGTCTTACGTCAGCCAGATCCATTCAATCCCAGCGATCCGGGTAACTGCCACGCTCAAGCAGGTTATTGCTGACGATGGCAACCAGCATCAACAACAACGCGCCCACCAGTACCGGAAATACATAGGCCCAACCCAGCCCTCGTATCGCTTCGGGACCGACCACTGCGATCAGTGCGGTAGCGCCACCCGGCGGGTGGATCGTGCGCGTGACCATCATCAGGGCAATGGCGGTCGCTACGGCCGCCGCCTCCGGTACAAACAGCATATCCGGCAGATAACGGTAACAGGCCACACCGGCCACCGCGGAGATCAAATGCCCGCCCACCAGGTTGCGGGGTTGCGAGAAAGGCGCCCTGGGAGCGGCGAAAAGCAATACCGCAGAGGCCCCGAAAGAACCAATCACCAGCAGTTGCATGCGCGGAAACAGCTCAACCAGCAGCACCAGTGCAGCAATGCCACCGAAGGCACCCAGCCACGCAGCCACGACCTGCGCGATCCTGATCCGGGGCGGCCGCGTGCGCACATGTGCGGGATGGCTGGCGTCAGGGACCTCGTCATCACGCCGGGGCGGGGTCTCAGTCATTCAGCCACTGGGCTGCACGCTTGGCGAAATAGGTCAGGATACCGTCGGCCCCGGCACGCTTGATGCACAACAGGGACTCCGTCACCACGGCACGTTCGTCCAGCCAGCCATTCTGCGCCGCCGCCATGTGCATCGCGTACTCACCACTGACCTGGTACACAAAGGTTGGCACCCCGAACTGGTCCTTCACGCGGCGAACAATATCCAGGTAAGGCATCCCCGGTTTGACCATCACCATATCCGCACCCTCATGCAGATCGAGCGCGACCTCACGCAGTGCTTCGTCACTGTTGGCAGGATCCTGCTGATAAGTGTATTTGTTGCCGCCACCAAGGTTTGCGGCAGAACCGACCGCATCACGGAAAGGCCCGTAATAACTGCTGGCATACTTTGCCGAATAGGCCAGAATTCGCGTGTGGACATGCCCCTCCGCCTCGAGCTCATCGCGAATATCACCGATACGCCCATCCATCATGTCAGAGGGCGCCACGATGTCGGCGCCGGCCGCGGCATGTGACAGAGCCTGCCGCACCAACACCTCGACCGTCTCATCGTTCATCACGTAACCGGTATCATCGATCAGCCCATCCTGACCGTGGGTTGTAAATGGGTCCAATGCCACATCAGTGATGACTCCCAACTCGGGTACCGCTTCCTTGACGGCGCGCACAGCGCGCTGAGCCAGGCCGTCCGGATTGTAGGCCTCCGCCGCATCCTCGCTCTTGGCGCTCGCCGGTGTTACCGGGAACAGGGCCATGGCCGGGATACCGAGCGCATGAATCTCTCTGGCCTCCTGGACCAGCAGGTCGATACTGACCCGCTCCACCCCAGGCATCGAAGCAACCGCCTCACGCTCGCCATCGCCCTCGAGAACAAATATCGGGTAAACGAAATCATCCGGGCTGAGGCTGTTCTCGCGCATCAGCCGACGTGAGAAATCGTCCCTGCGCATGCGCCGCATCCGGGTGAACGGGTAGCCCGAGAAGGCCTGGGTGTCGTTGCTCATCTTGCTGTTCCGGTCGCTGCAAAGTGACCCTACTTTAACATCGCCACTCAATCCGGGCTGCGCAGGATGCGCCTGACCTCCGGGGCGTGTCGGCGACTCACCTCTACCGGCTCGTCACTGCCGTGCAGGAACAGCTGCAGCTGACCTTCCGGCCCCTTGCGCAGTTCACGCAGCCGACCCGGTGCGACGAGGGCATTTCGGTGGACACGCAGAAAAAACCCCGGCAGGCGTTCCTCGACCATACGTAACGATTCCTCGGTCAGTGCCAGGCCCTGTGGATGCCAGACCTCGACATACTTGCTGTCCGCGCGCAGAAAGATCACGTCACTCGCCGGGATCCTCAGCATGCCGCCACGATAGCTGGCATTGAAAAAGGCGCCGGTCTGCGCCAATGCAGACTGCTGATCCGGATTGAGCGCACTGGCCTTGTCGAGTGCCCGCAGCAGCCGCTCAGGACGCACCGGCTTTAGCAGGTAGTCGATCGCATTGGCCTCGAACGCGGCCAGCGCGTGTTCATCGTAGGCGGTGACAAATACGACGGCCGGGGGAGCCGGGCGCTCAGCGAGGGCCAGTGCGGCCTGGATCCCATCCATGCCGGGCATGCGGATGTCGAGCAGGACCAGGTCAACCGGCTGCTGTTCACATTGAGCCAGCACCTCCGCACCATTGGCCGCCTGTGCAACCACCTCGTAATCCGCACCGGCGGTGGCCAACAGTGCGGCGAGTCTGCCACGTGCAGGTGCCTCGTCGTCTGCAATCAGCACCTTCATGAACGCGCCGCCGGAAAATGGAATCGGACCTGATAGCAGCCGTCGACCTGCCCCAACACCATGCCTGCCGCATCACCATAGGCGGCATCCAGGCGTTGGCGCACATTGTCCTGCGCCATCTGGTTACCACGGCGGCATACCGCCTGAGGTTCCTGCGGCAGGGTGTTGCGAACCGCCAGGCTGACCACACCATCGCGACAGCGACCGCTGATAGTGATCTCTCCGCCCGCGGTTGCGGGTTCCACGCCGTGGTAAACGGCATTCTCCAACAGCGGTTGCAGCAGCAGGGCGGGTAGTTGGGTCTCCATCGGCACCCCTTCCACGTCCCAATGCACCTGTAGACGCTCACCGAGGCGTTGGCCCTCGATGCGCAGGTAGCCGCGTGCCAATTCGAATTCACGTTCCATCGTGGAGAACTGTTTGGGATCGGACAGGGTCGCACGAAACAGATCCGAAAGATCGTGCACCACCTGCTCGGCCAATTCGGCGTCGACCCGGGTCAGGCTGGCGATGGTATTCATGCTGTTGAACAAAAAGTGCGGGCGTATGCGCGCCTGAAGGGCATGCAGCCGGGCCTGCGACTCGGCCAGTTCGCGTTGACGCTCGCGATGCTGCTCGTAGAGATAACGCAGCAGAACAGCCCCAACGATACCGGCGATTGCCAGGTGCTGTGCCAGTGGCGGAAATATGGCCGACCCGGTTCGCAGGCCAAGCCAGTGCGCCGCCATAAACACGCCGGCAGTGACCAGAAGCACCATCAGCCAGGCGATGCTGCCCGCAACAGCATGCGACAGCCGCCCCAGCGGCTTACTCAGTCCGCAATAAAGCGCACAGACGGTCAGGGCCACCCACTGAATGTACAGCGAACGCTGACTGAGCTCGGTCCAGAACAGCTCGGCACGTGGAAAGGCGCCCAGGGTCAGCACGATAGCCAGCAATTGTGCGCTGACCACGACGGCAAATACCATGCGAATGGCACAAAAGTTGGGTAGAAAGGCACGTCGCTCGCTTTCGGTCATGACCGGGAGTATATGAGATCAAAGCCGACTCGCCCTGCAGATCCGCTGATACCGGGCGGGCTTAGCGAATATAATCACGTCCTCACAGAAATCCGGTGCCTAATTCCATGTCCGACAAAAAACTCTGGGCCGGCCGCTTTGCCGAGCCGACCGATGCCTTCGTCGAGGCCTTCACCGCCTCGGTGGAGTTTGATCAGCGACTTGCACCCTACGACATCCAGGGTTCGATCGCGCACGCGACCATGCTCGCAAGGCAGGGGATACTGACCGAGCAGGAGCGCGACGCCATCATCGACGGGCTGCTGAAGATCCTGGCTCGGATCGAGGCCGGGGAGTTCGACTGGTCGGTGGCACTGGAAGATGTGCATATGAACGTGGAGGCCGCATTGACCGATGAAATCGGCATAGCCGGCAAGAAACTGCACACCGGGCGCTCGCGCAATGACCAGGTTGCTACGGACATACGCCTATGGCTGCGCGCCGAACTGGGCGAGATCCGGATAGCCGTCCAACGGTTGCAGATCGGCTTACTGGACCTCGCCGAAAGGGAGGCAGATACCATAATGCCCGGGTTCACCCATCTGCAGACGGCCCAGCCGATCACGTTTGGCCACCACATGATGGCCTGGTACGAGATGCTCGATCGTGACTACGGCCGCATGCTTGACTGTGCCCGCCGCGTGAACGTCATGCCGCTGGGTGCCGCCGCACTGGCCGGCACCAGCTACCCGATCGATCGCCATTTCACGGCCAAGGAGATGGCTTTTGACCATCCTGCCGAGAATTCGCTGGACGCCGTCTCCGACCGGGATTTTGCGATCGAGTTCGCCGCCGCAGCGAGTATCCTGATGATGCACCTGTCGCGTATGAGCGAAGAGCTGATCCTCTGGTCATCGGCGCAATTCCATTTCATCACCCTGTCAGACAGTTTCTGTACCGGCTCATCCATCATGCCGCAGAAAAAAAACCCGGACGTACCCGAGCTTATCCGCGGCAAGTCGGGGCGGATCTTCGGCCATCTGATGGCCCTGCTCACACTGATGAAATCGCAGCCGCTGGCCTACAACAAGGACAACCAGGAAGACAAAGAGCCCCTGTTCGACACGGTGGACAATCTGAAGGGCAGCCTCAAGGTTTTCGCGGGCATGGTCCCCGCGATCACCTGTAACAAGGACGAGATGCGCCTCGCCACGCTGAAAGGGTTCGCCACGGCTACCGACCTCGCCGACTACCTGGTACGCAAAGGCACCGCTTTCCGAGACGCCCACGAGATAGTCGGCAAATCGGTAGCTTATTGTGTCGAAAAAGGCTGCGATCTGGCCGATCTGGAACTCGCCGAACTGCGGCAGTTTTCTGACCGGATCGGCGAGGATGTTTTCGACTTCCTTACCCTGGAGGGCTCGGTCGCGGCACGCAACCACATCGGTGGAACCGCCCCGGAGCAGGTCAGGGCGGCGGTTCGCAGGGCACGCGAGCGTATTGCAGCTCGCTGAAACAATGCGAACTTCTGACTCAGGGCGCTAGATCTCGGGCCGTGGTTAAAAAAAGCCGCCACCGGCCGCTATATCTTGATCGACATAACAGTGAAATTGCCGGACTCGAGACCGGCTTCGCCATCGCGTGGGGGATCCAGCATGCTGATTCAGTCCGGACCCGTGTCATCGACGGTGCGATCGCATGCTCAGATCGCCCGATGCCCCGGCGACACTAACGCGCCCGGATGCCCCGAAATCAAGACGCAGATCTCGCAGAAAGGCTTTACTCACTCGGCCATCGTCGTCCGGCACACAGTCAGCCGGGTGCAATGAGCAAAAGACATAAGCCCGGCAGCCGCAACGCGATCCTTATCGCGGGCACCGTCATGGTCCTCTACCTGGCCGCTCTGATCAGTTTCGGCTACGTGGGCCAGCAGCGCCTGCTCGAATCTCTGCAGGAGCAAGAACAGCTGGGTGTGGAAAAGCAGGCCAATGCGATTGCCCATTTTTTGACACAACAGCAGAACGTGCTGGATCAACTCAGCGAGAACCTGCAGATCAAGGCGTTCCTGACCAAACGCAGTCTCGGCATGTATCCCCACCCTTCGCCCGGCGACGGGCTGCAGGATATCTCAAAGGCGTTCGAACAACTGAGTAAAAGGGAAAAACAACATGGCCTGCACGTATTCGGCAAAATCGCGTTTGTTGCGAACAACGGCCATGTGCTCCTCGAGGTAGGTGGCTCGGATGCAGTCGACGCGCGCCAGACCTATTCGGTGCATGAAATCCGCATGCCTGGCAATGTCCGTATCAGCCACGCTCAAGAAGGTGCCTTGCTCACCTTTACGTCCGCTGTCATCCACAAGGGCAAGCCTGCTGCGTACCTGGCAGCCGAAGTCGATGGCGTGGCCATGCTGCGACCTTTTTTGCGATTGGGCGGCACGGCCTCTGACCGGCACGATACAGCCCTGGTCGACGATCTGGATCGGGTCGTCGTGGCTCACGACTTGCTCGACTGGGCCGATCGTTACAAGGCGGCAAAAGAAAACCACGAGTCTCTGTTTGCCGCGCGGGTAGCCGATACCCCCTTTCGGGTGGTGGATCTTCCGCACACGACCAATGCCCCGGGCTTTCTGACTTCGCCGTTGTTTCTCGGGGCCCTGGCAGTGATGGCCTTGCCATTGCTCGGAGGTGTTGCCTACCTGTTGCGGCTCAACTATCGCAACCTGGTGCTGAAGACCCGGTATGAGGCCACCGCCCAACAGCGGGCGACACTGCGCACTCAGAATGAGCGTCTGCAGAGTGAAATAGACAAGCGTGTCGAATCCGAGCAAAAACTCGCCCACCAGGCCAATTATGACCAGCTGACCGGATTGCCGAACCGCAACCTCGCGCTGGACCGTCTCACCCAGGCGATCAAATGGGCCAAACGGGACGGCCGGGGTGTGCTCACCATGTTCCTGGACCTGGACCGTTTCAAACAGGTCAATGACTCGCTGGGACATGCCGCCGGAGATGAACTGTTGCGTGAAGCCGCACAGCGCCTCCAGTCCAACGTTCGCGAGAGCGACACCGTATCCCGGCTGGGTGGCGACGAGTTCCTGGTGATCTGCCCCGAGATATCGGAAAACGCCGACTGGGAACAGTTTGCACAGCAGATGCTGAAAACGCTTTCGGCCCCTTTTTATATCGGCGATCACGAATTCTTCATCGGTGCCAGTATCGGTATTGCGGCTTTTCCGCACGGCGGAAGAGAACCACACAAGCTGCTGAAAAATGCAGACATCGCCATGTATGCAGCGAAAGAGCAGGGCCGTAACCGTTATTGCTACTACGACCCGTCCATGGATGCCGCCGCAATCGAGGGCATGCGGCTCGAAAACAACCTGCGGCATGCCCTGGAAAAGGATGAGTTTCACCTGATGTTTCAACCCATCGTGGAGATGAGTTCCGGCAAGATAGTCGCGGTGGAGGCGCTGCTGCGCTGGACCAATCAGGAACTGGGGGAAGTCTCGCCGGAAGAATTCATCCCAATCGCGGAAGAAACCGGCCTGATCCATGAGATCGGCGAGTGGGTACTGGTGGAGGCGTGCAAGATAATCGGACAATTACAGCTGGGGCGTCAGTTCCGAATCGCAGTCAACCTTTCGTCGAAACAGTTCAGCAGGCCGGCGCGGCTGCTCGATTGCGTTCTGTTTGCGCTTCGCCAATCCGGCCTCAATCCAAGCCAGCTGGAACTGGAGATCACGGAGACCATCCTGATCGATGACCGTCCGGAGATCGCCGATCTGATCAACCAGCTGGATCGTATCGGCGTGCGCCTGTCGATCGACGACTTCGGCACGGGGTATTCCGCTTTGAACTACCTGCAGCGCTTCCCCTTTGATGTGCTCAAGATCGACCGCAGTTTCACCAGCCAGATGCCCGGCAGCAATGCCAACTCCTCGCTGATCCGCGCGATCATCGCCATGGCCCACGCGCTCGACCTCGAGGTCGTGGCGGAGGGGATCGAGACCCGCGAACAGGCCGGCTTTCTGCTTGTCTACCATTGCGAATTCGGCCAGGGCTACCTCTACAGCCGCCCCATGAACGTGCAACAACTGCAGATCCACCTGACCGGTGTCCAGGCGGCCCTAGCCTGATCAGGTATCCTTGGCCAGCACAGTCGAAAGATGTTGAGATAGGCGCCACGAAACAGCACGGAAATCCTGCTTTTATGTCTCGAGACAGTCTGGACGACCTGAATGCGCAACTCCTTTCCTTCGCCCGCGAACGGGACTGGGAACAGTTCCATTCGCCAAAGAATCTGAGCATGGCCCTGGCCGGAGAGGCCGGAGAATTACTGGAACATTTCCAATGGCTTAGCGAAGACGCCAGCAGCAATCTCAGCACCGAGAAGAAAGACCAAGTGGCGCTCGAACTGGCAGACATCCTGATCTACCTGATCCGGCTGGGGGAACGGCTGGATATCGACCTGGTGGAGACCGCCTATCGCAAGATGGCGATCAACCAGGCGCGTTATCCCAAGGAGCAGGTGCGTGGTGATGCACGCCGTGCCGACGAGTACGACTAGGGGCCTGCCAACAGATCGCTTGCTCGACGCGAAAACCGGCGCCACCAGGTAGGGCGCCACCGGGAAACCGTCTGCAGCCCACCGGCCGCGCCCAGCTGCCCACCCACCAGCAGGGCATCCGGTACCTTCCGGCGTATGGATCGAGCCACTTGGCCGCCCAGACCCGGCTCTGCGGCCACACTCACCCACAACACATTGATTGCCAGATTGATATCGGCAAAAACAACCCGCTCACCATACGATTCGCAGACCGCACGAATTTCCGCCGAGACCTGATCACGGCACGCCTGCGGCCGCGCGGCCAGCCCCGGAATCAGCATCATGAAATCCGCCAGGCTGCGCCCGTCATCGCCCCGCGTGGGCGCGAGTTGCCACAGCGGCTGGGCAGGGATCGTGCCCGGCCCGGGGGCCAGGCCGCGTCGCTGTGATTTTTCACGGCTCATGGGCACTATCCTAGACCAAACAATCTAAAGATCTCTCCTTTGCAGCCGAATTAAAGGCAGGACAACAACAAGCCTTTTGCAGGCAACGCTTTAGGGAGAGCGGATGAAAACAAGCGCTATGACTCACATCGACCAGAACCTACTCCAAGAACTCTCAATCGGACTCCTGCTACTCGACCAGGACGGCCGTATATCCTGGGTGAACGGGGGCATGCACGAGCTGCTGGGCCTGCCGGACGCCGATCTCATCGGCAAATCGGTGTCACAACTTCCGCAGCCGGCCCAGTCGTTGCTGGCAGCCGAACCACGTCTTTACCACGTCCCCGGAAGCCGACGCTGGTTGAGCCGTGAACTGCGCCGTGGAGAGGACGGCCAGCGCCTGATGATCTTACTCGACGTCAGCGCACAGGAAGACCTGGCGGAGGAAAACGCCCGCCTGAGACAACAGGTCGAAGATCTCAAACTGACCGATGAGCTGACCGGCCTTCCCAACAAACGCGCCATCAGCCAGGCGCTGGACCTGCACGTCTCACGCAGCCGCCGCTACCAGAACCCACTCAGCGTGGCGCTGGCACACGTGGACCTGCAGGCGACGCCCGGCGTGCAACCGCTCTCCAGCGAACCCTCGGTGCTTGCAACCTCACGCTTCCTGCGTGATCGACTTCGCTGGGTGGATCAGATCGCACGCTGGGAAGACAACATATTCCTGCTCGTACTTCCCGAGACAACACAGGAGGATGCAAGCGGCACACTGGAAAAGGTCGCCGCTGAACAACACAGCATGGCACTGCCGGAGTCCTATGGCGACATACGCCCGAAACTGACCTTCGGGCTCGCCTGCTGGAAAAAAGGTGACGACATGCGCACCCTGCTACGTCGCGCGGTGAAAGACCTGCAGGAGCATATCGGCGCCTGACAGCTGGGATAACGGCCATGAGCGAACCAGCGATCGATGATGGTGAAGGACTCGGCCGAAAACAACTGAATCGCATCGTCGACCGGTTCATGGCGCTGGGTGAGAAGCGCCTGATCCGTATACGCGCCACACTCACCCACGAGCAACGCAGCTTCTTCGAGCTGTTGCCTTTGTTGTGGCATGTGAATCACCCCATGCTGCCGGGCTTCGTGTCAACCGACACGCCGGCGGGAGTCATCGGCTTTCGCCCCAGTCGCGTGCAGCTGCTGCTCGCGCGCCGCTACGCGCGCGGCTTCACCGAAGACAAACGCCATCGCCCTGAATTCCCGATACTCGGCCTCTACCTGATGGGCAGCATGGGCAGCCTGGGCCAGACCGCCGGCAGCGACCTCGACTTCTGGTTGTGTTACAGCGGCGAGATCAGCAACGCGGGTCGCGAGGCCCTGCGTCGCAAGGCTGTGCTGCTCGAGGAGCGTGCGGCCCAGATCGGCCTGCATGCGCATTTCTTCCTGATGCATGCCGAGTCCTTTCGTGACGGCGCCGTGGAGCGTTTGTCGAAGGAGAGCAGCGGCCACACCCAACACACCCTGCTGCTGGAGGAATTCTACCGCACCGGAATTCTGCTCGCCGGCAATCCGCTGTTATGGTGGATCGTGCCACCGGAGCATGAACATAACTACACGGAATACACCGGTAATCTGCGCGAAAAACGTTTCGTCCGTGCCACGCGCTGGCTCGATTTCGGTGGCCTGCATATGCTACCGGCAGAAGAGTTCTTCGGTGTCGCGCACTGGCAGCTTTTCAAGGGTATCGATGCCCCTTACAAATCGTTACTCAAACTGATGCTGCTGGAGGCCTATGCCTCTGAGTATCCCAAGGTCGACTGGTTATGCATGGAAACCAAGCGGGCCGTATACAGTGGCGAGGACCTGAAGGCCAACAGTGTCGACCCTTATCTGCTGATACTCGAGCGCATCACCGACTACCTGAGCAAGCGCAACGAACCGGAACGCCTGCAGCTGGCCCGACGGGCCTTTTACTTCAAGACGGGTCAGTTGCTGGCCCGCCCTGGTGTTCACACGGACTGGCGTCGCCGCCAGATGCTCAAACAATGCACGCACTGGGCCTGGACCCATGCCCAGATTCTATTGCTGGACACGCGCCCGGAATGGAAACTGGAACAGGTCGTGGAAGAACGCAATGCACTGGTGTCCGAACTGTCGCGCAGCTATCGCCTGCTTACCGATTTCGCTCGCGAGCAAAACGCGGCCGCCAGCCTGGACACGCGTGACCTGGCGCTGCTCGGACGTAAACTCTACGCTGCCCTGGACAAGCGCCCTGGAAAGATCGACCGGGTGAATCCCGGGATCTCCAGGGACCTCTCCGAGCGGACCCTGTGGTTGAGACGCATGCATGACCGGCCCGTGCGCTGGCAGTTTTTTCTCAACCCGCCGGATGAACTTCATACCCCGGTCAAGACCAGCACCAGCCTGGTCGAGATTCTCGCCTGGCTGCATATCAACGGGATCTGCGAACGCAGCACCCAGGTCCACTATCTGCCCAAACCGCGAGGATATGGTGAACCGGAGCAGGACAAGATACTCAAGACCCTGCGGAAGCATCTGAAACGCAGCAGTGCGGGTGACAGCAGCCTTGAAGCCTATGCGGAAACAGCCCGGGGCAGGCTCTCAATCTGGTTCGTGAACGTTGGGGAGAACCCACTCGCCAGCCACGCGGATGCCGGCTATCAGCTGATCAGTGAGCGCGTGGATGCCCTGAGTTTCGGTGCGGCACATGACTGCCTGGTCGCCAATATCGAACATCTCTACACGACCACCTGGGGCGAGGTGCGTGTGGAAAGGCATATGGAGGGGGGAGAAGGGCTGTTGAACTGCTTATGCCGTTACCTCGACCTGTTCGCCGCCCACGCCCACAAGCCCGGACCGATCACAGCCTTCAGCTTTTCATCGACCCGGGGCAGCGCAATCGCGCGTCGCGTGGCGAAACTGGCACAGGCCGTTGCAGATGCCTTCTTCAGGCTCGGGACGGATACCCGCTACATCCTGCGTATCGCCGATCATTTCTTTCAGATCCACCACAAGGGCGACCACTATGCCTGGAGTCTGATCGGCGAACTCGGCGACCTCGAAGAGCACCTGGCGGAGCCCACTCCACATTTTCTGCCGACCCGTATCGATCGTGTCAGCATACAGAATTCCCCCCTGCCGGCCTTGGTAACGCGCAACGAGCCCGGGCTGATCCAGGTTTTCTATCGGATCCGCGATGCCGGTATCCAGGTGTACATATTCGATGAGCAGGGGGCGGTATTTCAGCAATGGGTGGCCGATGCCGACGAGTATCACCTGCTGGTCCAGCAGCAACGCTTCCTGGACAGTGTCGCCAGCCGTCGCATGCTCGCCACCGGTGACGGCGGCGCGAACCCCGACACACGTTTCGCGCGTGTCGGACGCCTACCCAACGGAGACTGGCAGGTGAAGGCGATCAAGGTTCCGAGTTCACGGGTGACAGACCATACCGAGTTGGTCCTCGCCGTTAGCCCTGGTGGCCGCCTGCAGGACGGTTTTCGCCTACAGATCGGCAAACACGATTTCGACTCCCTGCTGCTTGGCGACGACCTGTATCGCGAAGTGGCCGGTCACCTGCGTTCTCTGCGTCGCGAGGGGAGCGAATCCTACCCGGCCTACCTGACCGGGGTGATCAGTGCCGAAGGAGACGCCGGCGGGGCCTGCCCTCTGGTCGAACTGCTGCGTCTGAAGCAACAGCTGGAACAACGTCTCGCCGAGGCCATGCACTGAGTCGACGCCGGGACGCTGTGGCCCGGTAGGGTATAATCCGCGCTTGACTTAGATGCGGAGCCCGGCATGATCCGACGCCTTATTGCTGTCTGTGGTGTACTGACCCTGCTCGCGACCCTGGGCTGCGGCACCAAGGGCCCGCTGTATCTACCGCAGGACGAACCCGCTCCGCAGCAGACCGACAAAGAAGAAGAAAAAGAAAACTAAACACCATGGATCACTTTGAATACCGTAACGGCGAACTCCATGCCGAAGACGTGCCTCTGCGTGACATCGCGGAACGCTACGGCACCCCTTGCTATGTCTACTCACGCGCCACCCTGGAGCGCCACTGGCATGCCTTTGACCAGGCCTTCGGCACGCAGCCGCACCTGGTCTGCTTCGCGGTTAAGGCAAATTCGAACCTGGGCGTGCTGAATGCCCTGGCGCGCCTCGGTTCGGGTTTCGACATCGTCTCGGTCGGAGAACTGGAACGGGTACTGGCCGCGGGCGGTGACCCCGGCAGGGTGGTGTTCTCCGGCGTCGGCAAACAGGCCGATGAGATGCGACGTGCTCTCGAACTCGGCATCCGCTGCTTCAATGTCGAATCTGCCGCCGAACTGGAGCGCCTGAATCAGGTTGCGGGCGAGCTGGGAACACGCGCACCCGTCGCTCTGCGCGTCAATCCGGATGTGGATGCCAAGACGCACCCCTATATCTCCACAGGCTTGAAAGAGAACAAGTTCGGTATCGCCATAGACGAGGCGCCCGCGCTCTATCAACGGGCCCAGGAACTGCCGGGTATCGATATATCCGGCGTGGACTGCCACATCGGCTCGCAGCTGACCGAGCTGAGCCCCTTCCTTGATGCCCTGGACCGCGTAATCGCACTGGTCGAGACACTCGCGGCCGACGGGATCACGATCGACCATCTCGATCTCGGCGGCGGACTCGGCGTGCGCTACCAGGACGAGACACCACCAGAACCCGCAGAGTACGCCGAAGCGCTGCTGCAACGCCTCGGCGATGTTCCCTATGAGATTTTCATCGAACCGGGCCGAGCGATCGCGGCCAACGCCGGGGTGCTGCTGACCCGGGTCGAATATCTCAAGCACAGCCAGGCCAAGAACTTTGCTGTCATCGATGCCGCGATGAACGACCTGATCCGGCCGTCGCTGTATCAGGCCTGGCAGGCGATCGTCAGTATCGAGCAACATCCAGAAGGGGCCCCGGGCGTCTACGACCTGGTCGGCCCGATCTGCGAGACCGGCGATTTTCTCGGCAAGCAGCGCACGCTCACCCTGAGTGAAGGCAGCCTGCTGGCCGTGCGTTCGTCAGGTGCCTACGGCTTCACCATGGCATCGAATTACAACACCCGGCCGCGCGTGGCCGAGCTGATGGTCGACGGCAGCCAGGTCCACCTGGTGAGAAAGCGCGAGACACTGCGAGAGTTGTTTGCCGGCGAATCGGTACTGCCGGACTGAGCGAACTGCGCAGCAGTGCCGCTGCCTGTTATGCTCGCCCCATGACAGTTGAATTCACCAAGATGCATGGCCTCGGCAACGATTTCGTTGTGTTCGATGCGATCAATCAGAACGTCGTTCTGGATGAGACCCAGCTGCGTGCGATCGCCGATCGACGCTTCGGTGTGGGCTGTGATCAGATCCTGTTTGTCGAGCCCCCTCGGCACCGTGAAACCGAGTTTTACTACCGCATATTCAATGCCGACGGCAGCGAGGTCGAACAATGCGGCAACGGTGCCCGCTGTTTTGCGCGCTTTGTGCACGACAAGGGGCTTACACGAAACACCGAGATCAGCGTCGGCACCGCCGCTGGCAATATCCGGCTGTATCTCGAAGAGGATGATCAGGTCAGAGTGAACATGGGCCGGCCCCATCTGCGGCCACAAGAGGTCCCGTTCGAGGCTCAGGGTCAGGCCGTAAGTTACCCGCTGGAGGTGAACGGTGAGACACTCGAAATCGGTGCAGTTTCGATGGGTAACCCGCATGCCGTGCTGCTGGTCAAGGACACTGCAACCGCCCAGGTGGAAAGGTTAGGGCCACTGATAGAGCGACATGTACGTTTTCCACGCCGCACAAACGTGGGTTTCATGGCGGTGCGTGCCCCGAACCGAATCGATCTGCGGGTGTTCGAGCGGGGGGCCGGCGAGACCCTGGCCTGCGGCACAGGCGCCTGCGCGGCAGTCGTATACGGGCAGGTACGCGGCCTGCTCGAGGAGCGGGTGCAGGTAAATCTGCCCGGAGGGACCCTTGTGGTAAGCTGGGCCGGAAATGAACAACCCGTCTGGATGACCGGACCGGCGACACAGGTTTTTGATGGCCGGATCAATCCCGACAGTCTTGTCTGAATCGAGAGAACAACGCGTAGCCGCCACTGAGGCCTGCGCACAGAGAGGCGCCGCTGCATGAGCCTGATACACGACGACCTAGACCAAACGGCAGATGCCCGCGAGGAACAAATCGCCGAGTACATCATTGCGCACCCGGATTTCTTCACGCGCCACGCCGATGCACTCGCCGCCATTGATATACCGCACCCGACCGGTGATGCGGTGTCGCTGATCGAACGCCAGGTTCGCACCTTGCGTGAGCAGTCGCTGAACTACCGTCGCCAGCTCGAGGAACTCGTTGCCGTGGCACGCGAGAACGATGCACTGGCAAAGCGTCTGCATCGCCTCACCCTCGCATTGATCGAAACGGGCTCCTTCGACGAGGTGCTCAACACCCTGCAGGACGAACTACGCGAACAGTTCAAGGCCGATTCTGTAGAGATGAAACTGTTTGCATCCGAACAGCTGGAGGCACACGCACACGAGCCCGGCCCCGCGCTGTTCAGCGAATTTCTGCGGCGCGCCCGACCCAACTGCGGACAGCTCGACAAGGCACAGCTGGAGTACCTGTTCGGCCCGCAAGCCGGTGAGACCGGTTCGGCGGCATTGATCCCGCTGACTGCGCCGCCCCTGGCCGGGGTTCTGGCGATCGGCAGTCGTGATCCCGACCGTTTCCACGAAGGCAAGGGTGTCGACTTCCTGCAACGCCTGGCCGAGGTGGTCAGTGCAACCCTGCAGGCAGCCTCCAGTCCCGGCGTCTGATCCGACCAGATGGCACCGGTGGACGCTGTCGATAATAGCGATGCCGCACTGACCGCCTTTTTCGACTACCTGCATTACGAACGTCGCCTCTCACCGCGCACCCTTGCCGGCTATCGACGCGACCTGCGTGAATTTCTGGCCTGGCTGAACGAACATGGCGCAAGCGATTGGGCACGTGTCGACAGTCAGCACGTACGCAGTTACGCGGCCACGAGACACCGCCAGGGGCTATCGCCAAAGAGCCTGCAGCGCCATCTGTCTGCGATCCGTGCCTGGTTCCGTTTTCTCCTGCGCGAGGGTCGGGTGAGCAGCAATCCCGCCGACGGAGTACGTGCCCCCAAGGTAAACCGGCGCCTGCCAAACACCCTGGATGCCGACCAGCTCGGTCACCTGATGGAACTCCCCGGCGATGCTCCCCTGGACCGGCGAGACCGCGCCATCATGGAACTCTTTTATTCTTCCGGATTGCGTCTGGCCGAGCTGGTCGCTCTGGATGTCACCGACATGCGGAGCAGCGACGGCCTGCTCCAGGTCACCGGCAAAGGCGGCAAGGCACGACGCCTCCCAGTCGGGCGATTTGCCCGCGAGTCGATAGAAAATTGGTTGGCCGTGAGGTCGCAACTGGCGAAAACCGGCGAGCCCGCACTGTTTGTCAGTCAACGCGGCACGCGGCTGAGCCCGCGTTCGGTCGAGGCGCGTCTGCGCCAGCGTGCGATCGAACAGGGTATGCCGACACACGTGCATCCGCACATGCTGCGACACTCCTTCGCCAGTCACGTCCTGGAGTCTTCCGGTGATCTGCGCGCCGTTCAGGAACTGCTCGGTCACGCCGACATCAGCACCACCCAGGTCTACACGCACCTCGACTTCCAGCATCTGGCGCAGGTCTACGACCAGGCCCATCCCAGGGCAAAGCGCAAGAGCTGATACCCGCGGATGGTTTCATGCCGGGCCCCACAATCCGCTACAATTGCGCGTTCTCCCAATTACCGGGTTAAGCCGTGGAAAAGATTTTAGGAACTACAATCCTGTCGGTCAGAAAGGCCGGGAAGGTCGTGATCGGGGGTGACGGTCAGGTCTCGATGGGCAACACGGTCATGAAGGGCAACGCGCGCAAGGTGCGCCGCCTCTACAAGGGCCGGGTACTGGCCGGGTTCGCCGGTGCAACCGCCGATGCATTTACCCTGTTTGAGCGATTCGAGGGCAAGCTGGAAAAACACTCCGGTCACCTCACGCGTGCCGCGGTCGAACTGGCCAAGGACTGGCGCACCGACCGCATGCTGCGCCGGTTAGAGGCCCTGCTGCTGGTGGCCGACACGGAGGCCTCGCTGATCCTTACCGGCACCGGCGATGTCGTCGAGCCGGAAGACAGCCTGATGGCGATCGGCTCCGGCGGCTCTTACGCCCAGGCCGCCGCACGCGCCATGCTGGACACCACCGACCTCCCGGCACGTGAGATCGTCGAGCGAGGGCTCGGGATAGCGGCCGACATCTGTGTCTATACCAATCACAACCTCGTCATCGAAGAACTGGATTGCAACGAGAATGAGTGAATTTACCCCCGAAGAGATCGTCCGCGAACTGGACAAACACATCATCGGCCAGCAAGGCGCCAAACGCTCGGTCGCGATCGCGCTGCGCAACCGCTGGCGCCGCATGCAGGTCGACGCGGAACTACGCAACGAGATCACGCCCAAGAACATTTTGATGATCGGCCCCACCGGGGTCGGCAAGACCGAGATCGCACGCCGGCTTGCCAAACTCGCCAACGCGCCCTTCATCAAGGTCGAGGCGACCAAGTTCACCGAGGTCGGTTACGTAGGGCGCGAGGTCGACTCGATCATCCGCGACCTCGCCGATTCTGCGGTCAAGATGATCCGGGTACAGGAAATGGAAAAGGTCCAGGACGTCGCCGCCGATGCCGCCGAGGAGCGTGTGCTGGATGTTCTGCTGCCGCCACCGGCCCGACCCAACAGTTGGGAGGACGAGACGGTGCCCGTGCGTGCCGATGGCAGCGGTACACGAGACAAGTTCCGCATCAAGCTGCGCAATGGCGAGCTGGATGACAAAGAGATCGAGATCGAGACCAGCGGTGCCAGTCTGGGTGTTGAGATCATGGCCCCTCCCGGTATGGAGGAAATGACCAGCCAGCTGCAGGGCCTTTTCCAGAACATGGGCGGCCAACGCACCCGCAAACGCAAACTGCGGATCAAGGATGCGCTGGTGCAGATCCGCGATGAAGAGGCGGCCAAGCGGGTCAACGAAGAGGACCTCAAGCTGCGCGCACTCGAGATTGTTGAGCAGCATGGCATCGTATTCCTGGACGAACTGGACAAGGTCACCAGCCGTAGCGATCACCAGGGCGCGGATGTCTCGCGCGAAGGCGTGCAGCGAGACCTGCTGCCTCTGGTGGAAGGCTGCACCGTGTCCACCAAGCACGGCATGGTGAAAACCGATCACATCCTGTTCATCGCCTCCGGTGCATTCCACCTCAGCAAGCCTTCGGACCTGATCCCCGAACTTCAGGGCCGTCTGCCGATCCGGGTTGAGCTGGCCGCCCTGACCACGGAAGATTTCGTGCGCATCCTGACCGAGCCGGATGCCTCATTGACCGAACAGTACCAGGCCCTGATGCGTACCGAAGGCGTCGATCTGGAATTCACCGAAGACGGCATAAAGCGTGTTGCGGAGATCTCCTGGCAGGTGAACGAGAAAACCGAAAACATCGGCGCGCGTCGCCTGCATACCGTGATAGAGAGGCTGCTCGAAGAGGTTTCGTTCATGGCGCCAACCTATTCGGGACGCTTGATCACCATCGATGCCGACTATGTGAACAAGAACCTCAGCGAACTGGCCGAAGACGAAGACCTCACCCGGTATATTCTGTAGGCGTTGGGCATGCCAATCAGGAGCCCACTCACTGACGAACCCGGAAGGCGGCCATTCTCTGGTTTCTCGGGTGCCCCCAGCCACCGACCATACCCAGCTCCAGGCCTCGGGTGAAAAGTATTCAGAATTTTCGTGAATCCGAAAACCGACCGGGGTCTACACAACCGCACCTATGCTACGGCTTTGCAGCGAGTGCCACAGCAACCCCCAGATGATCCACCAGCGCACCCATCCCCTCGAGCACACGATACTGTGCGAGCAGATGGTCATTACTAGCTTCCACCAGTGACTGGCGGGCACGCAGCACCTCTTGCTCCGAGTTGAGTAGATCCAGCAGCGTGCGCTGACCGATATTGAACTGCTTGGCATAGGCGTCGCGCGTTGATGTGGCAGCCTGGACCCGGCGCTCCAGCAAAGGTAACTGGGCTCCAGTCGCTTCATAGGCCGCCCATGCCAAGCGCATTGTCTCTTCCAACTGGCGCATCGAGCGATTGCGGACATCCACAGCTTCGTTGATGTTGTAGGCGGTTGCGCGCTTGCGGGCGGCGTCAGAACCTCCACGATAGAGGTTGTACCGTATGCGCAACATTGCGGATATGTCGTTTGCGTGTCCCTCGGCACCATCAATATCATCATTGACGTTGCCACCGAGTTCGAGATCAAACCTCGG
>Ga0316189_10001771_pt1 | contig 21322 bp, 20 predicted proteins | sample LowCovwburrow_MG_FD_204930 | JGI IMG/M metagenome (GOLD analysis project Ga0316189, IMG submission 204930) | Coastal sediment microbial communities from Maine, United States - Lowes Cove worm burrow | ecosystem: Environmental > Aquatic > Marine > Coastal > Sediment | place: USA: Maine... | reverse complement strand
TTCATCCAAAGTCCGCTCTGCCGACCTCCAGCCAGTAAAAATGCTTCGCAATGGACGAATGGCCGGTCTGGGGAAGCTGCGCCGCAGCATTAGATCGGCCGGTGAAAGGCAGCGATGGGCCGGAAGCAGACTTGGTCGAAAAGGGCGGTAAGGAGACGTTCGTTGCAGATGCGAATGTTTAAGTCGATTTCCACAAAGCGGTCGTTCGCTGGTAAAATCTCCAGACCGGCTACCCAATGTCGGCACTGCAGGACGAAGCAATCAATCTGAAGAATGGAATTAGTGCATTAAACTGGGGAATTGTGGACATTCACGGTACGTACAAAAATTGACATTTCATTTTTGGAAAATGAAGAATAGTTCTCTTCTCGAACATTTACCCAGAACTGCGTTTTCATCCGCAATCTCAACTTAGTTGAACCAAGTTGGAATAAATCACCAGCCTCATACGTCTGTTTAGTATCAGGCCAAATCGCAATAGCGATGCGGTATATCAAACAGGGGGAAAATCATGTCACCAAAAGATGACACCACACGGGACGTATACAGCTTTTTTGCTGATGACCCAAAACAAGCAGATAAAGAATTCTTTGGCCGTGTAGCCAATTCAGATCGTCGCGGATTTTTGAAGGGCACTGGATTGGCAACGATGGCGGCCATGGTTGGCACATCAATTCCGTTTCACAGAAATATGCCAATTGGCTTTGTACCAGCCGCGATGGCACAGGACAATTTATTGGTTGGCAAAGACGGGCTGACCTTGTTGAATGACCGTCCTCTCAATGCTGAAACGCCACCAGAATTATTGGATGATGCAATCACGCCAACGTCACGCCACTTTGTACGCAACAATGGTATTCCGCCAGAAGAGGTCGATGCTTCAACTTGGGAATTGACAATCGATGGGCTCGTTGACAACCCAATGGTATTGACAATAGCAGATCTGCGGGCCCAATTCGAAGTTGTCACCATGGCTTTGACTTTGGAATGCGGCGGCAATGGACGTGGGTTCTTTAATCCGCCAGCAAAAGGCAACCAATGGACTTACGGTGCCGTTGCCTGTTCGGAATGGACAGGTGTTCGGCTGAAAGATGTGCTTGAAAAGGCCGGTGTCCAATCGAATGTTATCTATACGGCACATTATGGGTCAGATACGCATCTTTCGGGCAAAGAAGGAAAGCTTTCTTTGTCACGTGGTGTGCCTATCGCCAAGGCGATGACCGATAACATCCTGATTGCGTTTGAAATGAATGGTGAAGCATTGCATCCGATGAACGGTGCGCCGCTGCGCCTAGTTGTTCCAGGTTGGCCTGCATCCACAGCACAGAAATGGCTAAACCGAATACAATTGCGCGACATCGTGCACGATGGCCCCAAGATGACAGGCAAGGCATATCGTGTTCCAAACCATAAAGTTGCAGCTGGTGAAGAAGTCGCAAAAGAGGATTTTGAAATCATCGAACGTATGCCCGTTAAGTCATTGGTTACTTTCCCTGCAAATGACGTTGATATCGGATTGGAAACCGAAGTACGCGGCCATGCTTGGGCTGGTGACCGGACGGTGTCAAAGCTGGAAGTTTCGCTTGATTTCGGGGCCACTTGGCAAACAGCAGAACTGGATGCACCCGTCAACTCTGGTGCTTGGCAGAATTGGCGCACGACCGCTAAATTCGCACAGGCCGGATACTATGAAATCTGGGCACGTGCCACGGACAGCGAAGGTATAATGCAACCCTTTGCGATTGATTGGAACCCTAAAGGGTATCTAAACAATACAATGCACCGCGTTGGTGTTCGTACAAGTTGATCACTCAATCAAACAATATATAGGGCAATCAAAATTGATTGCCCTATATATGGGAGAGACTAATGAAGCCCTTCGTTTTTGGGACAGCGATTGTATGCGCCTTAAGCTTGCTTGCATCAGCTGGATATACACAAGAGACACTATTGGAACAACTTAGTACGGCAGACCTAGCCAAAGGCAAGAAGATATTCAAGAAATGCAAATCCTGCCATACTATTGATAGTGGTGGAAAAAAGAAGGTCGGCCCGAATTTATATGGGATAGTTGGGCGTTCGGTCGCCACGTCAGATGGATACAAATATTCAAAAGCCCTAACAGATTTTGGGGGCGAGTGGACGTTAGAACGACTGGACGCATTTATAAATAAGCCCAAGTCCACTGTCAAAGGTACCAAGATGAGTTTTGCTGGTTTGAAAAAACCTACAGATCGTGTGAACCTGATCGCTTTTCTGAACATGCAATCTGATACCCCGGTTGTTTCCGCCACGGCGGAGGCCAAAACCACCGTGGCGGCATCACAAGACGAACCGCCCGAGTTTGGTGTGCTCTTCCAAGCCGCAGGCGTAGAGGAAACATTCTATACGTGCACCGCCTGTCATTCAGAACGCATCGTTGCGCAACAGGGCCAAACGCGTGCCCATTGGGATGAATTGTTGGTTTGGATGGTAGACGAACAAGAAATGGATGAAATCGAAGAACCTGATCGCTCAGCCATTTTGGACTATCTGGCTGAACATTACGGTGAAGATAGGCCAAACTTCCCCAAACCAGGTGAGTAAGCGGCTCTAACTCAACTGTCGCTTTTTAGCCTATAGAGCAAGGTACTGCAGTCTTGGTTGCAGTGCTCATTGCTAAGACAGTCGCTGGACGCTCTTGTTGCTCGGAATAGACGCGGACAAAATCCGTTATTGCCGCAAACCTGTTGGCATCCATTCCAGTAGATAGCAGGGTGTAATGAACGGAACCCAAACTCCACGAAGCCAAAAGCAATTCAGGTGACGCCAAAACTTCGGGTAATTCCCCCTTGGTTATTGTGAGCGTCAAACGACAGCCATTTCGACCTGCATAATGCAGGGCGCGTATCAGGTCAGTTTCAATCACATCAGATACGAGAGTAAGGTTGGCGGTTGTTAGGTCTGGTACATCCCCTGTGGTATACACATTTTGAACATCCAGCTGGGACACATCGAAGGACTGTTCCAAAAGGGCTTGATGCAGATCGGATGGCGAATACCCAGATTTTGTGCCCAATATCGATTGACCAGCAAAAATCACCACAAACGCAATAGATGCTGCAATCGCAAGATAGCCATACGATCTAACTGATTTTCTTGATGCAAGCGGCTCTGACCCTGTTTCTGGCTTTAACGATCTAAGTGCAATTCCAACGCCTTGGATCTGGGTCAATGCATCCTGCAAAGGTGTCTCGGTTTGAAGCCGTTTTTCCAATAATTGCACGTCAACATCTGGTAACTCGCCATCGCTGTAGGCGTTCAAAGCATCCCAATCGTCTTGCGAGATCATATTCATCAATTCTTCTTTCTTCGCGTACCGGCTTCCACCGGCCCGTCAACCAATACCAACAAAGCCCTGCGTGCCCTGCTGATACGGCTCATTACTGTTCCGTTAGGAACACCCATAACATCTGCGGCCTCGCCATACTTCATGCCCATAATATCCACAAGGAACAGGATTTCCCGTGTTTTAGGCGGAAGCTTTTCAAAAGCCAATCGCAACAAAGTATCCCGTGCTACATCAGCACCAGAAGACATGTTACATGATAAACGTTCCTGAGCCTGAAAATATTCCCGACGCACACGTTTTTTTCTAAGCTCATCAATGCTTAGGTTCCGAATGATGCGAAACATCCATGGCCGAAGCTCGTCTAGCTTGTCTGGGCGGCTATCTATCCGCAATGCCCGCACAATCGCATCTTGTACCAGATCATCCGCATCGTCCCGAGAATGACAGATCGATCTGGAATACGCCCTTAATTCGGGTAGGAGCAATTCAATTTGTGTCAGCGATGCCATGGTGAACTATTGTTTGAAATGCTGGCAAAGTCAAAACGATATGTTTGGCATCTGGGCTGAACGGCAGCTTTTCACACCGATGCGCGGCAACTCCAAAGTCGGGCGAATGTCGGGTAAGCTGTCACCTCAACTGATCGACGCAACACATGCATTGAAACGCTCGGCTGGTGTTTCGTATTCGAGCGTCTTTCGGGGTCGTTCGTTGAGACCGCCCCGCAGAGCCGCCGTTGGGTCGTTTTCAGGCGGAAAATACCTGATAGGAAATGTCAGATGACTGCTTTGAGCCTATATTGACCGTTTTGTACATCAAAGTTACTGTTGGCTATAGTCACACACAAATTGCGAAAACGCTTTAATATTAAACAAACGGTAAGCGGCCTAATTCTATGTTAGCAACAACCCAAATTTCTTTTAATAGGATATTGCCCAAATGATAAGCACCATCGATACCATTTACGATGGTGCCATAAACGGCGACAAACAGACGTGGTTGTTTATATTTGCAGCCTATACTCTGTTATGCGGGCTGATAAGTCTGATTTTTCAAATTAGGATACTCAATTGGGCAGCGACACCCGGAAAACTCATTCAGTCACAAGCTGCAATCTGGGGTTTTGCATCTTCCGCAAGTGAAGTCGATTATCATGCAAATGTCAGATATAATTATACTGTGGCAGGTACAGTTTACGAAGGTCATCGACTTTCACCTACGCTTATAATCGTAAGCGCTAATTTAAGATTTATACTGCGCTGGCAAATGAAAGGTATTACTCACCTTTCTACAGATGAAGTTATGGTATTTTACAAGCAGTCCAACCCCAAGAAGAGCTACTTGATAAAACCGGGAAATATTGGAATTTGTTTTACGGTAGGAATGGTATTCTTTCCCATGATTTATTTGTTATCTGGTGGAAGTGCTTTTTTGTTTTGATTAAACATCAATTTTAATTTTAGATAAATCCTATGTGTCTATAACACTATCCCCAAAGACGTCATTTGTGCATTTGTAGCGAAAGTTTACTTTGCCCGCACAGCTTCAGTTCGAGCCTTGTTTGTTGCATCCCCTAATCTCAACAGGATCGGTCAGATATCTGTATAGAGACCAAACTTTCCTTTTTTTGCATTGCGGTCAATGTCTGTAATTGCATGGATGGCCAAGCCGCAGAGCGAGAATTTACCTATCTGGTGATAGCCATCCACAAACTGAAGATGCCTCAATCCAGATGATAGTTTCAATTGTAATTTGCGCCGATCTTTAGGAGTGGATCACTTGTCCAAAACCCTAACGGCCTCTTTATATTGCCTCACTATAGTTTTTTTAGTGGCAGGTGTGATGCTCTCTCCTGTTTCCACAAGATGTTTGATTGCAGACAATTCGGTTATAAAGATTGGTGTCATTTTCCGACGTGCAATCAAATGCATAATTCTGTATTTCATTTTGAATGCGGCTTCTTGCGCCAACAATGTACCTCCATCCCCGTCTGAACTTAGTTTGTAGGATGAATAACCTGCTTCTAGCGGCGCAACATTCTGATTAAAAATTTCCCATTTTAGGAATTTGGTTTCTGGATCATAGTTTATGATTTCAACATCAATAACCTTACCCTTTGCATTGACAGTGCGCCGTTGCGAGCCAACCATTTTCTCGGATTGTTTTAGGTAATTGGTCTTTGTCGCTGCCACGTTGAATTTTGAACTTTGGTCAAAATTTTCACCAACAACCGTCCAGACTGTAGAAATGGGCGCATCGATCTGCACCTGTGCGTATATTTTAATCATGGATTTTTCCAATTCTTTGTTTTGAGATGTACGGGCAACAGGTTCTGAATGGGCAGAAGAAACAACTGCGACCAAAGCCAAGGGGTTTAAAAAATATTTGAGTGTTTTCATTACATACTCTTTCTTTGATTTTGAAATTTTCAATGAGCCGCCCAGTTTAAATTTTTTGTAACCTTCATGTTCATTTTCACATTGAAATAAGGTCAATATTTATGCATGTAAATGTAAGGGGATGCATTTTAAAACTGCAAATATGCAGGTATCGTAGCATTTTACTTGGGATGTATGTGATGCAATTAGACTGGAATGAAATCCGTTATTTTCTGGAGTTAGTAAGGACGGGCTCTATCAGGTCGGCTGCGCATGTTCTTGATGTGAACCAGACAACGGTGTCACGCCGCATTTCTGCTTTAGAAGCCAATTTAAAAACCCGGTTAATTATTCGCACGGGCAAACGATGGAACTTGACTGCTGCTGGAGAACGCCTTGTTTCAAAGGCCGAGATAATGTCAGATAATGTCAACGCAATTCAACGCGAAATGCTTGCAGAAGCCGATGAATTACGGGGCTTCATTCGCGTTACAACGGGAGAGATAGCATTCCGTATCTGGGTGTTGCCCATCCTGAAAAAATTCATCACTGACCACCCCGAAATAGAGCTGGAACTGTTGGCTGGAAATCAAAATTTGGATCTTGATAGCCGCGAAGCAGATATAGCAGTTCGTTTCACGAATTCGCCGCCTGATGATACTATTGCAAAAAGAATTTCTGGCATTGCTTACCACGCCTACGGAACTGCACAATTGCGTGAGCAATATTTGGCCAACAGTGAAGCTACAGACATACCAATTTTGGCTTTCCATAATGAGAAGAAAACAATTCCTGATTGGGCTAAACGTAACCTGAAAAACACAAAGAATATTGTCCATGTGCACGAATTGTCAGTAATGTTAGAAGCTGCGAAGCTTGGAATGGGAATTGCACAACTTCCTTGTATGATCGCTGATCGTGATCCAGATTTGGTCCGTATTTTTCCGGCTGATCCTTCAACTAATTGGGGTGTGTGGGTCTTATCCCATGTCGATTTACGCACAACTGCCCGCGTACGTGCGTTGCGTGACGCTATCGTCCGTGATCTGACGACTCACAAAAGTCTTTTTGAAGGGCGCAAGCCTCACCCTGATCCTTAGGGTTTTCATTCGCCTATTTTGCAAACACCGAAGCCACAGCGTACATTTTACCCTGAGTATAGTTTTCGGGCTATTTACGCACCAAGGCAAAATCCACCTTACACTCACGTATCACGTGCCCGTCTTACCCGATATTTCCTTAATCACTTGTTCCCACATTTCAATGGGTTGTGCGCCAGTTACAACGTAGTGATTATCAATGATGAAAGCGGGTACACCTTGCACACCTGCTTCGCGTGACTTTGCATCACGTGTGCGGATGTCTTCAATATTGGCGTCACTTTCCAGCAGTTTTCGCGTGGCATCCCCATCCATCCCGGCAGCCGCTGCGATGCGCACCAGAACCGAGTGATCGGATATATCGCGACCTTCTTTGAAATAAGCCTTGAACATACGGTCAACCACAGCGTTTTGACAGCCTTCAATATCTGCCCACATGATCAAACGATGTGCGTCGATCGTGTTTGGTGTGCGTTTGATGCCGGCAAAATTCAGATCCAACCCCATTTCGCGGGCGGTTTGATCAATCTGGCCGTAGACCTTGATAGCCCCTTCCTGACCGCCAAACTTGGTTTCCAGATATTCACGCCGGTCCATTCCGTCTTTCGGCATTGTCGGATTTAATTGGTAGGGATGCCATTCGATGATAAAATCATGGTTCGGGTTGCTTTCCAGCGCACGGTCAAGACGTGTTTTCCCGATATAGCACCATGGACATATAGGGTCAGAGATTATGTCAATTTTGGTCATAATGGATCCTGTTATTAAGATGTGCCCCGGATTTAAAATAGAAGTAACCCATGATCAACTAAAATGCCCGCTGTTTGATCACAATTGTGCGCGGATAGGCGGTGTTATCTGTCAAATATGACATCAAGCAAATTATAAGCCTGTTCAATTATTTACGAATCGAGATTAAATAAACCGATTCTAACAGAATCACAGGTATAAAAAGCTCTTGTATTGGGCAATTTTATTGCGGTTGAATGACGGTATTTTTTTACTGTAATTTTAGGTTGCTGCAGCTTTTAGTTGTAACATGCTGTTATTTAACGATAATAATTAAATATAGGGGGGGACGGTTTTCAAAAAAACGCCCTCACTAGGAGGGCGTCAAGTATTGAGGCAGGTTTCATACAGGCAAGAAACCTATCGAGCAGTGGATTAGTTATACAATTTGCACGGCGAGTCTCCAAGTAAAAAATTTTTGGATTTCAGTGAAATAGCTCTGTTAACCCATTGAAAACGGATTCAATTCAATGAATGTTGCCTACATGACACGACTCTCATCTTCTGCATTCATTATTGTTTCCATTTTGGCAACGATTAGCCTTATGGGGGCAACAATTGCCGCGGCTCAATCGAAATATGGCATAGCAATGTATGGCCAGGCTGCCTTGCCGGAGGGATTTAAACATCTTCCGTATGCTAACCCCAAAGCCCCGAAGGGCGGTAAGATGATTCTGGGGGAAGCGGGTGGTTTCGATGCGCTGAACCCTTATATCCTGAAGGGGCGCGCACCATGGGGGGTACGGTTGCATGTGGTTGAAAGCCTGATGGGGCGTAATTGGGATGAACCTTTTGGCTTGTACGGTCTATTGGCTGAAAGCATAGAGGTTGGCCCAAACCGTGAATGGGTTGTATTTACATTACGCAAGGAAGCTAAATTTTCAGACGGATCACCTGTTACGATAGAAGATGTCTTATGGTCATTTGAAACCTTGGCGGCACGGGGGCACCCACGTTATAGCAATGCGTGGAAAAAAATTAATACGGCTGAACAGATCGGTTCGCGCAGCGTTAAAGTGACCTTCAATACGATAGACCGCGAATTACCCTTGATCCTTGGTTTGCGCCCGATTTTGCGCAAAGCCGATTGGGATGAGCGCGATTTCAAGGACAGTTCATTGGATGTGATCACCGGATCTGGCCCCTATATCATCGGTGATTTTGAACCTAACCGCTTTATCAGTTTTATCCGCAACCCGGATTATTGGGGAAAAGATCTGTCTTTTAACAAGGGTCGCCATAATCTGGATGAGATACGCTATGAATTTTTCAGTGATAACGATGTGATATTTCAGGCATTCAAAGCAGGAGAGATCAGTCTTTATCGCGAAGGTAATGCGGGAAAATGGGATACGCATTACCGTTTTCCACGTGCATTAAACGGTGCTGTTGTAAAATCCAGCATTCCGCATCAACGCCCATCCGGTATACGCGGTTTTGTGATGAATACGCGGCGCAGTCAGTTTGCGGATATTCGGGTGCGCGATGCGCTGATCCATGCGTTTAACTATGAATTTATCAATCAAACGATCAATGGTCAGCCACAACCACGTATTACATCGTATTTTTCAAATTCCGTGCTTGGCATGGGGGCAGGGTCTGCAACGGGCAAGGTCCATGCTTTACTGGAGCCGTATGCGGTGGATCTGCCAAAGGAAGTGATGGATGGTTACAGTCTGCCGGTTTCAGACGGGTCACAGCGAAATCGCCGCAATCTGCGCCGCGCCAAGAATTTGTTGGAACAGGCGGGCTGGACGATACAAGATGGCGTCTTAAAGGATGGAAACGGTACACCATTTACATTGGAGGTTCTTCTGAAAGCCGGGTCGACCAACAATGAATCTATTATGAATATCTATAATGACGCACTGAAGCGCCTTGGTATTACGATGGAAATATCGGTTGTGGATGCAGCGCAATATACCGAACGCAACAATAATTACGATTTTGATATCACCTATTATCGCCGCGCATTATCATTGTCACCGGGCAATGAACAAAAACTTTATTGGGGATCAGAAGGTGTCAACAAACCGGGGACCCGCAATTATATGGGGATGGATGTACCTGCCGCGGAAGAGGTTATCGACCAGATGTTACGCGCCACAGATCAAACCGATTATGTGTCAGCGGTTAAAGCACTTGATCGTATTTTGTCCGCTGGACGTTATGTGATCCCGTTGTGGCATAGCGTCGAGTCGCGACTGGCACACACATCGGAACTGCGGTTTCCCGAAACTTTGCCGATGTATGGCGATTGGACTGGGTTTGTGCCTGATGTTTGGTGGTCGGAACCTAAATAAACGGACCTAATAATCCTGCAGCAATGGCAAACATAGTCAGCCCGATAATCAAATCAAGAATGCGCCACGTGTATGTGGATTTCATATAAGGTGCCAACAGGCGCGCGCCGTAACCTAGGGTGAAGAAAAATACAAAGGACGCCAAAACGGCGGCAATCCCGAAGGCCCATTTTTCACTTGTATCTGTGTATTGTGTGGAAACGGCCCCGATCAAGCCCAAAGTGTCCAGATAAACGTGCGGGTTCAGCCATGTCAGGGCAGCAGCGACCCCAAGGGTTGGCCACAATCCTGCTGTTTGCCCATTTGTCTTTAATGCATATTCCCCTTGCCAAACCGCATATAGACGCGTCGTACCATACAGGATCAAGAATGCAGCCCCACCAACAGCCATAACCGTTGGCAGCCAGGGGGCAAGGTCAACGATATAACCAAAACCCGCTATACCCGCTGTAATCAATAATGCATCCGACAAACCGCAAAAAAGGCATAAGGTAAAAATATGGCTGTGCAGCAAGCCCTGTCGCAAAACAAAAGCATTTTGCGCACCTATGGCAAGGATCAGGGAAATGCTGGTAAAAAAGCCCGTAATTGCGGCAGATATCATTTGTTGGTTATAACCTTTTTAATGCGTATATTTTTTGCTATGTTCATGGCTTTTTCAGCCTTTGGCGGCGGCATTACCAATCCTGCTGAAATCACCAGTTTAGCTGCCTCTTCAACGCTCATATCCAACTCGATTATGTCCTCAGTCGGTATAAACAACAAAAAACCCGATGTCGGGTTGGGCGTGGTCGGCAAAAAAACCGAAGTCATTTTTTCCTGACCTGTCTTGGTCAAAAGTTCACCGCTGGAACTGGTCGAAATGAACGCTACAGCCCAAATACCCTTGCGGGGGTATTCCACCAGACAAGCCCGTTCAAAAGAGTTGCTGCTTTGGCTGACCACTGTTTCAATGATCTGTTTCAAACCGTTATACAATGAGCGTACAACAGGCATACGGTCGACAAAACCTTCGCCCGCACGTACCAGTGATCGCCCAAACAAACCTTTGGTCAGCGACCCGATGATGGTTGTGAAAACCAGAAATACGATCACACCCAAACCGCGCACATTCATGTCAATATAGGTCAATGGATTATATTTTGCCGGTAGGAACGGCAGAACGCGGGCGTCAACGAAGCCCACGAAACTCCAGACCGCCCAAATTGTAACGGCGACCGGCAAAACAACAGCAAGCCCGGTGATGAAATTGTTCCGTATGGATGCAATTATATGGCTTTGCTTTTTGACAGGTGGTTTTTTCTTTGGTTTTTTTGCCATTATCCTGATTATTCCCTATTTCTGGCAGAAGTGTTAAGCCACAAAATCATAATCTTCAATGGTCTGCGTATACTTTTCATGAGATAGCTATTGCACCCCACCAAATTCCAGACTATAGCACCGCACATAAATCCACAGGCGGGGCTTGCGGGTTATGGGGGAGAAATCCCTGTAACTCCACCGGTTGGGCAAATGTCCTTCACCCTGCTGAGGCTAAACCGGAAAAGGAAGATTACAATGGCTCTACCAGAGTTTACATTGCGCCAACTGCTAGAAGCAGGCGTACATTTTGGACACCAAACACATCGCTGGAACCCTCGCATGGGTCAATTTATATATGGTCAGCGTAACGGCATCCATATCATGGATTTGACACAAACCGTACCACTTTTGGACGCGGCATTGAATGTTGTGCGTGAAACCGTTGCCAAAAACGGACGTATCTTGTTTGTTGGTACGAAACGCCAAGCTTCAAAAGCTGTATCCGAAGCGGCTGAACGTTCTGCACAATACTATATGAATCACCGTTGGTTGGGTGGCACGCTGACAAACTGGAACACGGTTTCCAAATCTATTGCGCGTCTAAAGCAGTTGGATGAAAAATTGGAAAGCGGCGCAGAAGGTCTGACCAAGAAAGAACGTCTTGGTATGGAACGCGAACAAGGCAAACTTGAAGCATCTTTGGGCGGTATCCGCGAAATGGGCGGCACACCTGATCTTGTTTTCATCATCGACACCAACAAAGAAAGCCTGGCCGTTGCCGAAGCTAAAAAACTGGGCATCCCTGTTGTGGCTGTTGTCGACAGTAACTCTGCCCCTGACGGCATTGATTACCCGATCCCAGGCAATGATGACGCGGCCCGTGCGATTGAGCTTTATTGCGATCTGATCGCACGTTCTGCTTTGGACGGTATGGCGGCTGCTATGGGTTCTGCCGGTATCGACATCGGTGCAATGGCCGAAGCCCCAGTAGAAGAATTGCCGGTTGTTGAAGCAAAAGCTGAAGCCGCACCTGCGGTTAAGGTTGAAAAGAAGCCTGCAAAGAAGGTTGCTAAAAAAGAAGAAGCACCTGCTGAAAGTGCCGGCACAAAGCCGGAATTGATGACAGAAGCACCTGAAAGCAAAGACGATTTGAAAAAAATCGGTGGCGTTGGTCCGAAGCTGGAAGAAACCCTGAATAAAATGGGTGTTTACACGTTTGCTCAGGTGGCTTCTTGGTCAGCTGATGAAGTGCAGTGGGTCGATGACAACCTGTCTTTCAAAGGCCGTATCGATCGTGATGACTGGATTGGTCAAGCTGGTGAACTGATGGCAGCAAAGGTCTAACTCACCAGAGCTTTAAGTAGGGCAGCACGCTGCTGCCCTGCAAACGAATTTCCAAATTGGAGAACTATGATGGCGATTACAGCTGCATTGGTAAAAGAATTGCGCGACACCACAGGTGCCGGCATGATGGACGCTAAAAAAGCGTTAACAGAAACAGATGGCGACATGGAAGCCGCAACCGATTGGTTGCGCGCAAAAGGCTTGTCTAAAGCCGCTAAGAAAGCAGGCCGTACGGCTGCTGAAGGTCTGGTCGGTGTTAAAGTTGACGGCGGCGTTGGTGTTGCAGTTGAAGTGAACTCTGAAACTGACTTTGTTAGTAAAAACGCTGAATTCCAAGAAATGGTTGCTGGTATTACTACGGCGGCTCTTGGTGTGTCAGACGTTGATGCACTAAAAGAAGCTGATATGGGCGGTAAATCTGTACAGGATGTCGTGAATGCTAAGATTGCAACAATCGGCGAGAATATGTCAGTACGCCGTATGGTGAAAGTTGAAGGCGATGTTGTTGGATCATATATCCACACAGCGGCCGCAGGCGGCATGGGAAAAATCGGTGTACTTGTTGCACTAAAAGGTGGCTCTGAGGCAATCGCGAAACAAATCGCCATGCACGTAGCCGCACATGACCCACGTCCACAATCAATTTCAGAGGCTGACCTAGACCCAGCTGCCATTGAAAAAGAAAAGCAGTTCCTAACAGAACAAGCACGCGAAAGTGGCAAGCCTGAAAACATCATCGAAAACATGATCAAGGGCCGCATCAAGAAATTCTACTCAGAAGTTACCTTGGTGAACCAAACTTTCGTAATGTCTGCTGATGGCGACAGCGTTGGCAAATTCGCAGCTGACAACGGCGCGGAAGTTGTAGGCTTTGTGCGTCTGGAAGTTGGCGAAGGCATTGAAAAAGTAAAAGAAGATTTTGCAGCAGAAGTTGCAAAAACAATGGGCGGTTAAGCCAACCATCATTATGAAGATTAGAGAAGGCCTCGCATTTGCGGGGTCTTTTTCATTTTGGAATATGAATATTCCTTATATAAGGTAACTCCGCACATTTTTTTGGAGAGCGCGTATCACAATCTTCCTGAACTCTGCTATATTACTGACCGTTGTGGCCAGTTTGTTGTTGTTGTGGGCGCCAAAGCTTCAAAAAGTGGTAACATGGCGGGCAATGACCACACCATTGGCGTCTATTATCGGCAGTGGTTTTTTGGTGCTTGGCCCAATTCTGACTTCATCATACGGGAAATATGCCCCTTTGGTGATGGCGGCTTTGTGTTTGGGGGCTTACCTTTATGGCGCTGCCATTCGTTATAATATTTGGGCAACACACGCGAATGGCGGCATTCGGGGGCGGGTTTCGCATACACTTGAAACGGTGGCGTCATGGTTTCTTGGATTCGCTTATATTGTGTCAGTGGCTTATTATCTGAATTTGTTCGGTGCTTTTGGTGTTAGCCTGACATCAGTAAACGACCAAACGCATGCTAAACTGCTGACTTCAGCAATTTTTTGCATCATTTTGATAGTCGGCTGGCGTCGCGGTTTTAAAGCATTAGAGGGAATGGAGTATGTGACCGTTACCCTAAAGCTTGCCATTATAATGGGCCTGATAATTGGTCTTCTTGTGTATTTTTCAAATAAAGCATCAAATGGTCATCTGGTACACAACCCGGCCGAACTGACCGGTTGGCCCGCCGTAACGCTGGCCTTTGGTCTGATTGTGACGGTGCAGGGGTTTGAAACCTCGCGTTATTTGACGGCTGAGTATGACAGCAAAGTGCGGATACGATCCATGCGATGGGCGCAATTTGTTTCATCCGCGATTTATATGGCCTATATTTTACTGTTGGCCTATGTGTTTGAGCGTAATCAGATTAAATTATCGGAAACAGCAATTATTGAAATGATGGGTCTGGTTGCCCCGATTTTGCCGGTTCTGCTTGTTGCCGCTGCACTTGCCGCGCAGTTCAGTGCCGCTGTGGCGGATACCAGTGGATCAGGTGGGTTGATCAATGAACTGACAAACAATCGGGTCAGCCCGCGTATGGCTTATGCATTGCTGACGTTCACAGGATTGGTCCTGACGTGGTCTGCCAATATATTTGAAATTATCACTTTGGCCTCTCGCGCATTTGCACTTTATTATGCGCTGCAAGCCGCGATTGCTGCTGCAACGGCATGGCATCAGCCTGATCAAAAGAAGAGGTTTTTCCTTTTTGCGGGATTGGTGCTGCTTGGTATCGCTATCGTTCTGTTTGGCAAATCTGTTGAAGGTTAGGGATTGAGCTGCCCGTCATTGTGACTTAAAGACCTGTTTTCATTTTAAGAGCAAACAAATGAATACGCATCAAAAATCAAACACACTTGGAATTGATTTCGGTACATCAAATTCCGCAGCGGGTATTATGGTCAATGGTAAACCATATTTAATTCCGGTCGAACCGGGTCAAATGACAATGCCTACCTCGCTTTTTTTCGACTTTAATACCCGGAAAATTCTATTTGGAAGTCCTGCGAACAACGCCTTGATTGAAGGGCGTGAAGGGCGTTTTATGCGTTCGCTAAAAAGCGTTTTGGGCACGTCATTAATGCAAGAAAACCGCCGCGTGATGGGTGAGACCCTAAGTTTCGTGGATATTATCAGCCGCTTTCTGAAAGAGATTAAAACCCGTGCCGAAGCCGCTTGTTTTCAGGAATTCGATATAGCACTTGCTGGCCGTCCGGTACATTTTCATTCAAATAATGCGGTAAAAGATGCACAGGCTTTGGCTGATTTAACAGAGTGTTATCTGAAAGCAGGCTTTAAGGATGTGCAATTCATGTTTGAACCAGAGGCGGCAGCAGTTGCAAATCATGCGTTAGGTAGTGTTGGAGGTACCGGCTTAATCGTCGATATTGGCGGCGGCACCTCGGATTTTTGCCTGTTCAAAAGCAATGACAACGGCATTGATATTCTTGCCAGCCACGGGGTGCGAATTGGTGGCACCAATTTTGATAAAGCTATCAGTGTTGATCATGTGATGCCGCTATTCGGAAAAGGTGCCGACATTCGTAATGAGATGGGGGCAGGGATATTAACTGCCCCTAACGCTTTATTTCAGGATCTGGCTACATGGGAAAAGATTCCGTTTCTATATACCGGTGAAACCCGCCGTTTGGTGGCTGATCTACACAGACAGGCTGTGAATAAACCGTTATTCGCACGGTTTGAAAGTGTATTGGAACATGAATTGGGTCATGAAATGGCCTTTGCCGTTGAACGTGGCAAAATCCATGCAAACAAAGAATTGTATGATGCTACAAATATAAACTTGGATTTTATTGAACCTAGGCTGGCCGTTCATGTCACTGCAGGCGATTTGATGCGGTCTTTAACTGGTCATGCGCAAAAAATACAGGATTGCGCCAAAGAAACGCTTGCTATGGCAGACGTACCTGCAACATCTGTCGATACCGTTATTTTTGTCGGCGGCTCCAGCTTAATGTCTGTTGTTGAAGATGCGATGATTGATATCTTTCCATCGGCATCCTTAAAACATGCCGATGCTTTCACGGCTATTGTTGATGGTTTGGCAATCGGTTCAGAGCAGTCTACCCTTTAATTAGACTGTTCCTAACCAAAGGTGTGGAATCATGTACTTTATGAATTATGCGTTTTGACAAATAGTAATCCTAATAGGATTGGAGTTTCATATGATCAGAACAGGTGCAGAATACCGTACGTCCATTCAGGACAATCGCGAGGTATATATCAACGGTGAAAAAGTAAAAGACGTCACCACCCATCCGCAATTCAAGCCTTTGGTGGATATTCGTGCCCGCATTTACGATATGCAACATGAAGATGCGACAAAAGACGTTATGACTTTGGAACAAGACGGTGAGGTTAATGCCATCGGTAGTGCATTGCCCTATACGCAAGAAGATTGGTGGGCAAAACGACGCGCCACGGATGTTATGATGAATGATATCGGTGGTGTCGTAACGCGCGTGGGGGATGAAACCGTGGGCGAGATGTGGTCATTATACGACGGTCAGGATATGCTGAACGAAGTTGATCCACAGTTTTCAAAAAATATAAAAAATCATATTGGCAAAGTTTTGAAAGGCGACCCGTTCCATGTGTCCGCCAATACTGACCCCAAAGGTGACCGGTCCAAAGCACCACAAGACCAAGACCCCGATATGCTGTTGCATGTGGTCAAAGAAACCGATGCCGGTATTATTGTGCGCGGTGCAAAATATGAAACCGCCGCGGCCTATGCCAATCAGGCTTTTACCAAACCGACAATTGCCAACTGGGGTAACAGTGAACTTTCCGATTATGCGGTTGGGTTTATTTGCGATTTGAATTCACCCAATCTTAAATTTATTTGCCGCACAGGATTTGCAGGCCGGGCCCCTGAAAAAGATTACCCGCTAGCCAATAAATTCGATGAGGTTGATACAATTGTGATTTTCAACAATGTATTGATCCCGTGGGAAAATGTTTTGTTCTACAGACACACCAAAGCGGCCACATTCATTCGTGCGACTTTGCACCGCTATTCCGCGTTTGCATTCGTGCAAAGAAACTTGAAAGTTGCGGATATGATGATCGGGGCGGCCCTGTTCAATGTACGCCAAACCGGGTTGGACAAACAGCAAGCGGTTCAAGAAAAGCTATCGGCTTTGGCAGTATATAGAGAAGGGATTAACGCGCATTTGACAGCGGCGATCACGCTTGGCGAACGGTCGCCGGCGGGCCTGATGATGCCAAACCAATCCTTACTTTACACGGGGCGGGTTCATGCCTGTTCGCATATGCATGAAATGGTGCATATTGCGCGTGAACTGTGTGGCGGGCAGATATGTGTGACCCCGGACAGTGCGTCATTTGAAGCACCAGAAACGAAGCCTTGGATGGATAAGTATTATTCTATAAATGACAATTGGGTGGCTGATGACCGCCGTAAATTGCTGGCATATGCCCGTGATTTGCTGAATTCGGACTATGCAGGTCACCGTTTGACATTCCAGTTGTTCGCGCAATCCCCACCTTTTGCCCATTTGGGCGCGGTTTATCGTAATTTTGATTGGGATGGCCCGTTGAATTTTGTCAAAGACGGGGCAGATCTTTCTGATAATGTCATGGCAGGAATTGCACCGCGTGACGGTGACAGCACGATTGCACAATGGTATGCAAATCCAGACAAAAAAGCAGCTGAATAGGATAGAGTCATGAACGCCATAGATAAATTGCGCGAAAACGTCAGCCTTCCGTTTGAGCAGGCACGTGCGATGCCGTCGGAAGTTTATACATCCCAAGATTTCTTGAAGCATGAGCTATCTGATATTTTCAGTAAAGACTGGTTTTGTGTGGGCCGTGCCAGCGCACTGGCCAACCCCGGCGATTACGTCACGCAGGAATTGGCAGGTCAGCCGATTGCGGTAATCCGTGACAAAGACGGCATATTGCGCGCGATGTCCAATGTTTGTCTGCACCGCATGTCTACATTGCTGGAAGGTCGAGGTAACAAACGTTCAATTGTTTGTCCTTATCATGCCTGGACCTATAATCTGGACGGTAGTTTACGCGGTGCCCCTGCAATGACCCTGAATGACGGGTTTTGCAAAGACAGCTACAAGCTGCCGCAAGTGCGCTGTGAAGAGTGGTTGGGTTGGGTTTTTGTAAGTCTGAATATGGATGCACAGTCAGTTGCCATACAATTGGCGCAGGTGGAAAGCCTTGTTAGCGGTTATGACATGACCAATTACACCGAAACATTCTATGAAACCCATATATGGGATACAAACTGGAAAGTTCTGGCTGAAAATTTTATGGAAAGCTATCATTTGCCGGTCTGTCATGCCGGTACAATTGGCGGGTTGTCCAAGCTAGAAGAAATGGTCTGCCCACCAGGATTGCCCGCATTCAATTATCATACAATTCTAAAAGACGATAAGCTTCGTATTGCAATGGCGCATAAGAACAACACCCGCCTGACGGGCGAGATGCGCCGCACGACGTTTTTGCTGGCAATCTATCCAAGCCTGCTGATTACCCTTACTCCGGGGTATTTCTGGTACCTTACATTGCATCCGGAAGGCGTGGGAAAAGTGCGTATCGGCTTTGGCGGTGGTATGTCGGATGATTATGCGGATGACGGTGATGCGCAAGGTAATTTCATTAAACTCAAAGAGTTACTGGATGAAGTTAATGTAGAAGACAAAGGTTGCACTGAAAAAGTCTATCGTGGCTTATGTTCAACATTGGCCAAACCTGGCCATCTGTCGCATTTGGAACGGCCAAACTATGATTTTGCACGGTATATCAGTGCACGGATTGAAGCAGCAAAGGCATAATAATGAACAATATCGCTTCCAGCGATCTACGCGCACAATTCTTAAGCGGCATGAGCCATGCCGCCTGCACCGTGAATGTTGTGACCACGGACGGGGTGGCCGGGCGCATGGGGGTGACGGTTTCGGCGATGTCATCGGTTTCCGCCGATACACCAAAACCGACATTACTGGTTTGCGTGCATCATCAAAGTGCCACTGCACAGGCAATTATTGATAATGGTGTGTTCTGTGTGAATATTTTACGCGATGATCAATCCTATATCTCGGATACGTTCGCGGGGCGTTTCAAGGATCAGGTGAGTGACAAGTTCGACTGCGCAGACTGGTTTGCCATGTCAACGGGTGCCCCACGTGTTATAGACCCGCTTGTCGCCTTTGATTGTAAAGTACAATCCAGTGAACAGGTTGGTACGCATTATATTTTTATGGGCGAAGTAGATGGCGTTTTTGAAGCTGATCGCGGCTCGCCACTGATTTATTCAAAACGTGCTTATGGTGCCGCATGGCGTATTGACGGATTCAATTCCATAGAAGACGGTAAAGTTGCATCAGAGCAAAATTTGAACGTTGGATGTTTTGATGTTTTCGGCCCGTTTTTTATGCCGGAACTGATAGGGCGCATGGTGCGCAGTGGTAGCAAGCTGAAGTTCAATCTGTTTGAAGGCGATCAACGTCGGGTGCAGGAAAGCCTGATGTCGGGCCAGACGGAAGTAGCACTTCTTTATGATTTGGACCTGTCGGATGCTTTGGACGTATTGCCACTGACAGAACAAAAACCCTTTGTTTTATTGCCCGAAAACCATGCCTTAACAAAGCATGACAGCCTGACACCCCAAGATTTGGCGGATCATGCAATGGTGTTGCTGAACACACCACCGAGCCGTGATTATTTCCTGAGTATTTTCGAACAGGCCGCTGTGGAGCCCAATGTGGCTTTTACATCCGTATCTTTGGAAATGGTGCGCGGTATGGTGGGGCAGGGCCTGGGTTTTAGTTTGGTCGCAACCAAACCGGCAGTTGACATTTCCTACGACGGGAACGCGATTGTAGCGCGGCCATTGATTACCGATACAGCCCCTTCAAAACTGGTTTTGGCGACCCGCAAAGGGGTCAAGCTGTCAAAGGCCGCAAACGAATTTGTCTGGCAATGCAAAGATTATTTCGTGCTGGATACGTAAAGGAAAGCATATGGAACACACACGCATCCGCAGGTTCAATACCAGCGATACATATCCTGAACAAAACTTGGATAACGATTTGTGTCAGGCTGTTGTCACATCGGGGGGTAGAACCGTTTATCTACGCGGTCAGTGCCCGCAAAATCTGGATGATGCAATGAATATCGGCAGCCATGATCCTGTAGAACAGACCCATAAAGTGATGCAAAATATTCGTCAGCTGATCGAAGAAGCAGGCGGCACAATGGATCATCTGGTCAAAGTTGTTGTTTATATCACCGATGTACGCCACCGCGAGGCGGTTTATCGTACCATGGGTGAGTACATCAAAGATGTTTACCCTGTTTCCACTGGGCTTGTGGTGCAAGCCTTGGCACGGCCCGACTGGCTGGTTGAAATTGACGGTACTGCGGTAATCCCAGACGGTTATGAACCATGACATTTTCATTGGTGGCGCGGTGCAAGGAAACCGGCATGTTCGGGGTGGCCATTGCGTCGTCCTCGCCTGCAGTAGCCGCGCGATGTTCTTACACCCGCGCAGGTGTGGGGGCTGTTGCCAGTCAAAATATTACTGACCCAACCCTTGGGCCATTTGCACTGGATTTGATGCAGGGCGGGATGAGTGCGGCTGAAGCCATTGCGGGCGTACGCGATCAGGGCCATTTTATTGAATACCGTCAAGTTTTAGCAGTGGATAAAGCCGGTATAACCGCTATTCATTCAGGCCCGTATTCGTTGGGTATTTGGACACAGGCAGAAGGTGATAATGTTGCCTCTGGCGGTAATTTGTTGGCTAATAAATCTGTTCCCGACGCTATTATAGCCGGTTTTGAAGCGGCAATTGGCCATATCGGCGATCGTCTGATTGCAGCCATGCGGGCTGGACTGATGGCGGGGGGTGAAGCGGGGCCAATCCATTCGGCCGGCATGCAGATATGCGACACTGTTAACTGGCCCGTAGCAGACTTGCGTTGTGATTGGACTGATGATTGTCCGATAGAGGCGATAGCAACCGCATGGGAAATATATAAGCCACAATTAGAAGCATATGTTCAACGTGCGATAGATCCGCGCGAAGCACCTTCTTATGGCGTTCCGGGGGATGCGTGATGGGTAGTTTGTACAATATGGCGATGATTTGGATGAAACCGTACTGAATGAGCGCATTGCCCTATGGAACGAGGTGAACCGCGAAGATCGTGAAAAGCTGGAACTGATGCAAGCGGCCCTGTTATCAAAACATGCAACGGGC
>Ga0316189_10001769_pt1 | contig 21329 bp, 14 predicted proteins | sample LowCovwburrow_MG_FD_204930 | JGI IMG/M metagenome (GOLD analysis project Ga0316189, IMG submission 204930) | Coastal sediment microbial communities from Maine, United States - Lowes Cove worm burrow | ecosystem: Environmental > Aquatic > Marine > Coastal > Sediment | place: USA: Maine... | reverse complement strand
CTGCCGGAATGAAATGCAGGCATGATCACCAGAGGCAAGAGGCTGAAGAAAAAAGTGTGTTTTTGAAAAAAGACAAGCGGGCGTTTTTTGCGGAACGCTGTTTTTTGGATGTAAGCGACTACCAATACCACCTCAAAGACCACCTAGGCAATACACGAGTAACGTTCTCAACAGAACCTGAGAACTATGAAATGATCGAGACCTTTGAAACAGGAGAAGACAATGGTTTTCAGGACTTGCATAGACATGTCTTGGATACTGCCAACACTACACTAGGAGGTAATGAAGTGGAATTACTACAAAGTGGTCAAACAGGAGCAATGGTCTTTATTAGTATGAATAAAGGAGATACGGTAGATCTTAGCGTACAGGCAAACTATGAGGTAGCTCCAAGTGGAAATGGATTTATAGGAACAGGATTCAACGCTTTGTTTACGGCTTTTGACAATGTGTATGGAAGTGGTGTAGAAGGCGGTGTGAGTAGTTCTTCAACAAATTTCAATGACGCGTTGAGCGGTTCAAACATGACTGGAAAGAATAGTTCAAGTACCTCTCCGCGAGCATTTCTGAATTACATCTTGTTCGACAGTGACATGAATTATGTCTCAGCTGGCTTTGTGCAAATGACCACAGCAGCGCAGGGGATTGGAGTGCACGAAACGTTGTCGATCAGCAACATCATAGCAGATCAGGAGATGTACGTATTAGGCTACCTAAGCAACGAGAATCAGGAAGCGGTGAATGTTCATTTCGATGACTTCACGGTGTACCACGGCAAGACGAATGTTGTTCAAACCGACGATTACTATCCGGGCGGATTAACCTTTAACAGCTATACCAGAACTGCAAGTTCGGCTCAGAATTACAAGTTCAACGGAAAGGAATTACAGCCAGAAACTCAGTGGTATGACTACCATGCTCGTCAATATGACCCATCCTTAATGCGGTTTATGACCATTGATCCAAGTGCGGACAATTATTTGGAATGGACTCCATACAACTATGTAGGAAATAACCCAATCAATATTATTGATCCTGATGGAAAAGACTGGTTTGAAATCAATGGAAAGATTAGATGGAGAAATAGAGAAGGTGATTATACAAATAAGAAAGGCAAGGAGTTCAAGAGTTTAGGAAAGAATGTATTGGTAGTTACCCATAATCGAGATAAAGACGGAAATGAGGAAGTGAACTCTGCAACGTTCTCCCTGTATTTAGAGAGTGATAAATCAGGTGCTACTGCTACACTAAAAGGAAATACAGTTCCGTCTGACACAGAGGATTATGGAACTTTGGCAGAAGGTGTTTATCCAGCTAAGTTCCAAGCTAGAGCTAGTAAGCCGGGTGAAAATGCTTTAATAATCAATGATGGAAAGGAAGTGCCAACTGTTAACGGTAATCCGAATAAAGAAAATTCAGATAATCTAACGGGTGTCTTTTTCCATAGAGGAAATCCTTATCAGGAAAGTTTGAAGGATAGTAATGGAAATCCTGTTTGGTCACATGGTTGTTTACTAGGAGGTTGTGGTTCTGGTAGTCTGGATAAGTTTAACACGTTCATGGGACATGCAACAGACTTCAATGGGAATCTATACTTGAGGGCTAAACCAGAACTCAAGACTAAGACGAGAGCAACTACTAGAACTCATCAATGGACACGAGTAAATGGTAAGCTGACACTGACTCCTAAAAAAACAAAATAGAATTATGAAATTTTTAACTATTGTACTTGTGTTTTTTGCTTGTGGATCATCAAACACAAACAGCGCAGCGCAGGATCAAAGTTCTGAAAAGATGCCTGATCTGGAGCAAACAAAGTGGCTTTTTAAGGTTGTGGATGGTGTTTATAATTATTATGAATTTACATCTGGAAAAGACTTTAAATATTACAGTGCAGAGCAAGAAGACATGTTCTATGGAGGTTATGAGATTAAGAATGATACTCTATATACGCTTATAAAAATATCTGCTAGTGACAGCCTTTTAGAAGAGAGTTCACCGCATAGATCACTAAAGACAAGGTCAAAATTTATAAAGAATGATAAGGGGTTGCTTTTGGTTCACAATCAGTATAAGCACACTACAGGGTGGAAAACGACAAAACCACCTTCTACGGTCATCTATATTAAAGAAAAATGATACTAACCCTGCTACGGCAGGGCTTTATCTTGTAAGTAGGAGTATAAAGCAAGTGCTGCGAAGAATATTGTTAGAATAATCTGAGGTATTTTAGTTGAATCCTTTTGTCCCTTACGCACAACTAAGTTTGCTACTTTTCTGATGCTCCAAAGAATTAGTCTTCCAGTGTAAAAAGGGATAGCTAATAGTAGTGTTGATAAAAATACATCAGCAATAAGATTAGCTAAGAGACAAACAGCGAGTATTTGTATTAGTACCTGTAAAACCTCTTGTGATAGAATAACCGAACTGATCGGTTGCCCATTAGCCACTGCATACAGAACACTGAAGGCCAAAGAGATTAATATTAGTCCTATGGCAATCCATATAGATATTTTAAGCCCTTGCCTAACTAAATCTTTGAAAACTTCTTTGAGTTTAGAGAAAGAAATCAATCCCAAGATTACAACAGATAAAGTGCCCATCCCTGCAAATGAAAGGTGTGCAGTATCAGGATCATCAGGTCCCCAAGTGTTGAGTACGAATGATCCAAGAAGCATGAAACCAAATCCTGCTCCATACATCCAAGGTTTAAGCTTCGTCATAAGCGTTAGATCATCAAGTGTGATTATGGTCTGACACTTTTTTAAGAACCAAGCTTTGAATCCAGCTTTAGCCCGTTGAAAGCCAGCAGGTAGAAAATCCATGAGAGCATAGAAAAGACTAGCAAGGGTATAAATTATTGTAAGAATGCTCAAGCCAGCTTCTCTTTAAGATCGGCTTGAAGGACAAAAGCTCCAAGGAACTCTTTTACCATCTTCTTTTTATCAGTAGAAAGTGTGTTGACTCTTTTGAATAGAGAGAGCAGTTCTTTATCAGAAATGGACTCTCCAGCCAGATCGTTGGCAGACCCGTTCATGAGATAATCGGTAGTTATGTCCAGCGCATCCGCAAGTTTTTTAAGCACATCAGTAGTTGGGCGGTTCTCGCCTCGTTCATATCGGGAAATGTTAGTGACATGTACGCCAATGTTGATAGCCAACTCATTTTGAGAGAGCTTCTTACGGCTACGTTCTTCTTTTAATCGGTCTTTAAACTCCATGCTTGCTTAGTGTATGGAGGTAAAAGTAGCAAGAATGATTATTGAAATCCAGTATTTATAAGCAAGTAGGCTTTATTAAAACCACGAAAGCTTTGTTTGATGTAAGAAGGTTTGCTAAACTTGTAAGCAAGATTGCTTAGTTGAAGAAAAATGAAAAAAATATGAGCGGCCTACCCAACAAAAGACACCTGGACACTACCAACCCAGATCACATCCTCTACGAACACGACATGATTGAGATAGCGATACTTGGCGGAATCCGAATCGATATCCTCGACCGAATGCGTGTGACACTGAAAATCAAAGTAGAACACCTGAGTTTGCGCCACAATCTGGACTTGTATAACAGCTTGCAAGTAGATAAGCTAGTGCGGATGGTAGCAGAAAGATTAGAGATCGGAACAAGTATCATAGCAGCAGCACTCATGGACTTGATTGATTTATTGGAAGCCTACCGCATAGAGGAAAAGGAGAAGGAAGTCACAGCACTGGACAAAAGGAAAATGCTCACACCTGAAGAAATCAAAGAAGCTCAACTCTACTTATCAGCACCCAACCTGATGGAGCGAACCAAAGAAGACATTGGCAGAGCTGGCGTGATAGGTGAAGAAGATAACCGATTGTTGGAATACCTGATTTACAGTAGTAGAAAAAGAGAGAACCCACTTCATGTGATCAGCTTGGGAAGTTCAGGAAATGGCAAGACCCATTTACAAGAGAAAGTAGCCGAGCTGATCCCGGAAGAAGACAAGTTGGAAATCACCACATTATCAGAGAATGCCTTCTACTATTTTGGACAAAGGCAGCTGAGAAACAAACTCATATTGATCGAGGATCTTGACGGAGCAGAAGGCGTACTCTACCCACTCAGAGAGATCAAATCCAAAAAGCGAATCACAAAAACAGTAGTAGTAAAGAATACAAAGGGAGAAACCAGAACAATAAGTTTAGTAGTAGAAGGTCCTGTCTGTGTAGCAGGATGTACGACCAAAGAATCTGTTTATGAGGATAATGCGAATAGAAGCTTCTTGATCTATGTGGATGAATCACCAATCCAAGATGAAAAGATCATGAACTATCAACGGAAGCTGGCAGCAGGGACAATTGATCTGACAGGAGAAGAAGAAGTGAAAGAGCAGTTTAAGAATATGCAACGAGTGTTGCAACCAGTCACGATCAGAAACCCTTTTGCAGAATACCTGAAAATCCCAAATGAAGTCTTTAAACCAAGAAGGACAAATGCACACTACCTAGCATTTATTGAGGTGGTGACCTTTTACCATCAATACCAACGAGAGCCCGAGGCGGACAGCCAAACAGGTGAAATGTATATCAATACAACGCTTGAAGATATTGAAGAAGCCAACAAGCTGATGAAGATCGTATTGCTCAGAAAATCCGATCAGTTGAACGGAGCTACCAGAGATTACTTCGAGGGGTTGAAAGCATGGGTGAAGAAAGAAGGCAAGGACACTTTTATGAATCGAGAAGTTAGATCAAATCTGAGAATCAAGGGAACGACATTAAGAAGATACCACCACAGCTTATTGGATGTAGGATTGATCAGGGTGAAAGGTGGAAAGAAAGCAACAGGGTATCAATATGAGATCATAAGTCCAGATGAATATGAGAAGTTGAAACAGAGCATAGCAAGTGTGTTGGATGATGTTTTAGCGGAATGTAAGCGAGCCAGTGCGCCAGACGTGAGCCACTCACAAAATGGCTCACCTAAAGCAAAGAAAAACAGTAAGTTAAGTTCAGCGAGCCAGCGAAATCAAAAAGGGAAACAGGGATGAAATCACTACCATTACAAAATCCCTCTTACCGCTTCCTAGAGCAGAGTTTTAAAGAATGGCTGGATATCCAAGGCTTTGCAGATACCACAGTTTACAACCTACCCAATCACATCAGGGAACTACTTCACTACTTGGAAAGTCAGGGAATCAATCACATCAAAGAACTGGAACTCAAACACATCTATGCACACTACGAGAAGCTGAAAGAACGGACAAGACAAAGACGGGGCGGTGGACTGAGCAATGGCCATCTAAATAAGCACATCCAAGCACTTAGAAAGTTCACAGATTACTTACGAAAAGTAGGCAGAATCCAACTGCCCGCACTCAAAATCGAAAATGAAGAAGAAAACCACAAGATCACTTTTTTAACGGAAGAAGAAATCAGAGAACTGTTTAAAGCAACAGAGAAGCGACCAGAAAGAGTGAATGTATCAGAGCTTACTTTATTGGCTATGCAAGCCAGGGACAGGGCAATGCTAGCAGTTTATTACGGTTGTGGGCTGAGAAGAAATGAAGGTGTACACCTGGACCTATCAGACATCAACTTCGACAAATCAACCCTACACGTGAGGAAAGGAAAGAACTACAAAGAGCGCTTTGTACCCATCAGCAAATCAAGTCTCAAATACTTAACAGAATACATCTACGATCATAGAAGCCAATTAGTAAAGAGCAGCACCATTGATGCACTGTTCTTGAGTCAGCGAGGGTTGAGAATGCAAGGACAAAGCTTGATGGTTCGACTCAAATCACTCCAATACAAAACCAACGATCTAACATTACAGGAAAAGGAAATAGGACTCCACACATTACGGCACAGCATTGCAACACATCTGCTCACAGCAGGAATGAAACTAGAATCCATCAGCAGGTTTTTAGGACATAGCAGTTTAGAATCCACACAGATTTACACACACTTGGCAGGACTGGAAGTAGAGAAAGAGCAACCGTTCAGCAACATCCCGAAATATGAAATAACCCAACTCCACGAGGATGAATGAAAGCGAAGAATTTATGGAGTACATGAAGAGAAGGCAGTTTAGTCGCAATACATTAAAGACTGTCAAAATCACGATCAAACTCTATCTGCAATGGGTGGCAAAAGAACGGATGGAATCAGAGCAAGTGAGCTATCAGGACTTGTTAGGATTTATGAGGCATTGCAGTAGGAAAGGAATCACACAACGAACCATCCAACACTATCTGAATACGGTTAAACACTACTACAACTATCTGGAAGAAGAAGGCAGAGTATCAGTAAATCCAACGTTAGGAATCGAAGTAAAAGGCGTAAAAAGACAAGTGCTGTATCACACCTTAGAACCCCACGAGCTGCATGCACTTTACAATCAATATCCATCAGAAACCCACCGAGACAGAAGAAACAAAGTGATATTGGGATTACTCGTTTATCAGGGAATCAGAACCGAAGAACTTAGCAGAATGACCACCAAAGAAGTGAAGCTCAGGGAAGGGAAAATAGATGTGTTAGGAAGCAGAAAGAACAATGGAAGGTTGATGCAACTGGAATCACACCAAGTCATGGACATGTACGATTACATCTTACAAGTGAGACCTGAAATCCTCAAAATGAACCCCAAGAGAAAGACACAAACCAAGATCGAGACAGAGCAATTATTTATCGGAGAAGGTGGAAACTGTTACAGCATTAGCAACTTCATGACCCAACTCATGATCAAGGTTAGGAAGATCAATCCAAGTGTCCAGAATGCAAAACAAATCCGAGCTTCGATAATCACTAAATGGGTAAAACAACACAATCTTAGAAAGGCTCAATATCTGGCAGGACATCGCTACATCAGCACCACAGAAAGCTACTTACAAAATGATCTGGAAGGCTTGTCCGAAGAAGTAAACCAGTTCCATCCACTCTAATCCCATCCGCACAAACCAACCCAAGAAACCCACCGCACAAGGCTATGCATCCTTCGGCATGCACTTGGTAAAGCGGTGTGCCTGTGGTGCGTTGGTCAGGCTGCACTCCGTAAAACTGCAAATGAACCCGCCTTAAAGCAACTACAAAAAAGCCTCTGGCCGTGATGGTTGGTTATTGATGTTCCAGCCTCGTTGCACTTGCGGCAGGGGAATCGGTATCACCGCCATCGTTTTTTTGTAGTTGTTTAGCCACCGCACAATCCCATTTGCATTTTACTCCACTTGCTGCCCATCCGCTCCTCGTCACGGCTGTTCTATTTTTTGTTTTGATTGATTGAAAGCCTGCGGCAGCTGGGCAAAAACAAAAACCACAGCCCGTGTTAGTGCGGGCCTGCGGCCACCGCCAGACGTAGCGCACATGATGATCAGTTGAAGAAGGAAAGTTGTATCAAGTGCGCTACTCACTGCCAGTCACTCCCTCTGGTCGCTTTACCTGGCAGGCTGGCGGTGGCTCCCGCAGGCGGCCCGCAAAGAGCCTACCCAGATCAAAGGACAGTGCAGGACGAAAGTTCAGAGAATACAAGACGGATAGGTTCAGAGCGCATGCCGCGCTCTGTTAAGTTCAGTGATCATAGCGACTAAGGCAGTTCGCTTGGCGCATCAGTTGAAAGAATAAATGCGCAGGACGTTTACAGCAAAAGTTGGAGATCAGTTAAGCGCATTTATCCTTCCAACCGATGTTAACTTTTGCTATCTTAACGGCTTAATGGGATGCCCAAAAATTACATATGATTATCATGAGGAAGGCTTAGAGAAAAGCACCGTTCATTTTTTTGGGCAACTAGGTGAAAAACGGGGACAGCAGAAAAATCGCATAAATTACTACCCTGGCGGATTAACCTTTAACAGCTATACCAGAACTGCAAGTTCGGCTCAGAATTACAAGTTCAACGGAAAGGAATTACAGCCAGAAACTCAGTGGTATGACTACCATGCTCGTCAATATGACCCATCCTTAATGCGGTTTATGACCATTGATCCAAGTGCGGACAATTATTTGGAATGGACTCCATACAACTATGTAGGAAATAACCCAATCAATATTATTGATCCTGATGGAAAAGACTGGTTTGAAATCAATGGAAAGATTAGATGGAGAAATAGAGAAGGTGATTATACAAATAAGAAAGGCAAGGAGTTCAAGAGTTTAGGAAAGAATGTATTGGTAGTTACCCATAATCGAGATAAAGACGGAAATGAGGAAGTGAACTCTGCAACGTTCTCCCTGTATTTAGAGAGTGATAAATCAGGTGCTACTGCTACACTAAAAGGAAATACAGTTCCGTCTGACACAGAGGATTATGGAACTTTGGCAGAAGGTGTTTATCCAGCTAAGTTCCAAGCTAGAGCTAGTAAGCCGGGTGAAAATGCTTTAATAATCAATGATGGAAAGGAAGTGCCAACTGTTAACGGTAATCCGAATAAAGAAAATTCAGATAATCTAACGGGTGTCTTTTTCCATAGAGGAAATCCTTATCAGGAAAGTTTGAAGGATAGTAATGGAAATCCTGTTTGGTCACATGGTTGTTTACTAGGAGGTTGTGGTTCTGGTAGTCTGGATAAGTTTAACACGTTCATGGGACATGCAACAGACTTCAATGGGAATCTATACTTGAGGGCTAAACCAGAACTCAAGACTAAGACGAGAGCAACTACTAGAACTCATCAATGGACACGAGTAAATGGTAAGCTGACACTGACTCCTAAAAAAACAAAATAGAATTATGAAATTTTTAACTATTGTACTTGTGTTTTTTGCTTGTGGATCATCAAACACAAACAGCGCAGCGCAGGATCAAAGTTCTGAAAAGATGCCTGATCTGGAGCAAACAAAGTGGCTTTTTAAGGTTGTGGATGGTGTTTATAATTATTATGAATTTACATCTGGAAAAGACTTTAAATATTACAGTGCAGAGCAAGAAGACATGTTCTATGGAGGTTATGAGATTAAGAATGATACTCTATATACGCTTATAAAAATATCTGCTAGTGACAGCCTTTTAGAAGAGAGTTCACCGCATAGATCACTAAAGACAAGGTCAAAATTTATAAAGAATGATAAGGGGTTGCTTTTGGTTCACAATCAGTATAAGCACACTACAGGGTGGAAAACGACAAAACCACCTTCTACGGTCATCTATATTAAAGAAAAATGATACTAACCCTGCTACGGCAGGGCTTTATCTTGTAAGTAGGAGTATAAAGCAAGTGCTGCGAAGAATATTGTTAGAATAATCTGAGGTATTTTAGTTGAATCCTTTTGTCCCTTACGCACAACTAAGTTTGCTACTTTTCTGATGCTCCAAAGAATTAGTCTTCCAGTGTAAAAAGGGATAGCTAATAGTAGTGTTGATAAAAATACATCAGCAATAAGATTAGCTAAGAGACAAACAGCGAGTATTTGTATTAGTACCTGTAAAACCTCTTGTGATAGAATAACCGAACTGATCGGTTGCCCATTAGCCACTGCATACAGAACACTGAAGGCCAAAGAGATTAATATTAGTCCTATGGCAATCCATATAGATATTTTAAGCCCTTGCCTAACTAAATCTTTGAAAACTTCTTTGAGTTTAGAGAAAGAAATCAATCCCAAGATTACAACAGATAAAGTGCCCATCCCTGCAAATGAAAGGTGTGCAGTATCAGGATCATCAGGTCCCCAAGTGTTGAGTACGAATGATCCAAGAAGCATGAAACCAAATCCTGCTCCATACATCCAAGGTTTAAGCTTCGTCATAAGCGTTAGATCATCAAGTGTGATTATGGTCTGACACTTTTTTAAGAACCAAGCTTTGAATCCAGCTTTAGCCCGTTGAAAGCCAGCAGGTAGAAAATCCATGAGAGCATAGAAAAGACTAGCAAGGGTATAAATTATTGTAAGAATGCTCAAGCCAGCTTCTCTTTAAGATCGGCTTGAAGGACAAAAGCTCCAAGGAACTCTTTTACCATCTTCTTTTTATCAGTAGAAAGTGTGTTGACTCTTTTGAATAGAGAGAGCAGTTCTTTATCAGAAATGGACTCTCCAGCCAGATCGTTGGCAGACCCGTTCATGAGATAATCGGTAGTTATGTCCAGCGCATCCGCAAGTTTTTTAAGCACATCAGTAGTTGGGCGGTTCTCGCCTCGTTCATATCGGGAAATGTTAGTGACATGTACGCCAATGTTGATAGCCAACTCATTTTGAGAGAGCTTCTTACGGCTACGTTCTTCTTTTAATCGGTCTTTAAACTCCATGCTTGCTTAGTGTATGGAGGTAAAAGTAGCAAGAATGATTATTGAAATCCAGTATTTATAAGCAAGTAGGCTTTATTAAAACCACGAAAGCTTTGTTTGATGTAAGAAGGTTTGCTAAACTTGTAAGCAAGATTGCTTAGTTGAAGAAAAATGAAAAAAATATGAGCGGCCTACCCAACAAAAGACACCTGGACACTACCAACCCAGATCACATCCTCTACGAACACGACATGATTGAGATAGCGATACTTGGCGGAATCCGAATCGATATCCTCGACCGAATGCGTGTGACACTGAAAATCAAAGTAGAACACCTGAGTTTGCGCCACAATCTGGACTTGTATAACAGCTTGCAAGTAGATAAGCTAGTGCGGATGGTAGCAGAAAGATTAGAGATCGGAACAAGTATCATAGCAGCAGCACTCATGGACTTGATTGATTTATTGGAAGCCTACCGCATAGAGGAAAAGGAGAAGGAAGTCACAGCACTGGACAAAAGGAAAATGCTCACACCTGAAGAAATCAAAGAAGCTCAACTCTACTTATCAGCACCCAACCTGATGGAGCGAACCAAAGAAGACATTGGCAGAGCTGGCGTGATAGGTGAAGAAGATAACCGATTGTTGGAATACCTGATTTACAGTAGTAGAAAAAGAGAGAACCCACTTCATGTGATCAGCTTGGGAAGTTCAGGAAATGGCAAGACCCATTTACAAGAGAAAGTAGCCGAGCTGATCCCGGAAGAAGACAAGTTGGAAATCACCACATTATCAGAGAATGCCTTCTACTATTTTGGACAAAGGCAGCTGAGAAACAAACTCATATTGATCGAGGATCTTGACGGAGCAGAAGGCGTACTCTACCCACTCAGAGAGATCAAATCCAAAAAGCGAATCACAAAAACAGTAGTAGTAAAGAATACAAAGGGAGAAACCAGAACAATAAGTTTAGTAGTAGAAGGTCCTGTCTGTGTAGCAGGATGTACGACCAAAGAATCTGTTTATGAGGATAATGCGAATAGAAGCTTCTTGATCTATGTGGATGAATCACCAATCCAAGATGAAAAGATCATGAACTATCAACGGAAGCTGGCAGCAGGGACAATTGATCTGACAGGAGAAGAAGAAGTGAAAGAGCAGTTTAAGAATATGCAACGAGTGTTGCAACCAGTCACGATCAGAAACCCTTTTGCAGAATACCTGAAAATCCCAAATGAAGTCTTTAAACCAAGAAGGACAAATGCACACTACCTAGCATTTATTGAGGTGGTGACCTTTTACCATCAATACCAACGAGAGCCCGAGGCGGACAGCCAAACAGGTGAAATGTATATCAATACAACGCTTGAAGATATTGAAGAAGCCAACAAGCTGATGAAGATCGTATTGCTCAGAAAATCCGATCAGTTGAACGGAGCTACCAGAGATTACTTCGAGGGGTTGAAAGCATGGGTGAAGAAAGAAGGCAAGGACACTTTTATGAATCGAGAAGTTAGATCAAATCTGAGAATCAAGGGAACGACATTAAGAAGATACCACCACAGCTTATTGGATGTAGGATTGATCAGGGTGAAAGGTGGAAAGAAAGCAACAGGGTATCAATATGAGATCATAAGTCCAGATGAATATGAGAAGTTGAAACAGAGCATAGCAAGTGTGTTGGATGATGTTTTAGCGGAATGTAAGCGAGCCAGTGCGCCAGACGTGAGCCACTCACAAAATGGCTCACCTAAAGCAAAGAAAAACAGTAAGTTAAGTTCAGCGAGCCAGCGAAATCAAAAAGGGAAACAGGGATGAAATCACTACCATTACAAAATCCCTCTTACCGCTTCCTAGAGCAGAGTTTTAAAGAATGGCTGGATATCCAAGGCTTTGCAGATACCACAGTTTACAACCTACCCAATCACATCAGGGAACTACTTCACTACTTGGAAAGTCAGGGAATCAATCACATCAAAGAACTGGAACTCAAACACATCTATGCACACTACGAGAAGCTGAAAGAACGGACAAGACAAAGACGGGGCGGTGGACTGAGCAATGGCCATCTAAATAAGCACATCCAAGCACTTAGAAAGTTCACAGATTACTTACGAAAAGTAGGCAGAATCCAACTGCCCGCACTCAAAATCGAAAATGAAGAAGAAAACCACAAGATCACTTTTTTAACGGAAGAAGAAATCAGAGAACTGTTTAAAGCAACAGAGAAGCGACCAGAAAGAGTGAATGTATCAGAGCTTACTTTATTGGCTATGCAAGCCAGGGACAGGGCAATGCTAGCAGTTTATTACGGTTGTGGGCTGAGAAGAAATGAAGGTGTACACCTGGACCTATCAGACATCAACTTCGACAAATCAACCCTACACGTGAGGAAAGGAAAGAACTACAAAGAGCGCTTTGTACCCATCAGCAAATCAAGTCTCAAATACTTAACAGAATACATCTACGATCATAGAAGCCAATTAGTAAAGAGCAGCACCATTGATGCACTGTTCTTGAGTCAGCGAGGGTTGAGAATGCAAGGACAAAGCTTGATGGTTCGACTCAAATCACTCCAATACAAAACCAACGATCTAACATTACAGGAAAAGGAAATAGGACTCCACACATTACGGCACAGCATTGCAACACATCTGCTCACAGCAGGAATGAAACTAGAATCCATCAGCAGGTTTTTAGGACATAGCAGTTTAGAATCCACACAGATTTACACACACTTGGCAGGACTGGAAGTAGAGAAAGAGCAACCGTTCAGCAACATCCCGAAATATGAAATAACCCAACTCCACGAGGATGAATGAAAGCGAAGAATTTATGGAGTACATGAAGAGAAGGCAGTTTAGTCGCAATACATTAAAGACTGTCAAAATCACGATCAAACTCTATCTGCAATGGGTGGCAAAAGAACGGATGGAATCAGAGCAAGTGAGCTATCAGGACTTGTTAGGATTTATGAGGCATTGCAGTAGGAAAGGAATCACACAACGAACCATCCAACACTATCTGAATACGGTTAAACACTACTACAACTATCTGGAAGAAGAAGGCAGAGTATCAGTAAATCCAACGTTAGGAATCGAAGTAAAAGGCGTAAAAAGACAAGTGCTGTATCACACCTTAGAACCCCACGAGCTGCATGCACTTTACAATCAATATCCATCAGAAACCCACCGAGACAGAAGAAACAAAGTGATATTGGGATTACTCGTTTATCAGGGAATCAGAACCGAAGAACTTAGCAGAATGACCACCAAAGAAGTGAAGCTCAGGGAAGGGAAAATAGATGTGTTAGGAAGCAGAAAGAACAATGGAAGGTTGATGCAACTGGAATCACACCAAGTCATGGACATGTACGATTACATCTTACAAGTGAGACCTGAAATCCTCAAAATGAACCCCAAGAGAAAGACACAAACCAAGATCGAGACAGAGCAATTATTTATCGGAGAAGGTGGAAACTGTTACAGCATTAGCAACTTCATGACCCAACTCATGATCAAGGTTAGGAAGATCAATCCAAGTGTCCAGAATGCAAAACAAATCCGAGCTTCGATAATCACTAAATGGGTAAAACAACACAATCTTAGAAAGGCTCAATATCTGGCAGGACATCGCTACATCAGCACCACAGAAAGCTACTTACAAAATGATCTGGAAGGCTTGTCCGAAGAAGTAAACCAGTTCCATCCACTCTAATCCCATCCGCACAAACCAACCCAAGAAACCCACCGCACAAGGCTATGCATCCTTCGGCATGCACTTGGTAAAGCGGTGTGCCTGTGGTGCGTTGGTCAGGCTGCACTCCGTAAAACTGCAAATGAACCCGCCTTAAAGCAACTACAAAAAAGCCTCTGGCCGTGATGGTTGGTTATTGATGTTCCAGCCTCGTTGCACTTGCGGCAGGGGAATCGGTATCACCGCCATCGTTTTTTTGTAGTTGTTTAGCCACCGCACAATCCCATTTGCATTTTACTCCACTTGCTGCCCATCCGCTCCTCGTCACGGCTGTTCTATTTTTTGTTTTGATTGATTGAAAGCCTGCGGCAGCTGGGCAAAAACAAAAACCACAGCCCGTGTTAGTGCGGGCCTGCGGCCACCGCCAGACGTAGCGCACATGATGATCAGTTGAAGAAGGAAAGTTGTATCAAGTGCGCTACTCACTGCCAGTCACTCCCTCTGGTCGCTTTACCTGGCAGGCTGGCGGTGGCTCCCGCAGGCGGCCCGCAAAGAGCCTACCCAGATCAAAGGACAGTGCAGGACGAAAGTTCAGAGAATACAAGACGGATAGGTTCAGAGCGCATGCCGCGCTCTGTTAAGTTCAGTGATCATAGCGACTAAGGCAGTTCGCTTGGCGCATCAGTTGAAAGAATAAATGCGCAGGACGTTTACAGCAAAAGTTGGAGATCAGTTAAGCGCATTTATCCTTCCAACCGATGTTAACTTTTGCTATCTTAACGGCTTAATGGGATGCCCAAAAATTACATATGATTATCATGAGGAAGGCTTAGAGAAAAGCACCGTTCATTTTTTTGGGCAACTAGGTGAAAAACGGGGACAGCAGAAAAATCGCATAAATTACTACCCTTTCGGACTCACCTTTAACTCCTACTCAAGAACAGCCTCAACGGCCAACAACTTCAAGTACAATGGCAAGGAATTAGAAGCAGAGACAGGTTGGTATGATTATGGCGCAAGAAGATATGATCGATGGAGATCTGGATTTGTTTCCATTGACCCTTTAGCTATGGAGTATCATGATACCAGTCCTTATGCATATGCTGCAAACAATCCTATTAGAAATATTGACCCAGATGGTAATAGTGTATGGGATTTAACTAAGAATAGAGCTCATAAGAGTGCACTAGCCAGATTTGCAAATACAAAGCAAGGGCAAAGATTTTTGGCTCAGTATGCAAAAGCAGGAGATGTTATTGGAGGAGTTCGATTTGATCAAGATGGTAAATATTCAAACCAACATGTAGCGTATTATTCTGCAAATCTTGGTGGAAGGAGGCGTGGGCTAACCAGATCATTTTTAAGAACGAAACAATCCCCTAGTGGATTAGCATTAAAAAATGTTACAAAGGGAACGGTAAGAGATAATTTGGGAGGTCTTGACAACTTATCATTTGCAGTGGACATAGGGAATGGTATCACAGAAGATCAGGCTCTTGAAACGATTGGGCATGAGTCTTTCCTTCATGTGGAGAAAACTACTCAGGATGTTGAGAAGGGTATATCCGATCTTCAGAGCGGTAAGTTTGGTAGTAGTGAAGGATTGTTTGGGGACTTTGCTTTGTTTGTACAGGGGTTATCAGGAGATGAATCTGACCACAAACTTGCTGTAGATGGAAAAGCGGCTACAATGGAGGAGTTCGTAGATGCGTTAGATGAAGTATCCGGAGGATCAAAATTCAGAGAAATGTTCGATTCTTGGAAAACAGCTGAAAAAAAGAGACAGGAAGAAAAGGAGGATTAATTAAGAGGAAATGAAAAAATCACAATACATAATTACAATTTTTGGTCTCTGGTTAGCTGGATGCTCTAGTACCGATAAACCACAGGATTTGAGTGAAGCTAAGTTGGTTATCGACAAAGATGACAATGGGAGCTTGATGAGAATCGGTTATATGCTGGACGGGAAGGAAACAGGGGAATGGAAATCATTTGTGAGAGAAAGGTTAGCTGCGGTAGTAAATTATAAAGACGGTCTACAGCACGGGAAGGAAACTTGGTTTGATAAATGTTCAGGAAGAATTATTGAGGAAGGATATAATGAAATGGGAACTTCTATTGGCCTGTGGTATAGATATACCAACGGAGAGTTGGTTGCTGTAAGTGAGTTTAAAAATGACACATCAGAAATAGTTTATCACAATCCCAAGTTCAAAAATGCGGGAGAAATCCCACCACCACCAAGTGAGCGTTATAATGATGATTGTGATGAGTTCAATGATTATTGAGGAACTGGTGGTTTAAGAAATGAAAGCCCAATCAGGCAACTGGTTGGGTTTTATTTTAAATAGCGGAATATGAAGTTACTTTTGACATTATGACCCAGAATGAGGTAAATCAAATTGAAGGGAAAATTGACTCCATTGCGGAATATGATTTAGATGAAATCTTTGCTGGTCAGGATTTAAAAGATATCAACAACCTGTTCACTTTTAAGGAAGGTAAGAAGCTACATCACCAATTAATAAAAACCTTCAAGAAAGCTATCGAAAGTGGCATTCTACTTCATGCAAGCAATCATTATCTGAAACAAGCCAGCGTAACACCAATCGTCAATGTTTTGACTAATTATGAGAATACTCTCATAAATGAGCAATTGGCTGATATTGATACTTGGTTGAATGAAATCTACAGTTATTTACTTCAATCTGGCCTTCATGATATACTAAAAAGGGACAGCCGCTTAGATATATTAAATGAGGCTCAAGCTTTAAGAGAAGAAAATGAAAGGCTTGGAAAACTTCTAAAATCAAGAAACAAAGAGTATGAAGAATTAGCTGAAAAAGTTGATGGGCTGAAACAATCTTTGGAAACCTACCTTGAAGAGAAAGAAGAAGACTACACGAAAATAAGCACCAGACTTACGGAAATAGATGAAATAAAGGAGAATGTAGAGACTTCTCAATCAACTATTGATGAAGCTCAAACAGATATACTTGAAAAGAAAGAATCGATCAGCAAGGTTGATGAAAGTGTAGCAGTGATTGAAACCACGCTATCAGGTTACCAAGAAGACTACACAGAGAACTTAGGAAAGTTTACAGAGCAGATAGAAGGTTATGACAACCATAAAGAGCGAGCAGATGAAATCAGGGAGCTTTTAGACGATCTTCTAAGCCCAGCTGTAGCGGAGAATTTGCACAGGACTTTTGATAATAAGAGTGGAAAGAACTTTTGGCCAAAATGGATTTGGTTGGGAGTGTCTTCATTATGCTTAATTGCGGTTACATGGATTTTTATAGCATTTTTAGAAGAAGGCAAGACTGAACTCAGGGATATCATAATTTATGTGATTAGAACATCTCCTGTCATTTTTGTTATGCTTTTTGGCTTGCGTCAGTACACTAATCATGTAAGGAAAGAAGATCAGTATGACTTCAAATCAGCAATGTCTCTGTCTTTGGATGCATATCTTAGGATGTTAGAAAAGGATGATACAGATAAAAACGAACTGATTAAATCGTCCGTTGAAAGAATCTATCAATCACCGTTTAAAACTACTGGGAAAGAAAAAGACATCCCGCAAAACACAATGGATCAACTAGCCTCTTTGATTAAAGAGTTAGGAAAATTAAAAGGATCTGATTAAGCACCACTAAGTGCGCTGCTAAGTGTGTCTTTAAGCTTCTTCTTAGAAATCAATCCATCAATGATTTTGAATATCGACTGCTTCTCGTCCTCATCAAGCTGTTCAAGGAATTGAAGCTTTTGTAGAGTTGACTTATCAATAGAGTTAACATCTTCCAGCGGATCATTGGAGATAAAGAAGTCGGAGATCTCCACACCAATCGCTTTAGCGATCTTCTCAAGGGTAGTAGTAGTAGGATCGGTTTTACCTTTTTCAATCTTAGAATACTGTGATTGATCCATCTTAAGAGATAGGGCTACTTCCTTTTGGGTTAGCTCTCGGGCTTCTCTTAACTTTTTAATACGCTCACCGATGTTCATAAATGGATTTTTGTATCCATAAAACTATCATTTTAAGAGTTAAGTATCAAGATGATCAAATCACGGTTGGATATATATGTCCAATACAATATGTTTGTTGAGTGGATATATCATTCCAAAGAAAAATTATGAACACAGCAAATAAACTCAACACCACCAACCAAGACCATATCATTTACGAACATCCACCAATGGACATTGCAGTTTTAGGAGGAATCCGCTTAGAAGGCTTGGATAGAATGCGAGTGACATTGAAAGTGCAAGTAGAGCATTTATCGCTCAGACATAATCTGGACTTGTATAATGACAACCAGACGGAGAAACTGATACGAAAGATTGCAGAGCGATTGGAGATAGGAACAAGTGTAGCAGCTTCCGCTTTGACAGATTTAACCGATGAGTTGGAGAAATACAGGCTAGAAGAATTGGAAAGACAAACAAGCAAAGAGGACAAACGAAAACTGCTATCCACGGAAGAGATCAAGAAAGCACAGAGCTATTTGAAGGCTCCTAACCTGATGGCGAGAACTATGGAGGATATTGGAAGATCGGGAGTGATTGGAGAGGAAGAAAATCGTTTGTTGATGTTCTTAATCTTCACATCGAGGAAGCGAGACAATCCACTCCATGTAATCAGTTTGGGGAGTTCAGGAATAGGCAAGACACACTTGCAGGAAAGAGTGAGCGCATTAATACCAGAGGAAGACAAGTTGGAAATCACTACACTATCTGGAAATGCCTTTTATTACTTTGGGCAGCAGGAATTGAGGAATAAACTGATATTGATAGAGGATCTGGACGGAGCAGATGAAGTACTGTATCCACTCAGAGAAATCAAGAGTAAGCGACAGGTCACCAAGACGGTTGTAATCAAGAATACGAAAGGAGAAACCCGAACGGTGACTTTGAAGGTGGAAGGGCCAGTATGTGTCTCAGGATGTACAACAAAGGAATCTCTCTACGAGGATAATGCGAATAGGAGCTTCTTGATTTATGTAGATGAAAGTGCGGAACAGGACGAGAAGATCATGGACTATCAAAGGAAGCTATCAGCAGGAAAGATTGATCTGTCAGAGCAATGGAAACTCATAGAGCAGTTCCAGAATATTCCCGCTAGCGCGCGTTTGCAACGCGTGCAATTTATCTATCTTTGAATCATGTCGGAGAAATACAAGTTCCATGATCAGCATGGAATTCACTTCGTCACCACTACCGTTGTTCACTGGATAGATTTGTTTACAAGAAAAGAGCTAAGACATGTTGTTTTGGACTCATTACGATATTGTCAGAAGGAGAAGGGACTTGTCATCCATAGTTGGTGTTTGATGCCAAGCCATTTGCACATGATTGTAAGTTCAAGCAAAGAGAATCTATCTGATATTATGCGTGATTTCAAGAAGCACACGTCAAAAAAGATAATTGAGGAGCTAGGACAATTTAATGAAAGCAGAAAGGAGTGGCTTTTTCGAGCATTTCAGCAAGCAGGCTCAGATTTAAAAAGGATAACAAGTTTCAAGGTATGGCAGGATGGAAATCAGCCAAAAGGAATTGAGACAAATAGCTTTCTAGAAGAGAAACTAAATTACATCCATAATAATCCAGTTGAAAGTGAAGTTGTGGATGAAGCTGAGAACTACTTGTATAGTTCAGCGAGGGATTATGCTGGGATTAAAGGTTTGCTGGAAGTTGAGGTAATAGCATAAGGCACGCGTTGCAAACGCGCGCTAGCAGGGGTAGCTATTCAAAGTAAGTGTGAAATTCTATGAAATAGTAGTTTTCTGGAATGAGCAGGAAGTACAAGTTTTACAACAAGGAAGGTCTGTATTTTATAAGTTTTGCAACAGTCTATTGGATTGATGCATTTGTACGAGATGAATATTTTCATTCTTTGATTGAAAGTCTTGAATACTGTAGAAGAGAAAAAGGGATGGAAATATTTTCATATTGTCTAATACCCAGTCATGTTCATTTGATTTTTAGAGCCAAGAACTCAAATCCAGATGACCTGTTAAGAGATTTCAAAACCTTTACTTCAAAAAGAATGCAATCGTTAATTCAAGACAATAATCGGGAAAGCAGGAAGGAATGGATATTGTTGATGATGGAAAAAGCAGGTTCTGAAAACAGCAACATTAAGAAGCGTCAATTTTGGCAGCAGCACAACAAGCCAATAGAGCTTTGGAGTCCTGAAGTTATAGATCAAAAATTGGATTACCTCCATAACAACCCTGTAGAGTCAGGGTTTGTATTGGAGCCGGAACACTGGAAGTACAGTATTGCAATAGATTATAGCGGAGGAAAGGGGTTGTTGAAGATTAATTTGGTTTAAGGTACAAGCTAGCTCGCACCAGCCCCTTTGTCACTTTCCGTACCTTATTCACCCTGTCCTACTAATACAAAATACTGAGAAGTATAAAAATAATCAGGAGCATTAGAAGCATGTCAAGTATTCTTACAAGGTTCTTAAGAGGCATGATTTGTTTACGATTCCTATTAGAAAATTCAGTTAAGAGAGTAGTTCAATGATATCATTTGGAGGTGTCGGATTTGTTATATCTACCATTATGATCAGATCTACTTCAGTTGATTTGGGAAACTTGATGCTCTAAGAAAAAAAGAATAAACCCTGCATTACGCAGGGTTTATTAAAACATCCAACCAACCTGAAAAAGGTTACTGTTTTGTGATGGTTAATTTTTTTGTAAACGCATCAGTCACTTTTTCCAATTCAAGTTTCCCGTCTTCCAATAGCACGATGTTCCAATCATCTTCCAGGTTTTCCAACAGATGATCATCCTCTACCTCAAATTCCAATAGAAGCAAAGTAGGGTCAGTATTCGTGATTGCTTCCCATTCTCCTACGAATTCTGCTCCGTCAAGCACGACTATAATGTCATCAGACGCATTAAAGGTCAGCGTTAAACCTTCGAATAGTGCAGTTCCTTCTTCCGCTGCAGAGTAAAACGAAACATTCCATGAACCAGCGGCTAGAATGGTTGTGATTTCATCTGATTTCGCTTTGTCCTCATCATCATCGTCTGTCGCTTCATCATCGTCTTCATCATCTTCCATGTCGTCATCTTCGCCATCACCATCATCATCGTCGTCTTCATCATCATTCGTTCCGTCATTGTCATCGTCTTCGTCCTCATCGTTATCAATTCCATCACCGTCAATATCGTCATCGTCATCGTTCCCCTCTCCATCTTCATCGAGATCTTCATCTTCTTCGATTTCTACGGCATCTTCCAATTCGCTTAGGATCTTGACTGCCAGGATATTGTTTCCGTCGGGATCATCTGGATGTATCTCAATCGTACCATCACCGTTCCCATCTTTTGCTCGAGACAGATCAATCGCACCATTAGGTCCGAAAATGGCATTCAAATCAAAATTGATTACAAGTACAAAACCGACACTGTCAACAACGAGATC
>Ga0316189_10001768_pt1 | contig 21339 bp, 22 predicted proteins | sample LowCovwburrow_MG_FD_204930 | JGI IMG/M metagenome (GOLD analysis project Ga0316189, IMG submission 204930) | Coastal sediment microbial communities from Maine, United States - Lowes Cove worm burrow | ecosystem: Environmental > Aquatic > Marine > Coastal > Sediment | place: USA: Maine... | reverse complement strand
CCAGTGTTTTCAATGGCGGTCACTAGGTCATTGAGATGTTGTTCGAAGGTTGTGATGAACAATGATTCGACCTCTAGCTTGGTTCCACGCATACCTTGTGGCTTACCGAGCACTACTTCGCCATCTATACGGTATGAGAGGGGGATAGCGTGTAGTATTTTTCTATTAGGTATATGTTCAAGAATACGCTCTTCACTGTCTTGCATAGCCTTCTCGAGGTCTACAGAGGTAATCTCAGAGTCAGCACGAGAAGTGATTACCTCACCTCGTGAAGTAATCTCGTCTATACCGATGCCCCCCATAGCTACGTATGCTCTTTTAACATCCACACCTGCAGCTTTTTCGGCTTGTGCAACAGCACTACGTACACTGCGGATGACATCAGTATCATTGATGATATATCCATTACGGAGTCCTCGACTTTCTGCGTACCCGGTTCCGATTATTTGAGGCAGTGTTTGCTCACCTTTGTTTTTTGCTACGCGAACAATAACCACCTTTACTTGGTAGGTTCCGACGTCTATTCCTGTTATTATTCGATCTGCCATACTTTACCTAAGTGTATACTTTTTACAGTATTTTTTCTCAGCTTTATCCATTGTTTCGCCATGGTCGAGCCCTTTCAAGTGTAAACATGCGTGTATGAATAAAAAGCCGATATACCCCTTGTGTGTCATGTCGAATTTTGAAGCTTCTTTTTTAGCGATGGTCGGAGTTATGAATATTTCACCAATGTTGGTATCTAAAGGGAAGGAAAGTACGTTTGGCGTGTAGTCTTTACCACGGTGTTCTTTATTGAGTTTTTGAGAACGTGTGCCACCAATAAAAGCTAAGGAAAGAATATATTTTTTCCCGAGGATATCATCTTTTATTTTTTCGTAGGGGAGATTGGGATATGCTCTTACAGTGCTTGTAATCCAGAAATTTTCCATAATAAGGTGTGGTCAGTATATCATTGGTGCACTATTAAAAAAACGAGCGGTGTTGCTAAGGAGAATCATAAAAACTGTGCCTGGCATTACAATAAAAAAACACCATCATATTACAGAGGTGTTTTTTATGGTTCTAATAAACTGAGCTTATCGTCGTCGGTAGGTTCGTTCTTGTATCTTACCTAGTTTTAGTTGCATTTCGTACTCAACTTTCTTATCAAGTTTTTTAAGGCGCGCTGCCTTTTGTACGTTTTCACTCTTCGTTCGAACAAAGTAGCGATTTTTTCGCATCCGCGGAATAATACCTGAGCCTTGTACTCGTTTAGTAAATCGACGAATAACGTTTGCGCTACTCTCGTTGTTATTTTTTTCTATCTGTACGTTTATTGCCATATGTGCGCGCAAGAATACCATTTGTAGGTACAGACCGCAACCCCTTATCGTGATGTGTATACAAAGAAGAATCGCCCGTCCTATGGACGAGCGATTCTTCTTTGTATATTACAGCGTAACGACGTGAGGTGAGCGTCTGAGCTTCGTCAGTAGTGCTTCTATGGATAGTTGTTCCTGTGTCCGCGTACCCATATTACGCAGAATTACTTCGTTATCAACAAATTCTTTTTGACCCATAATAATAGTGTACTTCACACCTGCTTCTTCAGCCTTACGAAGTTGTTCTGAAAGGGAATCGCTTGCGAGATCTTGGTGTACGTTAACTCCTTCTTTACGAAGTGCGTCGACAAGTATAAGACTTTTGATTTTAGGTCCGAAACCAAGCTGTACAACTGAAATGGTCGGGGTGGCAAGTTTAATTCTTGGGATACGCGCAGGGGCTTTCTTTCCGTGTAGTATCACGACTGCTCCTGCGGCAGGTATTTGTTGCTTTGTATTTTGGTACACGAATTCATTGTATCGGCCTCCACGTATATAGAGAGAAGGGTTTTCATCTCGTATTCCATCTTCAGTAAGTAAATCTACACTGAAAAGTGCGTCCGAGTAACACTTGTAGTGTCCGATGAGTTTTGGATCAATCTCGTACTGTGTTTCAGCAAAATCTAAATATTCAATGATTTCACGGAAGTGTTTCCGGCTTTTGTCGGTGAGATATTCCAGTGGATTTGGTGATTTGTATGCTAAATCATGCTCTTTTTCAATAAGATATGCTAACGCGGTTAGTGTATGTTCCTTCATGAGCTCTCGTGCAGCGTCAGGCATGTCGTCTATTCTTTTCTTTAGGTAATTGGTCAACTCACGTATGTATCGCATAGAAGAGTCCCTGTCACCTAATGAATTTATACGTACGCACTGTTGGTCATATCCCATGTCCGAAGCAAGGGCCTTTGTGGTTTGAATGAGTATAGCTTCGGCAATACTTTTGTCTACATTGTAGACTTGTAATGAAAGCGCTGCATCGTTTGAACGCGGAACCTGCTCAACTGTATAGAAAAGCACTGGTTCTTCAATTTCGTGGAATTTTGATTCACAAAAAGCATTCATTCCTGAGGTGAGTATGCCGTGTAATGCATCATTGCGGCGGTCTGCAGCCGAATCAGTATGAGCAAGTTTCTTAGGACAACCCTTACATGAGGGATGTTTTTTGAGTGTTTGCACACTTTGGAAACCGAAGTGTTCAGCAGTGTGTATCGCTTGCTTCAAAAAATCTGTTGCAGTAATTTCCATAATACTATTAGTTATTAGTGTTAATCTCGCTGATATCAGTACCTTGTAATGAGTATTCCCCCGGCATTACATTTAGCTCATTAAACGGGAATAATCGTACAAATGCTCTACCGATTATGTTTTCCCTTTGGAGAACTCCCCATGTACGTGAGTCGGAGCTACGGTCACGATTGTCACCCATTACGAAGTATTCACGATCACCCAATTCTTCTTTGATAAATGTATTTGGTGCCATTGAGGCTATGTATGGTTCGTCTAAAATGTAGCCATTAGGATGTTCATCATTGGTGATGGTGACGACATTTCCGTCAATATTCAATGTATCACCTGGGGTTCCTATGATTCTTTTTATAAAGAAGGTTGAAGGATTTTTAGGGTATCGAAATACAATAACGTCACCTGCTTCTGGTTCATTGAGATGATAAGAAAGTTGATCAACAATTATATATTCACCCGTTTGGAAAGTGTTTTCCATAGATGCACCAGATACAATAAATGGCTGTGCAATAAACATCCGAACAGGAATCACTATGATAAGTGCAATTAATGCAAATTGAATAATCTCTGTAAGAGGATGTGTCTGTTTTTCCTTGTTTGGAGTGATTGGTTCCTGGGCAGGGATATTTTGTTCCTCTTGGTGATTATTTTTTGATGTGCTCATAGCGTTGTAGGGAAGTAATGAACCCCATTATAATCGAAATTTTGCTTTGGTACAACTTACGTGAAAAATGGCCAAACAGGGGTCTGTTCGGGGGTTTTGAAAACTATTTTTCCCGTGGAATAAAATGGACTGCTAAATATATTCCTTGAATAGCTTTTATAAGATTTGCTCACACAACTTTCTCTCCTGTATACTCATAGGCATGTATTACATTGTTGGACTGGGAAACCCTGGAGAAGAATATAAAGACACACGACACAATGTGGGGTGGATGGCTTTAGACTATGTAGTGGCACTTTCTCTACCTGCTCCTGTTGCATCCAGTAAATACGCTGGGCGTATCTCTGAAGGAGTAATTGAAGATGAAGAAGTGATTTTCCTCTACCCAGACACTTTCATGAATAAGTCAGGTAGCGCGGTGAAGAAACTGGTGCCTAAAGGGGAAGAGGGGAACTTGGTTGTGGTGTATGACGACGTGGATATCCCCGTTGGTGACATCAAAGTTTCCGTAGGCAGAGGGGATGGTGGTCATAATGGAATCAAGTCCATAGTTGCTTCGCTTGGTACTAAAGAATTTGTTCGCGTGCGTGTTGGCATTGCACCAAAAGGTTTTTTTGGACAAACCAAAAGACCAAAAGGGGACCGATTGCCAAAACATGTGCTGGGGGACTTTAAGAAGAGAGAGAAAAAGGAGCTTGAGGAAGGGTTAGAAAAAGCGAAACTTGCCATTGAAACAATTTTGACAGATGGAGTAGAGAAAGCGATGAATGTATCTAATTAATCAAAACTCATTGGCAAGACCTATGGATTTTTAGTCCAGGTATCACAAAGGACCCGCGGCGAAGCCACGGGTCCTTTGTGATTTAGAGAGTAATTATACTACTCAGTCTTAGCTGCCCCTTCAGTCTTAAACATAAGAGTCATTCGCTGATCTTTTGGCTCAAACAAAGAAATCTTGAATTCATGCACGCTCCCGAGAGGAAGTTGTGTCTTTAAGTCTTCTTCGTTTTCAAACTCAGAGATGTGGACCAATCCCGCAACACCTTCTTCGATAGAAGCAAGAGCTCCGTGCTTGTTGTACTTGAGTACCACACCGTTTACGGTGTCGTCTTTGTTGTACTTCTTTGCAGCAGCGCTCCATGGGTTTTCTCGAAGTTGTTTAATTGAAAGTGAGATTTTATCGTCTTTCACTTCAATCACCTTTACTTGTACTTTATCTCCAACCTTAAAGAGTGTTCGTGTGTCTTCCACAAGTCCCCAGTCTAGTTCAGAGATGTGTACCAGTCCTTCAAGGCCATCTTCAATCTTCACAAATACACCGAAGTCTACTGCGCCAGTTACTTCACCGTCGAGTACATCTCCCACTTCGTATTTGTTTACCTTTTCTTCCTTGGCTTCTTTTTCTTGTGGTCCCTTTTCAGAGAAGATAAGCTTACCTTCTTTTTGATCTGCAGTAATAATTACTACATTAAGGTGTTTTCCAACAAGGTCGTTAAGTGCAGTAAGGATTTTGTCCTTATCTCCATCGGCCACCCGTGGGTAGTTTTCAGCAGAAAGCTGAGATGCTGGAAGGAATCCCATAACTCCTTGCCATTCGATAATAAGTCCACCCTTGTTCGCTTCCTTTACCTCAAGTGAAAGAATATTCTGCTTCTTCGCAGCAGCTTCTGCTTCACCCCAGATAAGTGCTTGTCGAGCTTCCTTAAGAGAAAGTTCAATGTATCCGTCTTCATTGCCTGCGTCTACTACTTTAGCAGCGATAGAGTCACCAATAGACACTTTTCGCAAAATATCTCGGGCGTTCATGTATTCACGACCAAAAATAAGACCAGCACCAAAAGGGTGAAGATCGATTGTAACTCGGGCTCGTCCGATTGCTGATACAGTACCTTCGACGATTTCACCAATCATTGGTGATGAAGGACTTGCCTCAACATATGACTGCATAGCGCCCATAGCAACTTCAGGAGTTGCTGTTTTTGTTCCTAACATATTGTATGTATTTGTATCCGACGACACGCGTCCGCGCAACTGTTGCTCTGGCCATAGTCCATGAGCGCGGGGTTTAACGTGTGTCGCTAGAAAGTTCTTATAAATTCGAACAATATGCCTTACAGGCACTGTTCAGGTTACCTACTATTTTTATAAAAATAGTAGGTAACCTCACACCCCTTACGAAGTGCTGACAAATATACTATATATGTGTAAAAATGCAATAAAAAAGCCACTGCATGATTAAGGTAAATCATTTTGCAGTGGCATGGCTCACCCAGTATTCTTTGGAGGGAGGGGGGGGTAAGCGAAAGGTATCTCCTTGGAGGGAGGGGGTTATCGATGGAGCTGCATAATTTGGCGCCGCGTCGACATCAGATAACCCCCTCCACATCTACTCAAAGTACTCGTTACACACGTACTCAACCGACACATGCCGGGGACTCGTTACACACGTACTCAACCGACACATGCCGGGACTCGTTACTGACAGTACAATAGCATGACACTAAACTTTTGTCAAGTTTTTATAATAAAACCCGTGAGCTTAACTACACGGGGACATCGCATGGCGACACAAAGCTAGTCTCAGGCAAAAGGAGATTTCACTTGTGCCGCCAGCAGGCCAATCTTGAATCGGGGAGAAAAAGACTGGCCTAACTAAAATCTTTAGCTACTATACTAAATGGAGAGCAATATGCAATATACATGTATCGTTTGTCTAATCAGGTAACCTCAGTAAGCCAGATAGACCTAACGGAGAGCACAAGGTATACTACTTTCATTATGGTAATTACACATCACGGAGGGCAGTGCTTTAAAGTTTCGTTTGGTGATACGACTCTTGCATTTGACCCCATTTCAAAGAAATCAAAACTATCACCAGTTAAATTTGGTTCAGACGTGGCATTCATCTCTATGCATCATGCAGACTTTGATGGAGCTGATCAGGTTGCACATGGGAATAAACAACCGTTTGTTGTGGATGGTCCTGGAGAATATGAAGTAGGCGACGTCACCGCACGTGGGTACGGAGTGAAGACGACGTATGATGGTGTAGAACGGTACAATACTATTTATCAAGTGTCGCTGGAGGGAATGAACATGGTATTCTTGGGAGCACTTAATGACCCTGACATTGATCCAAAAATTCTTGGAGAATTAGGAAATATAGATATTCTCTTTGTTCCTATTGGGGGAGGAGATGTACTTGAGGTTCCACAGGCATCAAAGCTCGCTGCGAAACTAGAGGCAAAGTGCATTATTCCTATGCATTATGATAAGAATGCCCTTGACGCTTTCGGGAAAGAAGAAGGTTCCCAAAATGGAAAGCCACAAGACAAACTTACTCTGAAGAAAAAAGATGTTGCTGAAATGACTGGTGAAGTCGTAGTGTTAAAGTCGTAGGCAGCGCCTATGACTTGTGCAACGACTGCAAGACCCTTTGAGGTATTTGACGAACGAAGTGAAGTAAAATATCCAAAGGGTGTACTGTTCCTGTAAGGAAAAGTAGTAGTAGTATTGAAGTCATAAGCTCGCGCGAGGCGTAGGGAAGTAAGACGGAAAGCCAAAGGTTTTCCGTCTTAGGCACCAACAATATGCTTAAAAAAATAGAATCAATTCGTAAGAAACCAGTAGAAGTGCGTAACCGTTATGCGTTCTGGTCAGCGCTTGGTTTTACTGCGGTTATTGCAATCTTCTGGTTGGTGAGTATCCCCTCAAAACTCACTATCTTTACGCAAGTTTCACAAGAAGAAATAGAGGTACAAGGAGGAGTTTCCCGATCCTTCTCTGAGCTGCGTGCTTCGATTTCAGAAGGATTTGATACGTTTAAACAAATAAGGAAAGATACAAGTGTTTTGGAAAAGTCTGTATCTGAAGATGGTGATGATATAGACTTCAGTTCCTTTTTCAGTACAACTACGATAAAGATTGAAGAAGATACTGCTGTTGTACCAGTTAAACAAGTACTCATTGGGACGAGCTCAAAGTCACACATTGACTCACCCGAAGAGTAGTTTATGCTACAATAGCAACCATATTATTTATACTAGCCTCAATTATCTATGCCGAAGAAGACTATTAAGGAGGAAAATGTAGAGCCAGAAAAGCAGAGGGGAATTGTGCCTCAGAATATTTCTGATGAGATGCGTACAGCATATCTCGATTATGCGATGTCAGTGATTACTTCACGAGCACTTCCTGATGTACGTGATGGTCTAAAACCTGTGCACCGACGCATTCTCTATTCTATGAGACTCAATGGTTTGACTTCTACTGCGAAGTTCAAGAAGTCTGCAACGGTAGTGGGGGACGTACTTGGTAGCTTTCACCCCCATGGTGATGTTGCGGTGTATGAATCTATGGTAAAGCTCGCGCAAGATTTTGCAACACGGTATCCTTTGGTAATAGGGCAGGGTAACTTTGGTTCTATTGATGGTGACTCTGCAGCTGCATATCGATATACAGAAGCGAAGATGTCAAAGATATCTGAAGAGATGCTCCGTGATCTTGAAAAAGATACTGTGGACTGGCGGCCCAACTTTGATGGAACTAAAAAAGAACCTGAAGTGCTACCTGCGGGGCTCCCAAACCTTCTTTTGATGGGGACACTAGGTATTGCTGTAGGAATGGCTACAAACATCCCACCACATAACTTGCGTGAGATTAGTGCTGCTGTTGAGTATTTGATCGATAATCCAGAAGCGTCTACCAACGACTTACTTAAATTTGTAAAAGGTCCAGACTTCCCAATGGGGGCCATCGCATTTGACCAAAAAGCCATCGCACACGCGTACGCCAACGGACGTGGGGGTGTGGTAGTGCGAGGTGAAACAGAGATCGTCGAAGATAAAAAAGGGAACTTCTCAATCATCATCACGTCCATTCCGTTTCGTGTGAACAAGGCAGATATGCAGGAGAAAATTGCGAACCTCGTGCGAGACAAGAAGATTGAGGGTATCCGAGAAATGCGTGATGAATCTACATCAGACATTCGAGTGGTTATTGAGCTCAAGAGTAGTACGAACCCGCAGACTGTTTTGAATAAATTATTTAAGCATACACAGCTAGAAGATACTTTTCATTTCAATATGGTGGCGCTTGTTGATGGGGTGCCTCAAACACTGTCACTGAAGGCAATATTGCAAGAGTACGTAAAGCATCGTGCGAACGTCATTCAGCGGCGTACACAATACGATTTAAATAAAGCAAAAGACCGAGAGCATGTTTTGCTTGGTTTGAAAAAAGCACTCGACCACATTGATAAAATCATCAAGCTAATTCGTGCTGCGAAAGATGTGCCAACTGCGCATGCATCGTTGATGAAAGAGTTTAAGTTCTCGGAAATACAAGCACAGGCAATCCTTGATATGCGACTGCAGAAGCTTGCTGGACTTGAACGTAAAAAGATTGAAGATGAACTCAAAGAGCTCCAGACTCTGATCAAGGAACTTGAGGCAATCTTGAAGAGTAAAAAGAAAATGATGGGAATTGTTAAGTCTGAGCTTGCAGAAGCTGCAGAAAAATTTGGTGATGACCGTCGTACAAAGATTGTAAAAGGTGGGGTAAAAAATATGAGCGCTGAAGACCTTATTGCTGACGAAGAAAGTGTTCTAGTGCTTACCCAGGGAGGATACGTGAAGCGAACAAATCCTTCAGAATACAAAACACAAAAACGAGGAGGTGTAGGAGTAGTCGATCTCAATACAAAAGAGGAAGATGTAGTGCGGACGTTGCTCACTACCTCAACACACAGTGACTTACTGTTCTTTACTGATAAAGGAAAGGTGTACCAGTGTAAAATGTTCGAGATTCCTGAAGGACGCCGTGCAACCAAAGGTAAGTCAATTATGAACTTTCTTTCCATGGCAGGTGATGAACGCGTGACTTCAGTGATTTCAGTTCGTAAAGCAGATTGGGAGGGTGAGTGGAGCCTAATGATGGTTACACGAAACGGGATAATCAAAAAGTCTGACGCTGCGTCCTTTAAGGATGTACGACGAAGTGGTCTAATCGCGATTAACCTCAAAGATGAGGACTCACTAATCGCTGCATCATTTGTAGGTAAAGGTGATGAAATTTCATTGGTTACATACAATGGTCAAGCTATCCGGTTTAAGGAAGAAGACGTACGACAAATGGGACGAACTGCAGGAGGTGTAAGTGGTATGAAGCTCAAAAAAGACGACAAAATTGTCTCTGCGGAAATACTCAAGAAAGGAGAAGAGGATAGAGAAATTCTTGTGGTGATGGAAAATGGATTTGGGAAATCTACACCTGCAAAAGAATATAAGGTGCAAAATCGAGGGGGAAGTGGTATCAAAACTGCAAAAATAACTACAAAGACAGGTAAGGTTGTAGGTGTTGCAATACTGACAAGTGAGGATCGTGTTGAAGGAGAATTGATTGTAATGAGTAAAAATGGACAGGTAATTAAACTCCCTATTAAGGATGTTCCAACGCTCGGACGTGATACACAAGGAGTGAAGGTTATGAAGATGCGGGCAGGTGACTCTATCGCCTCGGTAGTCTACTTTTAGAAAAATTGAGCACCTGCGTCGTTGCACTTCAGAAAAAAGCCCTCACGGTACGTAAGGTACCGCTCGGGCTTTTTTCATTGCACGTCGTGCATTCATCTCAATTTTTTAAAAGTAGAATTTTCAAAGTGATGCCCGTACCTATCATTCATTTTGTCATGTAAGATTTATGGGTGGATGCCATATGTTTCCTATGAAAGGGGCATTGTGATAAACACCCAAAATGGCCCTCATTTTGGGTGTTTAGGGGTTTTCTACACCTGTACATATATATGGGCAACAGTACTGTATACTTATTGCTATGACAGATACAAATACTACTACGCCACTTGTGACTGGGCGGTTTGTGGAGCCTACTACGGTAGCAACCCATTTTTATATCAAAGAGGGTGATACCGTTGCTGACTTTGGAGCGGGAAGTGGGTACTTTATGGAGATTCTTTCGCAACTTGTTGGTATTGATGGTGTCGTATATGCGTGCGAAATACAAAAGGACTTATCGGTAAAACTCGGAGAAACTGCTCGAAGTAAGGGCCTAACCCAGGTGCGTCCTCTGTGGAGTGACGTAGAAGAAGTTGGGGGAAGTAAGATCCCGGATGAGGTACTAGACGCGGCTATTGTCGTGAATACTTTTTTTCAGTTTGAGGATAAAGATGGAGCCTTACAAGAAATGTCTCGTACACTTCGTAGTGGGGGAAAGTTATTTATAATTGATTGGTCCGAATCATTCAATGGACTAGGTCCACAGCCCGGAAATATTGTGTCTGAGCTTGAGACAAAAGCACTTGCTGAACAACAGGGGTTTGTGTTCGAGCGCTCATTTGATGCAGGAGACCATCATTACGGCCTGGCATTTCGCAAAGTGTAAAACACCCTATAATACCCTTATATTGTACGAGCATTTTTGTATAACTTGCGGTTATACAAACGGGGTGGGTTATAATAAACATACTAATATAGAGATTATATATGCTGAACCTACGCCCATTTCAGATCATACTACTGTCAATCTTTACTTTTCTGGCGATTGCCGCGATTGTAGTTTTTTCTAATCACAAGTCAACTCCTTCTGCAGAAGATATCACCTATGGGAATGAAGTAGTTATTTGGGGAACGCTTGATGCAACAGTTTTTGAAGAAGTGTTTCGTAATATAGCTCAGGAAGATAAAGCGTTTTCGGTGGTAAAGTATTATTCCGTAGAAGAGCGAAACTTTGATGATGAACTACTTAATGCAATTGCAGAAGGTCGTTCTCCTGATCTTGTTGTGCTCCCCGCGGAGAAGTTAGTGAAGCATAGAGCTAAGCTGCTTGCCATTCCATATACATCTATCCCGCAACAAGAGTTTCGTTCGACGTATGTAGATGGTGCTGAAATTTTTGCTCTACGTGATGGCGTGTATGCTGTCCCGTTTGCAGTTGACCCACTGATGTTGTACTGGAACCGAGACATATTTGCTTCCAATGGTTTGGCGCAAGCACCTACAACATGGGAAGACATTGTTGCAAACGTCGTTCCAAGAATTACCGTGACTGATACCAACCGTGACATCGTGCAAAGTGCGTTGGCGTTTGGAGAGTATCGAAATGTATTCCATGCTAAAGAGGTCCTTGTGTTACTTGCCCTACAGTCAGGAAGTAAGATGGTGACAGAAAATGATCGCGGATACGTCGTTGAGCTCAATCAGTCTATGGTAGTGGGTTCACGGCCTCCAATGGAGGCAGCGCTACAATTCTATACAGACTTTAGTAATGCCAATAGTCCTACCTACTCCTGGAACCGTGCTATGGAAGATGACAAGAATGCTTTTCTTTCGGGTGATTTAGCACTCTATTTTGGCTTTGGATCTGAAGCTGAAAATATTGATCGTAAAAACCCAAATCTTAATTTTGACGTTACCGCGGTGCCTCAGGGGGGAGTGGCTACTGCGCTGCGAACGTACGGAGAGTTTTATGGATTTGCAATTCCTAATGCTGCAGTAAATGCGCAAGGAGCGTTTGCCGCAGCGAACACTATTACCTCAGCAAAGTATGTTGATGAACTAACACGGAGCCTCAATCTAGCCCCGGTACGGCGCGACCTGATTGCTGCAGGAGATAGCAGTCCGTATCGGTCAGTTATGTTGCAAAGTGCACTGATCACCCGCGGATGGCTCGATCCTGACCCATCTGAAACAGATAGTATTTTCTTGCGCATGTTAGAAGATGTGGTTTCAAACCGAGCGCGGGTAGGTGCTGCTGTGGGTGACGCAATTAATCGTTTAGTTCTGGAATATTAGTATGAGAAACTTGAAAAGTATTGTAATAGCTCTGATCCTACTTTCTGTAGTTTTTGGTACAGAAACTTCGGTGTATGCGACCCATACTGGTAACCCAGTTGATCATCAAGGGGGTATCGGTACCCCAACAAATCCCAACTCTGGATTAGGTACCCCAACAAATCCCAACTCTGAATTAGGCACCCCATCAAATCCGAATCCACCAATCAATGGTTCAATACAGTTAGAAAACCCTCTTAAAAATATAACCTCTATAACGGGCTTCTTTGTGGCAATTATTGAAATTCTTATAATATTTGCTGTTCCGTTCATTGTATTCTTTATTATTTACGCCGGATTCCAGTATGTTGTAGCCCGTGGTAATCCAGAGGCAATCAAAAAAGCCCACGCAGCGCTACTCTATGCGCTTATAGGTGGCTTGTTAATTCTTGGATCAAGAACATTATTGACGATTATTGAAAACACTGTGACACAGATTAAGTAATTATTATGACTGATTTTAAAGGACTTGTTGCTCACTTTTTGGACCTCATAGCACTTATTGTGCCACTTATTTTTGCCCTTACTATCGTTGTTTTGTCATGGGGGATTATAAAAGCATGGATTATTAATAGTGGCGATGAAACAAGTGTACAAGAAGGGAAAAATATGGCACTTGTGGGCGTAATTGCATTGGTGTGTATGGTTGGTATATGGGGGATATTGAACTTGTTACAAAATGCGATCTTCCCAGGCAGTTTCTAGAGATATACACATAACCTGGTATATGTTTAGTATTGTATAAAAACTCTTGTATAATGAGAGGAACAACTTATAAATTATGTTAATGCAGAATATGAAAAAATTTGGTATCTATACACTGGCGCTTGCGTTAGTGATTCTCCCTGGAGTGGCATTTGGCCAGTTTGGTGAAGTAAACGACTTCCTTGATGACGTGTCGTCATTTATTAATAGTACACTTATACCGTTAGTATTTGCGATTGCACTACTTATTTTCATTTGGGGTATCTTCAAGTTCTTTATTCTTGGTGGTTCAGATGAAGAAACACGAAAAGAAGGTAAACAGCTTATGCTCTGGGCAATTATTGGTTTTGTGGTGATGGTTTCAGTATTTGGTATTGTAAACCTTATTGCAGGAGGTCTTGGATTCTCAGACGATGAAAATATCCAGAATATTCCGAACGTACCTACGAACAACCGATAGACTTCTGAGTTCTTAAAAGACCTGTTTTCTTATGTGAGAAAACAGGTCTTTTGTATGTTTACTATAAAAAATCCCCGGCACATATTGTGTACCGGGGAGTAATCCTCATTGCAATTTTACCAATAGCGAGGAAAGTTTGCTACAACATGTAGCGTGTCACTTGCTTTCAATGGACGCACCTCAAATGTTTTTATTAGAAGTGTTGATTTTGGTGCTGCACCATATGCTTCCCAAGGAAGCCAGTTCCCATCATTGTTGTAACGAATCACAGCAGCAATCGAATCAGTCTTCTGTAAAGTAAGCTGACATGACGTCTGCATCGTTAGTCTCAATGGACGGGTGCTAGTTGCAGTACCGTCCACAAACTTGTTGGGTCCGCAAAGCGATGTGTGTGTGGGTTCAGAGTGTGCAGAAGTATTATCTTTACACTCTCCGCCCACAACACATTCTTTGTACCAGGTTTCACGATCCTTAATGAGTGCTTGTGTTGGTTCCCATTGAGTAAAGGCGAAAATAAGAATAGCAACCATAACAAATTCCCAAGAACCCACCACTGTACCGAATACTAAATTCATCATTAATCCTGTAACAATGATTGCAAGCATGGGCACAAAGAGAAGGTAATCATACATAAGTAATGCATACACAAGTGCAACACCAGCTATATAGAATAATATTCTGTACTTAAGGACCCAGTTCGTCAGTATTTTTATTAACCCTCCGTCGGATAGTGCCGTCGGAGAATTTTGTGTGTAGCCTGCCACGTTTTGTGCTACTTTGACAATAGTGCTACCTTTTATATATATGAGGTAGGCTATGCCGATAATAACTAAGGCAAGTACAAATTGTAGATTTGGATTATAAAGCATCTTCCTTCCTTTCCATCATTTTTTTTCCGATACCCAGAACTTGTTGGATACCGTCAGTTCCGATGATTACATCACCTTTACCGATAGTGTTTTCGGCCACCTCAGCAGCAAGTACTGTTTGTGCTCCCTGGCTTCTGGTAACTTTAGCTATGGCTTGAATACCACGACCACGACCAGCTCGAATCGATTCTTCAGCAGCACCATCACCCTCTCCTTCAAGAGTGCGCTTTGTCTTTTCAGCTTCCGCGGCAATAATGGTTTTTGCGGCAGCTGAAGTAGCGATGGCAACTTCACCCTTAGCAATACCTATATTATCAAGTGTGACAGCAATGGCTTTGCCATAATCAAATGGCACAAGGCCACTATCTTCAATAGCAATACCCCATTCTGCGACATCTTTCTTACTTTCTGCTTCAAAAGCATCCTGAATGTCTTTAAAGCTGGAAGTGAGTTCAGCAGGTGTCATCTTGGTGATGTGTTGAGTGAGAATAGTTTCACCTTTATCACGCAGATTCTGTGCAGCTCCTGCTTCTGATCCGAGCGCAAGCTCATACAAGAATGGGTCTACAACATGCCACCGATACCAGAAAGATGGTGTGATAGTTAACTGTGTGTTCAATGGGTCATCATTTGCACCAGTATCATTACCAGGTCGTTTTGTGGTGATTCGAATGGGGCGAACTTTTGTTCTTGCAACTTCCTTGCCGTCAATCTCAATTATGGCGACCCTGAGAGGTTCTTTGTCAGATGTTTTTTGAACATCTTCAGGTTCACCTGGCAACTGGATTTGCATGACAACAGCCGGGATGATGTGTACCTGGAAAATTCCCAGTGGCACAAACCACAGGCCACCCCCCGACATTTTTAACGCTGGTTTTCCAAAAAGAAAAGCTGCGCCAAACACAGTGTTCTTCAGGCTTCGCAACGATAGAACAAACCACAGGGTAAGTCCAGCAGCAGCCAAGGCTCCAACGGAAATACCATTTGTCTCAGCAATATCCCAATTTGTATATGAGAAATATATGCTGATTCCCATAATTAGAAATGATAGGGTGATTCCAAATAGGTACAAACTGAAGTGTGGGGCTGCAAGTTTTCTCAGTTTTTCTATATCTTGATCTTGTGTCATGTCAAAGTCCTTTCTAAGACTTGCGGCCGCGCTAGCGGACCACTGTTCATTATATAGCCGTTGCGGCTCGCCACTTTTCTCACTGTATTGTAAGGAAAGAGGGAAGCTGCAATATGGCTACTCCACTTCTTATAATAGCACAATATATAGATAAAGTCAAGCATCTACCATAGTTTTTTCGCTGCAAGAGCTATATTGTAAGCCATATTATAGATTTTTATCTGGAATTTACGACAAAAACAGGTTTTCCGCAAGAAAAATCCGCTTTTGACATAAACTATGTGTATAATAGAGCTATGTTTAGTCTCATACATAGTGCTCATGCACAGGCTTCTGATGCACAGGTAGCCGCACAGTGTTTTGTCAACAGAATTAACGAAGTCATACTCTTTCCATTGATTGCTTTGTTGATGGCAGTAGCATTCCTTCTGTTTCTATACGGAGCGTTTGAGTATGTAAAAAATTCCAATAATGAAGCCGCAAGAGAAACTGGACGAAACCATCTTGTATATGGAGTTATTGGCATGCTGGTAATGCTTTCTGCAATGGCAATTTTGGGTATTGCCGCAGGTACTTTCGGTCTTAATGTTCCTGATGTGAGTTGCGGTTCACTTGTAGCTCCGTAGGTTGAAGTGGTTGAATATATACGAGAGTTTCTGTATGATGCAGGACAATTGACTATGAAAAAAGATCTGCGACCACGATGGGAGAAAAAGGCAGCAGTAGCTGCTGATGGCATTGAACGCATCACCTTTTCCTTTTATAAATACGTACGTATTGAGGACCCTGAAAAGCTCCAAGAGGAGCTTTTTGAACGATGGTCTACGCTGGGGTGCCTCGGCCGTATTTATATCGCTAGTGAGGGAATTAACGCACAGATGAACATTCCTATGAAGAACTGGGCTCAGTTTGATGCGTATATGAAATCAAGGAAAGAGTTTTCAGGTGTGCCGTATAAAGTTGCTGTTGAAGAAGGGAAGGAGTCTTCTTTTTTCAAGCTTATGATACGGGTGAAAGATAAGATTGTGGCAGATGGTCTGGATGATGATTCATTTGATGTAACAAATACTGGGGAGTATCTTACAGCAAAAGAAATGAATGAATATATTGATGATCCAGAAGCAGTGGTTATCGACATGCGTAATATTTATGAAGCTGAGGTTGGACATTTCCAAGGGGCTATTTGTCCCGACGTGGATACATTCCGTGAGGAACTCAAGATAACTCCTGAGACTCTGAGAGTTCACAAAAATAAAAAAATGGCTATCTATTGCACTGGTGGTATTCGTTGTGAGAAGGCAAGTGCATGGCTTAAACATAATGGTTTTGAGAATGTAAAACACCTTAAAGGAGGGATAATCGACTACAAACATCAAGTAGAAGCAGAAGGGTTGGATAATAAATTTCTTGGTAAAAACTTTGTCTTTGATGAACGTCTTGGGGAAAAGATTGGAGAAGAGGTGATTGCCACCTGCCACCTTTGCTCAAAAAATAAGGCTGATACGCACTATCACTGTGAAAGCCAGGCTTGCCATGTGTTATTTATTGGATGTGAAAGCTGTATCCAGAAGAAGAAAGGGTTCTGCTCATATAAATGTCTAACACTCAACAAGCTCCCACTGAAAATAAAGAAGAAGCTTTCACAGAATAACTATAAAAATAAACCTGATGCATTTAAAAAACATAGGCTGAAGTCTAAGTTTAAGATTGGCGCGTAAGTATAGGGAACTTGATTCCTACGTAATCAGTATAGGTTATCAATATTTCTTACAAAATATCAGGTAACCTTTTCAAGTCCCACTCCGACTACATACAGCAACAGCCCAGAAAGCGATGCTTTCTGGGCTGGCTGCATGTGCCGGGAGCGGGACTTGAACTCTACGAGTTCAGTAGCCTTTACCGCTATTTTAAAAAATAGCAGGCAAAGGTTTCAAGTCGTGCAACGGGTCTTTTGAAGAAAACCCTGCACCCGTTACCAGAACATAATAAAAACGCCCGAAGGCGTCTTTATATTGTGCCGGGAGCGGGACTTGAACCCGCACGAGTTGCCTCACAGCAGTTTAAGTGCTGCATGTCTACCAATTCCATCATCCCGGCATTGGCCGATATCATATCATATTTGCTTGGATTGGTAAGCTTAAGATGGTAAAGTGTTGCATACAAAAGTCCTGGTGGCGAAGTGGTTAACGCATCGGTTTGCAAAACCGACACGCGTGGGTTCGACTCCCACCCAGGACTCATAAATAAAAAACTCCCTTAAGGGAGTTTTTTATTTATGACTCCCACTCCCACACATCCTCCCTTGTTTTCCCCTTAATTTTCTTGTACACTCTTGCCACACATCCGCCCTTAGCTCAGTTGGTGGAGTGAGAAATGACGCAATGTCATTTCGCAAGAGGTTGCCAGCTATGAAATAGCGACAACCTGTACAGCTCCTGTACAGGAGGCTCCCTCTTAAGGAGTTTTACACACCATATCCGCCCTTAGCTCAGTTGGTAGAGCAGCTCCCTCTTAAGGAGACGGTCCGAGGTTCGAGCCCTCGAGGGCGGACTGATACAAAAACTCAAACAGTGCTTAAGCACTGTTTGTGTTTTTTAGTATCAGCCACGCCCTCGAGGGCTCGAAAAGGTTGCTTACGATTCTGAAAGAATCGTGACAACCTGTACAGCTCCTGTAAACAAGTTTTCTAAAACTGCATTCATAAGTTAAATAAAAGTAAACTTTAATTTACTTATTCATTTGTCTTAGTAAGGAGAGAGACCCCTCGAGGGACTGAGTCGGCATTTACCCTCAACGAACACTAACCCCTCACCACCATTGAGATACCGTATAACCTATGCTACAATCTCGCTGTTCAGACGAAACAAATGCCGGAGTGGCGAAATGGTAGACGCGCCTGCCTTAGGAGCAGGTGGAGCAATCCGTGGAGGTTCAAGTCCTCTCTCCGGCACAAAATATAAAAACACAATGCGCAAGCATTGTGTTTTTATATATTTTGCACCGGAGAGAGGACTTGAAAAGGTTGCCTGATATTTCGCAAGAAATATCAGGCAACCTGTACAGGTCCTGTAAACAAGTTTTCTAAACCGGCACTGGTAACTTAAATAAAAGTAAACTTTATATTTAACTACTCATTTTCTTTAGTAAGGATCAAGATTCCTCTCTCGCCAATAAAAAGCGCCATCTCGGCGCTTTTTTATATCCCTCCTCCTCCAGTTTTTTCGCTGCCTCCATTTCCAAAAATATAATATCTGTATACCGGACACAGAAATTCTGTTTATACAAAAGTACTTTTGCTTCGAAAAGATACAGCAAAAAATCTGGCTGTAAATAATTCATCCCTCGTCACTGAACTAAAGTTCAGCTTCTCCACCTTCATCATTTTCGCTCAGTTTTTTCGCTGCCTCCATTTCCGAAAATATAATATCTGTATCCTGTCGATGACGCTCCCCAAAATCAATCTGAAACTCTAGGTGGGGGATTACCTTAATTCGCATATGTTTACGGACGTACCGCCGTAAGTCTCCAGCGCAACGCATAAGGTAAATGAGAGCGGTGCCTTGTTTATCTTCTGGGATTGTCGTAAAGAAAATTGTTGCGTTCTTGTAGTCTTTAGACACATCTGCACGGGTAATAGTGATAAGCGGATCGGTGTTCGCTTCTTGCTGAATGTATTTTGCAGCAAGCTCCGAAAGGAGTCCTGCTACTTTTGTTTGTCGGTCTTCGTGCATATAAAAATTATGTGACCACCGTGTCAAACCCTTCAATGTAATCTCCGGGAGCAAGAGTAGTTTTTGACTCAATTTGCATACCAAACTCGCCGTCACTTACAGAATCAACATCTTGCTTAGCGTGTTGTAGATTGGTGAGCTTTCCTTTACCAACTTCAATGTCTCGTCGTAGAATACGTACCGATTGACCCATTTTGATAGTCCCTTCATCGAGGCGACCTCCAAGCACGTGGGTGTTTTTTTGTGTACTGAAGTACACCAGAATTTTCGCTTTCCCCGTTACTGACTCTTCTTCTTTTGTGGGTGTTCGATTCTTAAGTGCAGTGTTGAGCCATTCAGAAAGTTCATAGATGATACTAAAGGTGTCGATTTCTACCTCCAGGCGTTCAGCAAGCTCTAGTGCTGCACGGTCAGCTTTTACATTGAATCCAACGATGATTGAATTTTTGGTAGCTGATACATTTTGTACATCAGCTGCAGTTATATCTCCAACACTTGCTTCTATAACTCTAATAGCAATACGGTCTGATTCAAATTCGTCGAGCTCGTGTTTGATTGCGTCGATAGTACCGAGCATGTCTGCCTTAATCATAATAGGTACGATAGGAAGGTTTGTTCGTACAAATTTTTCTGTGGTCATGCTGATTGCAGCGTCAGTCACCATTTTTTCAGCTTCTTTCTTTGTTGGTACGGTATAAAATGTAGCTCCAATTTTAGGAATTTCGTTGAATCCGACAATTCCTACAGGTTCAGAAAGGGTAGCCTCCTTAATAGTTTTTCCAGTGAAATCTTCCATGATGCGCACAGGTGCATATGCAGTTCCTGATACTACAAATGAGCCACTTTTGAGTGTTCCATTTTGAATCATGAGTGTCGCAGTAGTACCACGCTTCTTATCCATATACCCTTCAAGAACTGTTCCTGTTGCTGGTGCACCAGCGTCACCAGTGAGCTCAGCTATGTCAGCGGCTAGAACTACCAAGTCTAGAAGGTCGTCAATACCTTCTCCTGACTTTGCTGAAATACCAACCCATGGAATATCTCCACCCATTCCTTCTATATAGATTTCATTTTCAATAAGACTGGATTGTGTTTTTGGGATATCTGCACCTGACTTATCAATTTTATTGATGGCAACAATAAAAGGAACGTTAGCAGCTTGGATACATTTTAGTGCTTGAAGCGTTTGCGGTTTCACACCGTCTTCTGCAGAGACAATAAGAATAGCAATGTCAGCGACATCAGCACCGCGAAGGCGCATTTCCTGGAATGCAGCATGCCCCGGTGTGTCCAGGAAAGTAATTTTCTCCTGCGACCCTTCCTTGGTTTTGTGATTTACTACGTATGCTGAAAGGTGCTGGGTAATACCTCCCGCTTCACCATCTACTACGTTTGACTTACGAATGTAGTCTAGAAGTGTTGATTTACCATGGTCAATATGACCCATAATTACGACCACGGGTGGTCGTTTTTCGATGGTGTTTTTTGTAGGAGATTTCTTTTTTGCCATACTGTATGCTGATATTATTTGAGTAATGAAAAAGCCCGTATTTCAGGCGTTTAGTGCCAATAATGTAGCATATATTAGGAATATTGGCTATATGAGAAACTTATGGCATTATATACACAATGATGAAGTTTCTCAGGAAGAAGAAAAAACGAATATATCTTGACTACGCAGCAGCTACCCCTGTGCGTATTGAGGTACAGCAGGTGATGAAACCGTACGAGGATAGATTTTTTGCTAACGCCAGTGCTATACATCAAGAAGGGGTTACAGTGCGCAACGCTATTGAGTCCGCGCGAGAGCGACTTGCGCGTATTTTAAAAATAAGGCCCACTGGCATTGTGTTTACTGGAAGCGGCACGGAGAGTAATAATCTTGCTATTTTAGGCGCTGTAGAGGCACGACATGAAACTGGAGTATCGTATGGGGACATGGAGATTATATCCACAAAACTGGAACATCCCTCAATTGGAAAAGTGTTGGAGTACGTTGAAAAACTTGGTGTAAAAGTGCGATATATGGATGTCGATGAAGATGGGCTCATTAAAGTGCCAACGTTACATGCACTGCTTACCGAACAAACTGTTATTGTATCTTTTGCATATGCCAACAGCGAAATCGGAACAGTGCAAGAAGTCGGAAAACTTGCAAGGATTGTGCGAGCCTTTGAAGTAAAAAACGACACGCGTATCCTTGTGCATGTAGACGCAGCTCAAGCTCCTCTTTGGCTCCCGTGTCAACTTGATGGGTTGCTTGTTGATATTCTTACGCTCGATGCAGGGAAGTGTTATGGGCCAAAAGGTGTTGGTGTTCTTGCGA
>Ga0316189_10001767_pt1 | contig 21340 bp, 9 predicted proteins | sample LowCovwburrow_MG_FD_204930 | JGI IMG/M metagenome (GOLD analysis project Ga0316189, IMG submission 204930) | Coastal sediment microbial communities from Maine, United States - Lowes Cove worm burrow | ecosystem: Environmental > Aquatic > Marine > Coastal > Sediment | place: USA: Maine... | reverse complement strand
ACCCCAACATCGCGCAACTCCACGACAGTGGCGCCACACCCGACGGCCTGCCTTTCTTTGTCATGGAATATGTGGAAGGGATACGTATCGACCAGTACTGCGATCAGCAGAAGTTGACCATCCCCCAGCGGTTGGGTCTGTTCGACAAGGTGTGTGGGGCGGTCAGCTACGCGCACCGCAACCTGGTCATTCACCGCGACCTCAAGCCCGCCAACATCCTCGTCACGCCTGAGGGCGAGCCCAAACTGCTCGATTTCGGCATTGCGGGGTTGATGGACACGACCGGCATCCAACGTACCAAAACCGCTGTGGGACAGCAAATTTTTACCCTCGAATATGCCAGCCCCGAGCAGGTCAAGGGGGCGCGGCTGACTGCAGCTAGCGACGTTTACTCCCTGGGAGTCCTGCTTTTTGAGTTGCTGTCGGGACATCCGCCCTATCGTTTTGATGGCGGTTTGGGCCCAGAGCGCCACCGGGCCGTGTGTGAGCAGGAACCGGAAAAAGCCAGCACGGCCATCACCCATAAAAGCGAGCGCCGTACTGCGGAGGGGACGACGATCCTCGTGAGCAGTGAAGTAGTGTGCCGCGCCCGCAGCGTTGAATTCAACCACCTGCGCAGCAGCCTGAAGGGCGACCTGGACAATATCCTTTTGAAGGTTTTGCGCAAAGACCCGGAAGCACGTTATGCCTCGGTAGACCGCCTGGCGGAAGATCTGGAGCGGCACCTCGAGGGTCTACCAGTACACGCTCGTCCCCTGACACTGAGATACCGGATAAGCACCTTTAGCCACCGTAACAAGGGAAAGTTGGCTGCGGCCGTAGTGTTCGTGCTGCTTTTGCTGGGGTTTTCCTATGTCACGCTTCAGCAACAGCGTTCAACCGCGCGAGAGCGGGACCTGGCCCGAGGCGAGCGGGACGCGGCGCAACAGGTGACCTCCTTTTTGACCCAGCTGTTTGAAGACTCCGACCCAGGAAAGGCACGAGGAAAAGAGATGATCGTCAGGGAGGTCTTGGATAAAGGGGCGGAAAAGATTCGAGGCGAACTCGAAGGGCAACCGGAAATCCGTTCGCGACTGATGTTGGTCATGGGCGGTGTGTACCAAAACCTGGGATTGTATGAGGCGGCCGAGCCCCTGTTGGTGGAGGCGGTGACGCAACAGAGATCCCTACACGAAAGCCATCCCGAGCTTGCCTCGGCTCTGCACAGCCTAGGCAAATTGCGAAGGAAACAAGGGGAGTACCGAGCCGCAGAATTCTTGTATCGCGAGTCACTGGCCATGAGGCGCAAGCTTTTGGGAGAGAGCCATCCCGATGTGGCTCAAAGCCTGAACAGCCTGGCATTTCTGCTCCAGGTCAAAGGAGACCATGAGGCGGCCGAGCCCCTCTTCCGTGAATCACTGGCCATGAGGCGCAAGCTTTTGGGAGATGACCATCCCCATGTGGCTTTAAGCCTGAACGATCTGGCACTGCTACTCAAGTCCAAAGGTGACTTTGAAGCGGCCGAGCCCCTCTATCGTGAATCACTGGCCTTGAGTCGCAAGCTGTTGGGAGAAAACCATCCCGACCTGGCTACAGGCCTAAATAACCTGGCAGTTCTGCTCAAGGCCAAAGGTGACTATGGGGCTGCCGAGCCCCTCTTCCGTGAATCACTGGCCATGAAACACATTCTGTTGGGCGATGACCATCCCCTTGTCGCTACTGGCCTGAACAACCTGGCATTTCTGCTCCAGGCCAAAGGTGACTATGAGGCGGGCGAGCCCCTCTATCGTGAATCTCTGGCCATGAGGCGCAAGCTATTGGAAGATGACCATCCCCATGTGGCTGCAAGTCTGAACAATCTGGCACTTCTACTCAAGCTCAAAGGTGACTATGAGGCGGCCGAGCCGCTCTACCGAGAAGCACTGGCCATGAAGCGCAAGCTGTTGGGAGACGACCATCCCCGTGTGGCTTTAAGCCTGAACAACCTGGCACTTCTATTCACGGCCAAAGGTGACTATGAGGCGGCCGAGTCTCTCTGCCGAGAATCACTGGCCATGAGGCGCAAGCTATTGGGGGATGACCATCCCGATGTAGCTAAAAGCCTGAACAATCTGGCACATCTATACACGGCCAAAGGTGACTATGATGCGGCCGAGCCGCTCTACCGAGAGTCACTGGCCATGAAGCGCAAGCAGTTGGGCGATGATCATCCCAATGTGGCCTTCTCCCTGATGGGCCTGGCAGACACGCTGACCCTCAAAGGCCATGCCATCAAGGGCGAGAGCCTGGCGGCCCAAGCACTGACTATCCTCCGAAAGGCCTTGCCCACCTCCCACTTTCGCATAGCTGAAGCGGAAAGCATTATGGGCAACTGCCTGGCGGGCCAGCACCGTTTCGAAGAAGCGGAACCCCGGCTGCTTCGAGGTTATGAAGATCTGCTGGCTGGGAAGGGCGCCCGCTCAGAAAAAACGGGGCAAGCACTGAAACGCCTCGTCGATCTTTACGATGCCTGGGGCAAGCCCGACCGGGCCGCCCGCTATCGGGCGCTCGCGACACAAGCCACGAATGGGAAAAACAATTAGGGTGACCTACAGAACCCCGCGATAAGGGGGACAGCGGTCATTAACGGCGCTAATGCCTACAGCCCTGACGGGTCAGCCCTGCGGCGTATTCGCCCTTTCCAGCGGAAAGTAGAGCCGTACGGTGACACCGCGGTGACCGTCACTGTGGATCTCGACCCTGCCCGCGAGACCTGCCATGACAGTGGCAGTGTAGTGGAGCCCGAATCCCTGGCCGCCTTTTTTGGTGGTGAACCCCTGGAGACAGCATTTGTCGCGAATCTCGGCATCGATGCCAGTGCCGTTATCGCTCAGGTCAAGGCGTACCACGTCGCCCTCATGCCGCGTGTGCAACACGATCTCCGGCTCGACCACATTGATCACGGCCTCGCGAGCATTCTCAAGCAAACAGGAGAGCATGCGGATCACCTTGGCTTTTTGCATAGGAACCAACGGCAGAGGCTGGAGCTCCTGCCGCACCGCGATTGCCTGGCTTTCGAATAGGGAAGCCTTCATCCGCAATGCTTCTTCCACCAGCCGATTCAAGTCAAGTGCTTCACTCACGGGTCTTTTATCGATGTAGTCCAGATGGCTCCGCAGGGCCGACGACATGTGTTTCGTCAGTTCCTCCAAATGCAGGCTCTCCTTTTCCAAAAAGTCCATTTGGTTTTTCCAGTTGCTGGAGATGGTGGTGAGCGCCTGGGGCACGCGCCGGGCTCGGGGGTCTGCCTGGAAGAACTGGCCCAGGTCTTCTTGCTGCTCTACAAGCGTCTGGATCTTTTCCAGCAGGTTGGGCCATTTGTGCTGCCTGGCGGTTGTGCAGATGAGCTGGGTGGCCACCATGACGCTGTTGAGTTGGTTGCCCATATGGTGCAGCAGTTCGGAGGCGATTTCGGCCATGCCAGCCTGGTGGGCGGTTTCGACCAGTGCTTCCTGCGCCCTCACAAGGTCTTCAGTTCGTTCGCGGACCCTGGCCTCCAAGTTGCGGTGGAGGTTCAACAATTCCAATTGGGTATTGATTCGGGCGAGCAACTCCAGCTTGCCGAACGGTTTGGTGATAAAATCATTGGCGCCGGCCTCGAAGGCCCGTGTAAGGTCCGACTCTTGGTTGCGCGCGGTGAGCACGATGACAGGCAGGTTCTGCAAGCCCGTCTTCTCACGCAAGCGCTGGCAGACTTCATAGCCGGACATGGTCGGCATCATGATATCAAGCAGCACCAGGACAACCGAGGGCTCCCTATCCAGAAAGGCCAGGGCTTCGGCCCCGCTGCCCACCTCGGTGAGCCGGTACGACTCCAAGGAAAGCAGGTTGGTGATCACCAGCCGGTTCATGGGCTCGTCATCCACCACCAGAATATGGCCCCGGGTAGCTCGCGGCAAGCTCGCTTGTTTCTCAGCACCCATGGCGCACGGTTCTTCGCGCACCAACACTTTCGAGACCGTGACGGGTGCCGCTATTCGTTCGGGCTGATCTGTTTCATCGTGCAGGGGTAGGCTGAAAAAGAAGATCGAGCCTTGGGGTTTATTGGTGCGGACCCCAATTTCCCCACCCAATTGTTCGACCAGTTTCCTGGTTATGCTCAGGCCTAATCCGGTGCCCTGGTATTCCCTGGACGTGACGGCGTCCAATTGGTGGAACGATTCGAAAATGGCGTGGTGCTGGTTTGTGGGGATGCCGATACCGGTATCGACCACACTGACCTCCACGTGGCTTTCGTTCACCCGAGCGGAGACGGTTACGCTCCCCCTCTGGGTGAATTTGACGGCATTGCCCACCAGATTGTGGAAGATTTGCTGTACCCTGTTCTCATCCGCCCGGACCGGTGGCAGGCCCGGCTCCACCTCGTTGCGCAAGACCAGATCCTTGCCGCCCGCAAGCGGGGCGGAGAGGGCCAGCACCACCTCGGTCGCCGCGTGTAGGTTCACCGGCTCGAGCTGCATGGTCAGCTCGCCCCCTTCCATCTTTGAGAGATCGAGGATGTCGTTGACCAGGGCGGCCAGGCGTTTGCCGGCGGCCGCGATCATGGTCAGGTCGGAGGAAAGCTTGTGGTTGAGGGGACCCGCAACACCGTCGAGCAGCGATTCCGTTACACCGATGATACCGTTGAGCGGCGTGCGCAATTCATGGGAAGTATTGGCCAGGATCCTGTTCTTGAGGACATCAGCTCCGCCTGAGGCACTGGCCGGCTCTTTCGGTGCCTGGGTTTTACCGCGCAGGCGGGCCGAGATCGCCACCAGCAAAATCATGGCGATAACATAAAGGGCATAGGCCCCCGGGCTGCGCCACCAGGGCGGCAGAATTCGTATTTCGACGGCGGTGGCTTCTTCGTTCCAGACCCCTTCCCGGTTACTCGCCTTGACGCGAAACCAATAGGTGCCTGAACCCAGGTTTGTATAACTCGCCGTGCGCCGATTTGTCGTGGTGGTGACCCAGTCACGGTCAAAACCTTCCAGGCGATAGGCATAAGCGACCTTGGGCGAAAGGGAATAGCAAGGTGCCGCGAAAGAAAAATTGAGGGCAGCCTGCCCGTGGTTAAGGACCATGCGCTCGCGATACTCGATCACCTCATCCGGGGGCGAACTGGAGCGCAGATCCTCTGGTCCTGCCGAGCGATGATCGATTTGGAAAGAAGTTAAAACCACCGAGGGTACTTCGTCATTCTTATTCAAATGCTCGGGATAAAACGCATTAAGGCCCCTGTTTCCACCAAAGTAGAGCCTTCCGCTCTTTCCCCTGGCGTAGGCACCCTGGTTGAACTCATCGCCCTGCAGGCCATCGTGAAACCCGAAGCTCTCGAAGCTCTCCCGCTTGGGATCGAAACGGGACAGGCCCTGGTTGGTGCTGAGCCACAGCATGCCTAAATCGTCGGAAAGGATACCGTAGACGGTATTGTTGGGCAACCCGTCTCGACTGCGATACCCTCGAAAACCATTTTGTTCGGGTTGCAGAAGGTGAAGACCGCCCCCGTTGGTGCCTACCCACAAGTGTCCGTTCCGGTCTTCGTGTAGAGAAAGAACCCAATCACTGCCCAGGCTGGTGGGATCCTCCGGTCGATGAAGGTAGCGGGTAAAAGACCCGTTCGTATCGAAGCGGTTGAGTCCGCCCTGGGTGGCTACCCAAAGTGTCGTTTGTCCGGCCATGAGGAGTCCGTTGACTCGGTCATCGCTCAAGCTGTTGGGGTCTAACGGGTCGTTGCGGAAATGGTGCAATTCCTTTGTTTCGTCATTCAGGCTGTGGAGACCTCCGCCGCCGGTCCCGATCCAGATCGTACCCGTACGATCCTGGTATAGGCAGCGCACGGTGTCATTCTCCGGGCTCGCGAGGTGGTCCGGGTCGGGGAGGTAGCGCGTAAACCGCCCGGTTCCGGCATCCAGACGGTTGAGGCCCTGGGTCGTGCCGACCCACAGATCTCCGTCTGCGGCCTCCATCAATGAGATCACAGCTCCATCTACCAACCCACCCTGATCATCGGGGTCATGGCCATAACGGGTTACCTGTTCCGTAACCGGATCAAGATGATCCAGCCCGTCTTCCGTGCCGACCCAGACATTACCTTGATTGTCTTCCAAAACCGAAAAGACATTGGCATTGCCCAGACTGGCCGGATCGCTAGGGTCATGACGGTAGGTTACAAAATTTTCCGTGCCGCGATCGTAATGGTGAAGCCCGTTCCCGGTACCCACCCACAGGTTGCCGACCCGGTCTTCCAGGAGCGAGATCACCTTGGGATGCTGCAGGGCCAAGGGATCGGCGACATTGGCGGCATAGGTGGTTGTCCACCCGCTGTGCGGGTCGAGACGTGCGAGGCCGCCGGCCGTGCCGGCCCAGACCGTGCCGTCTCTATCCTCCAAAAACGTGTATACATTCCGCACGGAGGAACCGCTGTTACCCCGATAACGGAAGTCGGGGCCCACTGCGGGGTCCAGCAGATACAGGCCCCCGGCGGTACCGGCCCAGATGCGGCCCCGTTTGTCTTCAAGTAGCGCGTGCACCCTTTCCGTCGCCAGGTTGCCGGTCACATCTGCATCGAGGGGGCTGAACTGCCCGGACTGGGGATCGAAACGCAACAGACCTCGCTTCGTGCCCACCAGCAGGGAGCCGCTCGGCTCCTCCAAGAGGCTCGATACCCGCCCGAGATTCTCGCCTTCCAAGCGGTAGGAACTCATCTCTTGCAGCCTGGGGTCGAAACCGTAAAGACCGGTTTCGCTGCCTACCCAGAGCATGCCGTTCCGGCTCTCTAGCAGACAGTGGACCGGTTTGTTGCGCGTAGTGTAATCTCCTTCCACATTCACGCCATAGCGGGTGAACAGCTCCTTACGGGGTTCGAAACGAATGAGAAAACCGGCATGGGTCCCGACCCAGAGAAGACCATCGCGATCGATAAGAAGCGTTTGAATATGGTTGTCGGAGAGGGAACCCGGATCATCAGGGTCGTGGCGGAATACCTTGAAGTCATAACCATCAAAACGGTTGAGACCGTCTTGGGTCCCCAACCACAAGAACCCCAGCCGATCCTGGGCCATATCCATCACATTTCCCTGCGAAAGGCCCCGCTCCTGGCCGATGTAAGAAAAACGGACATGGCCCTTCTGAGCACGGAGAACGGGTGCGAGGTAAAAGATAAGGGTCGTCAAGATAAGCTTGGTACATAGATAAAAGCTGCGCAACGAGTCTCCCCTGGGGGCTTTACTTCATTTTCCCATGGGCTCCCGACACCAGGTTCAGCAAGGGTGATGCAAAGGCAAGGCTTGCAACAGGCAGTTGCCATTGATAATATCGGATGGGGAAGAAAAAACATGAGCAGGTGTTGGGCCACGGGCAAGCGAAGGATAGCAGAACCTGAAAATGCCCATAGTCGAGCTGAAGAAGGGTTTGTTTCCAGGCCTCGACGAGGGCCTGGTACCACTGGGTTTTGCTCATGTCGGTTAACGCACACTTCCCATCGGGTCTTTGGAGAATGGGTTATCTATATGCCGCTGACGAAGCCTTTTTAGAATCGGTAGGTGCAGGCATCGACGAAGGCCAGGTATCATAGGGATTTTGCGTTGTGGCTATCCGGAAAACGTATGCTGTTTCTTCTATCCCGAATAGGCCGCTAGATAAAACCCGTCAGTAGGCGTCAAAGTGATTCGAACCGGAAATACCTTTTACCGCCTGGGTGCTTCCCAATCTGACGTAATTGCCCACATACGTGTCGTACCAGGCCCTTGCCAATGCCTGACACCTACCAGTTTCCAGGCCCTTGCCAATGCCTGACACCTACCAGTTTTCATAGTTTTGCCTTGCCACGCTGACAAATCCTTAAGTATTCGGAGTCGTTTATCCCAAAACGCATCCACTGCTTGGTGAGATCAGCAAGGTCACGTTGGGCACGAAGTCGTCGAGCTTCTCCAAGCCATAAGAATTTTTTTGAACCTCCGTGTTCTATGAAAATAAATTTCCGGTCTTCCGGGTTCTCGGCTCGAACTCGGCCTAAGGTAGTATCGCTCTTAAAGGAGAATTTTTCTATGTTCTCAGGCTTGAAATCGCCACGAAGCTTCAACTCGTTTTTTTGATCCTGCGACATAACAACAAGTGTCGTGTTCTTTTTATCGTCCACTAGTTCCAAGAATAGAAACGCCTTGACCTTGCCCTGTAGCCTGACAGTATCACAAGCCGGGGTGAGGCAATATAGATACTTTGTTATTCTATCGCCATCTAATTCAGCAAGAAGGGATCCTAGTGTTAACGAAGGTTTCCAATCTGTATCAGTTACAAGTTTTGACAGGCCAAACGCTTCTCTTTTTAATGCAACCAGCCGTGCGAACTTACGCTCAGTGGCTTTCTCTACATCATTTTCGATATGAAGCGATTGAGAAATGCACGCGCGATCTTTTTCTTGGAATGCAACCGGGCTGTCACCGTTGTCACTCATCGAAATTTTATCATTTTCCCTGTTGCCTCGTAAAAGGGCGAGGAGAAACTGTTGATCAATCACCTGTCGGCTCTCTTGCTTGGGAATAATTAACTTATTAGGGACAGTGGTTTTTTTATCACGTTTAGCCCCATCTACCAATTCTTGCAAGTAACCGATATCAGTGAATGTAGTTCCCTTTTTTTGAGGCAATAAGTAGGATACATCTTTTCTAAGTGGTTGTTTTCGGCTATCGATCCAAAGTCGAATGGTTTCGCTCTCCAAACATTTGTCCGCCACTCGCTCAAGCCCCAAGGCTGAGTCACACTCGGATGCGAAAAGGTCCCGCATCAGTTCAGAAACGACATCACCAGGCGGATCGGAAATAAGGCGGTTGGCAACATAAGCCGGGTCAAGGTCCTTTGCGAATTGAGTTATAATGTGATGTACATTTCGTCGTATTGCTGCAACAGACATCAACGCGAAAGCAGGGAGAAGTCCATCTGCAAACTTCATGAAAACATCAATGAGTTTCTTGGGAAGTGCCCCAACACTGACATCCCCTTTGCTACAAACAAATAGATGAAAGTTGTCTGCCGTAATCTCACCTTTCTGCATGTCTTTCTGGGCCTGGTCCCCTAACTTAGGAAAAGCGCCCCAGCACTCTGCAATAATATCAGAAATCATAGTCTGATTGGTGTATATGCAGATCAGTCGGAGCCGTCCGTTTTGCTGCTGGTCCCTCCGTATCAACTCGGCGAGGATTTGCCGGGTAAGGTTGGCGCTCGTTCCTTTCAAATACCAATCAATAACCACCAGATCAGAATGATCAGCCATCTTGAGCGCACGTTGTTTGATTGCCTCCTCGTCCCGATCTTCGTCATCTGGAAGAAGAAATGAGCAAGATATCCCAACATCTGCGAATGCATCGGCCGCCACTTGAATATTGACCTCGCTTTTTATGGTGCTGGCTTCTTCGGATTCCTCTTCTGCTGCCTCCACGGTAGATGGCTCATTCACATGCGGGGGACTCTCTATCAAGGCTCGTGCTGCAACGCCTTTTGGCGAATCGTGGCTGGAATCGGCTCCCTTGTTGGCAACACCGGCAAAATCCTCTTCTTCGGGAGCCGCGCTGGCAACAAGCGGTTGTGCGCCTTTTTCCAATTCAAGTCGAGACGATGTTCTTAGAACCGGTTCGTTATCGATAATCACCGCGCTGACAAGGAATGTTTCAACAGCCTTTCTACAGTGATCTTCCCAGCTTTCAGCTGTCATTGTCATTCTCCTCACGCTCATCTTCCGGCAGGGCCTTTATCCGGAAAACGGGGTACACATCCCTTCCATACCGCACCAACTCAAGAGTAAATCCCTCTCGCTCCAGGGCCTCCCGTGAAATGGCTAACCCCATACCACGGCCTCCTGGCTTGGTGGTCTCCCCAAATTCGAAGATTCTGTCCCGATACCGATCCTCAATCCCCTGGCCAGTATTGGAAATCAGGAAGCCCTGATCGTCCACATCCAAACGAATGACCTTCTCCCCTTTTGCTGAGTGACTGACCCAATAGATCGCGTTATCTAATATATTTACAAAAGCGGCAAGAAGTGGGGCATGGTAACAGGTCACCTCGTGGTCATTAAATGCATTCGTCGACTCAAGGTTGATGCCGTCTTTCTCAAGGGATGAACCAAATATCTTTCGAAGGTAGGCACGAATGGAATCGCCAGACAGAGTCAATCGGGCTCGATTCAAACGACGGCCGAGAGGGTCCAACACTTTCAAATACTGGTCCAAGTGGTCGAACGACCTTCTCATTTGCAGGTATACCGCCTTTAAGGCCGGGGTTCCATCTGCCCAAGGCTTCAAGTCGCGCATGGACCCTCTAAATTCATTGGCGCTTTTCTCGAATTCATGTTGCAGTATTCCTACGCTCATACCCAGGCTGGCGAACTCCTGGTAAAATTCCAGTTTTTCCTCTAAGCGGATAACCTCTTGCTCCAGGGCTCCGGTCGTCTCGCCCGGTGTATGGCCTTCCCTGAGATCGTCACTGAAGTCTTCCATGTTCCGACGGATGGCGTCGAGAAAGGCTGCAACCTCGTTTCTGATTTCCACGAACTGTCGCTCTATTACGCCTTGCAAACTGTCAAGATCCGTTGGTTTCGCGGCGCTTTGACGAACAAATTCAGCCAACAACCCGTCCACTTTCGGGCGCATCCTGGCGAACTCCGATTTTAGGGTTTGTCGCAAACTCTTCTTCATGGCCTCTGTAGCTTGATAGGTTTTCTGACGTAGCCCGCCGAGCTCTTTCATCACAACGTCACGCTCTCTTTTCAGGCCCACCAGGGCCGCCTCGCGACGCTGCGTTGCGTCGATGCGTTGCTTTAGCACTTCGGATTGCTGCCGCGAAAGAGATTCGCGAGCTTCGTCGATCAGGCGTATCTTCAACTCCCTAGAAATCCATTGGTAGGATGCCCAATCTTTTTCCAGTTGACCCTTAAGGGAGAGGCCACGTTGCTTGACCAGACTCAGCTCCTTCTCCAGTTCCCGGAATTCGGCCCAGGTTTCACCATCAAGTCGCTCGATGGCTTCCGCGAGCATGGCGCTATCTTCGATTGTTTCGATCTCCTCGATCTTCCTGGCGGCGGCTTCGCTGATTCCTCTGGACGTGGACTCGAAATACCCGCTTTGGTGTCTCTTGAAAAACAGTTCCAATTCATTGCCCAGTTCGGTTTGCCTCTCCTTTGCTTTCTTCTTCTGCTTTAAAACTAATTCGTGAGCGGATTTATATGCTTTTTTCTTGTCCCAATAAGTTTCGCCCTGCGGGCTGTCTGGGCGAAAGAATTCATACGCCACCCGTTGAAAAAGATTCATCAATATTGCACGGAAGTCACGATAAGCCTGGTTCTGGCGGAAGCCTTCACGGCCGGACTTCTCATTTAATGGTCCATTGTCTTTGTGAGATAAAGATACGAATCCCCATAAACGACGGTAAGAGAAGAACCAGTCCTGTGCACTCTTCGATCGCCTTTTCTCGATATCCAACCAATCGAAATCGGAGTCACCATAAGGCAATATGCGAATGTGATCTCGGTATACATACAGTCCACCTATTGCCTCCACCATGCGAGCCATTCGTTGGTGCGTGTTTGGATCCAACTTCGACTCATGCTTGTTACCCATAATATAATAACATTCAGTTGAAAAGGGACCACATCTGGTCAGCCGGCCTTTGCCATCGGACCAATTACATACAAAATTGATAGGCTCGGATTGATAGATGGATATGGTTCCACTAAACTGGCCATATTCATCGAACGTTCCCTTAAAGTAATGATCGGCGTTTGCGTGATCATCTTCGCAAAAAAAGTTCCGGTTGGCGATACGCTCATAGATTTCACCATCCAGGCCATGATCCCTGAAGGCGGTGGTAATAGCGGGAATTTCACCCGCCATGGTATTCGAAAAACCAAGGAGGTTTTTCTCCAGAAGCGAAGCATCCTTGTCGGTGCCGCCATCAATATCGTCGTTCAACTCATTCTTTGTGGGTACCAGGACAAAAGTCGTTCCATGCCCCTCTCCAACAAGGGAGAGCGGCTCCTGGCGAGCCTGGTTCAAGACCCGGTCCATTTGGTCTGGTGCGATGTTTAACGTCTTTAGCTCTTCATCGATTTTTTCGTAATTCATGGGGGACAATTGGGCTTTTAAAGTCGCCAGATTCTCCCGAATGCCCTTTGTCAGGGCCTCGATATCTGATCGGTTGGGAAGCGTGCCGCCTTCGAATTCCGTGATGGGAATGTCAATGGCCGATATATCCAACCCGGGTTGCTCAAAAAGTCCCCAATGAACGAGTGCAACGACCAGACTTTGCAGACCGTCAGGACGGATTGAGCGGGTCAGCAAAAGTGTGATCGGAGCAATGGCGGCTATAGCCAATCGTCCAATCCCTTTTTCACCCATAATGGCGCGACGCGACAATCCCTTGGGACCGGTCCAATGCTCTTCTTCCTGATTGGAATCCAAACGACTCTCCGTACCAATTGCCAACCAACGATTCTCAACCTGGTCCCGAGTCATACCCAGGCCGTCATCGCGTATAACAAGTACGTGGGTACGCCGGAAATAATCGATCTCAACTCGTTCTGCATAGGCATCGTGCGCGTTCTTCAAGAGTTCGTGAACGGCGGTAGGAATACCCGCGATTTGTTGTCTCCCTAACATGTCCACTGTTCGGGCTCGAACTTTTAGCTTCACCATTCAGGGCCTTCTTTATCCATGCCGCGGCTCCTGGTTGTTACCAGAATTGCAAAGGTTAATTGGATCGAACATCACTCACCTCCGGTCAGTGGAAAGCGCCTGTCTCATGGCATAGCCGATTTGTCTTGCCAATTCGATGGGTACCGCATTGCCAATTTGGGTGGCGATTGCTTTGTTTGTTCCGGCAAACAAGTAATCGTCTGGAAAAGTTTGCAGACGGGCTGCCTCTCTCAAGGTGATCGCTCGATCATCGAGAGGGTGCATGAAGCGGCCTCTGGTTATATCGGTACACCCTGTCGTCAAGGTGGGCGCTACATCTTCGAGCTTCATTCGACCATAAACATCGGGATGGCCACGATGGTTGCGGTGACATTCCAGTACTAGTTCATCGGGGAGTGAAAACCGGCTCCCACCATTCTTGGCGATAAACTTCATTCTCTTCAATGCGATGGGTCGATGCCTTCTTGCGAAATGAAGGCGGTCAGTCTTCGATTGTTCGCCAGAAGATAAAGAGGGTAAGCCTTGGAAGGCTGCTTCTACGGTCTTACGTTGGCCAGCTGGCGTTATTGGCATTGGTATTTCTGGCCGAAATTGTTTGAATGCAAACATAATACAGCGATTCCGCCGCTGGGGAACTCCATAATCTGCAGCATCAATGGTTATCGGATCACACAGAGAGTACTTCAGCAAGCGGAAACCACTTTTTAATTCTGCAAGGATACGACTATTCCTGGAAGCCTTCAGGCCAGGTACATTCTCAAAGAAAATCAAACGGGGCTGTAAGGTCTCTGCGAAAGGCAAGGCATTGAGAATCAAAGCAGCCCTTTCGTCATTGCCCTTTTTCTTGTTCTGGCTACTGAACGGCTGGCAAGGTGCACATACAACCAACAGATCGAGTGCCTTGCCCCCTAGGAATTCACTGCGGATAAGCTCAGGATTGAAATGGCGAATGTCTTCTTCGAAATGCTTGATCTTCGGGTGATTAAGGCGGTATGTCTCTGCGGCCACGGGATCAATATCTACGGCCGAAACTACTTTGAAACCAGAGTGCTTCAAGCCCATAGTAACCGCCCCACTGCCACAAAACAGGTCGACAGCTGTCAAAGAGCGATTCGATTCAGAAGCCATATCTCCTCTCTCCATGAAATATCACAAGGTTACCTACTTTGGCTAACTATAGTCGATACTGTACTTTAAGGTCAACTAGAAACAAGGACGATCAAGGTTTTCGGAGCTGGTCACTTAGTGATCAATCGTTAATTGATTGGGGGCCGTAGATCAGGTTCGACCTGTCTCGGAGTTACTCAGGCACCGAAGCTATAGGAACCATTCATTGGTTTACAATTTCTATGGGAGCAATGGACCGGCTTCGCGAAGCAAAGCGGTTCAGGCACTCCAGGTAATGCCAACCTCTTGTTTTCCAACGACAAGGGATTTTTCGCGCGGGGTCGCACAAGCTGCTACAATCAACGGCTGGAGTTGGCAAATGAAGGAACAACTGCCCGTAGAAGCGGTCTTACCCGAGTTAATCGACGCTCTGGGATCTAACTCGGCCGTAGTGCTGCAAGCCCCTACGGGCACCGGCAAGACAACACGTGTCCCGCCCGCCCTTTTCGAAGCGGGTCTCCTGGGAGAAGGCTCCCTGCTGCTGCTTCAGCCACGGCGTGTGGCCGCACGCGCCTGTGCTCGGACCATGTCGGCCATGCGCGGGGAAGAGCTGGGGGACACGATTGGTTACCAGATCCGCTTCGAGAAACGGGCCGGCAAGCAGACCCGTATCCTGGTGATCACCGAGGGAATCCTCACCCGCCGCTTCGCAGGCGATCCACTGCTAGAGGGTGTCTCCTGTGTGATTCTAGATGAATTTCACGAACGCTCGCTGCACACGGACCTGACCCTGGCTTTCTTGCGCGAACTGTTGACCCTACGCGATGACCTGAAGCTGGTGGTTATGTCCGCAACCCTCAACACAGCGGCAGTCTCGCGCTTTCTGTTCGACTGTCCAGTTATCTCTGTCACGGCAAGGAACTATCCCTTGCGCATCGACTACCTGCCCTTCCCCGTGCGAAAACCCCTGGGAGAGCAAGTGGAAGCGGGTCTTCGCGCCCTTTTCTCCGATCCTGCCGATGACGGGGGACACGTGCTTGTCTTTCTTGCTGGCGTGCCGGAGATCAGGCGTGTCTTGCGCCACCTGGAAGACCGTTCCTGGTCGGCTGAACTGGTTCCCCTACATGGATCCCTGACCTCGCAAGAGCAGGATTTTGCCCTGGCCCCCACCCGCAACCGGCGCATTATCCTGGCCACCAATATCGCGGAGACGTCGCTGACCATTGAAGGCGTCAGCGCAGTCATTGATAGCGGCTTTCGAAAAACCCTGACCCATGACCCCAAACGGGGTACGGACCGCTTGGACCTGATTCGCATCAGCCAGGCAGGTGCGACCCAGCGCGCCGGTCGGGCGGGGCGCACGGGGCCCGGACGCGCCATACGCCTCTGGGACCAGAACCGCCATGCCGGACTTCCCGCCGAGGATCCTCCCGAGATACAGCTGGCCGACCTCAGCACCTGCATGCTTGCCGTGCTTGATTTCCACGGACCCGATTTAGACCAGTTCCCGTTCTTCGAGCGCCCTCCCGAAGCGGCCCTTAAGCGAGCCCTGACAACACTTACCCTGCTCGGCCTGTTGGATGAGGGCAATCGGCTGACGAGCCGAGGTCGGCGCCTGAATGCCCTGCCCTTGCATCCTCGTTTTGGCGCCATCCTGGAACGGGGCGCTGAAATGGGACTGGTGGAACAGGCAGCCCAGATTTGTGCGTTACTCGGCGAGCGTCCCATTGGCGGCGCAAGCGCCGATCTGATAGCTCAAATGAACCTCCTTGGGCGTTGGCAGGCAGGCGACCGTGGGCTGGAACCCGCCAGTACGCTTCGCAAAGTCGCCGAGGTATCCAAACAATTATTGAACCAGGCCCGGCGCCTGTTGCCCCGTGGCCCACGCGACGCCGGGTCGCTTTTACCCGACGATCTGACCCTGATGCTGCTCGCCGGTTTTCCCGACCGGTTGTGCAAGACTCGGGCCCCGGGTCAGGCCATGCTGGTGGGCGGTCGCGGTGTCAGCTTCACCTGCGAGCCCGGCGAGACCGGACCCGATCTGTTTCTGGCCCTGGAGCTTATGGAAGTGAGCACGGACCGGGTTGCGGGCAAGGCCAGTAGGATCTTGCCGGTCAAGCTCGAGACGGTACGCAAGGTGCTTCCGCTGGATGTATCTCACCAGGCCGTTTTTGAAAAAGCCCGAGAGGCCGTTTCCGGCGTTCGCAGACTCTGTTACAAAGATCTCATCCTCGAAGAAAAGCAGGTGTCTACCACGCCACCGGAAGTCTTGGCCCAGGTATTGGCCGAGCAGGCAGCTCTTAGCTTTGCAACCTTGTTTCGTCCAGACAAGAAAGCCGCCGCCCTGTTGTTCCGACTTCGCTTTGCAGCCCGGCACCTGGCCGAAGATAACTGGCCCGATGTGAGCGAAGAGGGCCTTGTGGCACTCTTGCCCAGGCTCTGTTACGGCAAGCGCCGCTTCGACGAGCTTCGCAAAATCGACTGGAAAGCTACCCTGCTCGGGCTTCTCGATTACAAGCAGCGTCTGATCTTGGACAAAGAGGTTCCCGAACGCTACCAGGTACCCTCGGGGTCCATGGTTGCCATCGACTATGAATCGGCCTTCGATGCCACCGACGCACCGGTTCTGGCTGTACGGCTACAGGAGATGTTTGGCCTGACCGATACGCCTCGACTGGCTCGGGGACGTGTGGCCATGCTCTGCCACCTGCTGGCCCCCAATATGCGCCCCGCCCAGGTAACCGGTGATCTTCGCAGTTTCTGGGGCCGCACCTATGCGGAAGTGCGCAAGGAGTTACGCAGGCGCTACCCGAAACATGCCTGGCCGGAGGATCCCTGGACTGCCCAGCCTCAGCGGGGCGTGTCTCGCCGAAAGTCTTAGACCCTACGGTGAGGCCTCCTTCTGTTTTTTCAAGGTGTAATACAGGATCAGGTAGCCGATCAAGCCTGCCAGAAGCGAAGCGAAAAGAATACCTACCTTAGACATCTTGATAAAGAGCGGGTCTTCAAAGGCCAAACCTGTCACAAACAGAGACATGGTGAAACCAATCCCGGCGAGCCAGCCCACACCATAAATCTGCAGCCAGGAGACATCGTCCGGTTTCTTCGAAATGCCAAAACGAACGGCAAGCCAGGAGAACAGGAAGATGCCCAACTGCTTGCCAACTAGCAAGCCCAGAAACACGCCCAGGGTGATGCCATGGGTTAGGAAATCGGCACGCAAGTCGATGACAACTCCCGCATTTGCCAAAGCGAAGATGGGCACGATGAGGAAGGTCACCGCATAGTGATGGGCGTGTTCAAGACGTTGCAGAGGCGATTCCAGATACTCCATATACATGTGTAAGGAGTGAATCACACCGAGTTGTTTTTCGGTTGCCACCTCTACCTTGTCTGAGACACCGAGTTTCTCAAAATCGTCGAGAAGTTCTCGACTCGAGTCCAGGAAAATCTTGGAATCGATGACGGCCCGGGCAGGTACCATGAAGGCAACGATCACGCCAGCGATGGTGGCATGCAGGCCCGACTCGTGAACGGCAAACCACAGGCAGACAGCGGGAATCAGGTAGCCGATGGGGTTGCGAACCCCGATTCGGTTCATGGCAAACAGGATCAGGGTAATAACAGCCATGGCCACCAGGCCGCCGGTGTGCAGCTCGGCCGTGTAGAACATGGCAATCACCAAAACTGCGCCAATATCATCAATGATGGCAAGCGCGGTCAAGAAAATCTTGAGTGAGAGCGGGACCCGTTTCCCCAAGAGGGCAAGCACCCCAAGTGCAAAGGCAATATCGGTGGCCATGGGGATACCCCAACCACGCATTCCTTCACCGTTCATGTTAATGAGAATATAAATAAAAGCCGGAACCAGCATGCCCCCCAGGGCCGCCATAATTGGCAGAGAGGCTTTACTCATGGTTGATAGTTCGCCCACGCGAATTTCCCGCTTGATCTCCAGACCCACGACAAAGAAGAAAATGGCCATCAAGGCATCGTTGATCCAATGCAGCAGGTGCATGGATAGGCCATGGCCCCCAACGGTTATTGCGACTTCTTTTTCCCACAGATGATTGTAGGAGTCGGCCCAAGCGGAGTTGGCCCAGACAAGCGCGATCAGGGCCGTGGCCATGAGCACAATGCCGCCGCTGGCTTGCAACTTTAAGAATTTGATAATCGGCATGAGGTCAATGCCGATTGGGCTGGGTCTGAACTTGGGTAATTTGGGCATGCTTTTAACACCTGAGGCGACAAATTTTTGGAAAGGCAAATCTGGTCCTTTCCCACTGAGATGAGGATCAGGGCTTGAGCCTATTATAACATATCCCTCATAAACGGGTGAAAGGGTAAAGATATTTGGATATCTGGGGTTGGGGACATAAGAGGATAAATGGACTTGCTTCAGTAGTTGGGCCTATGTTATTTTAACGCCGTTAAGAGTTGCGAGAAGCAATCATGGGCAGCGTCAGGGTTTAAAGTCAAGGCGTCAGGCGTGAAAGAGCAGGAGGCAAGGCAAGTGGCAGAGCTAGAGCAATTTAGAGAAGAGACACGGGCATGGCTCGGGGAGAACTGTCCCGAAAGCATGAGGACGCCGATCACAAGTGACAAAGACATCTGTTGGGGTGGGCGCAAAGCGGAGTTATCGCCAGACCAGCGTACCTGGCTGGCGCGCATGGGCGCTCGCGGATGGACGGTGCCAACCTGGCCATCTGAATACGGAGGTGGTGGTCTGAGCAAGGCCGAGGCGAAAGTATTGGCCGCAGAAATGCGCCGCATCAACGCACGCAGTCCGCTCGCGAGTTTTGGGATTTGGATGCTGGGTCCCGCCTTGCTCAAGTTCGGCAGCGAAGCGCAGAAAAAGGAACACATCCCCAGGATCGCCCGCGGCGAGATTCGTTGGTGTCAGGGCTATAGCGAGCCAAATGCGGGCAGTGATCTGGCCAGTTTGGCTTCTCGGGCCGACGATCAGGGTGACCATTACCTGGTTAATGGCCAGAAAATCTGGGCCTCCTACGCGGATCAATCCGATTGGATATTTTGCCTGGTGCGTACCAGCAGCGAGGGCAAGAAACAGGGCGGCATCAGTTTTGTCCTTTTCGACATGGCGACCAAGGGTGTTACAACCCGGCCGATCAAGCTGATTTCGGGTGCGTCCCCCTTCTGCGAAATTTTCTTCGACAACGTGGTTGTCTCCAAGACAAACCTGATCGGGGAAGAGAACAACGGTTGGACCATCGCCAAGTACCTGCTCACCCATGAGCGCGAAATGATCAGCGGCATGGCTCAGGAGAATACGGGTTTAGACATACTGGGAAAAACCGCTGTACAGGCAATTGGCGCACGCAACGGCATACTGAGCGACGGTCTTCTGCGTGCCGATATCGCCCAATTCGATGTGGATCTCGCCGCCTTTACTATGACGCTGGAACGGGTAAGGGACGAAGCCAAAGCGGGTCAAAGCCTGGGCGCTGCCAGTTCCATGCTCAAGTACTACGGCACCGAACTGAACAAGCGACGCTACGAATTATTGCTGCGCATCCAGGGTTTGGATGCGCTGGGCTGGCAAGGAGAAGACGGGGTGGTCGCACGTGACTGGCTGCGGTCCAAGGCCAATTCCATCGAAGGCGGGACGTCCGAGGTTCAACTCAACATTATTGCCAAACGCATCTTGGGTCTACCGGGTTAAGGGAGAAAGAAATGGCACTTGTATATACAGAAGAACAGCAGTTATTGAGAGATTCGGCCAGGGAATTCCTAGCCGAGCGAAGCCCCGTAAGCGCCTTTCGCGAATTGCGTGACAGCGGTAATAAAGACGGTTTCTCCCGGCAGGTCTGGGAAGAAATGACAGAATTGGGTTGGGCGGGCATCGCCATCCCGGAAGAATACGGTGGTTTGGATTTCGGCTATGTTGGTGCGGGCGTTATATTCCAGGAAATGGGCCGCACCCTGTGCCCATCGCCACTATTCGCTTCGGCGATCCTGGGCGCAGCCCTGATCAACCGCAGCGGCAATGCCAGTCAAAAGCAGGCGTTGCTTCCCCAAATCGCCGCCGGCGAGCGCATTGTGGCCTCTGCCATAGAGGAAAGTGGTCATCACGCGCCGGAAAATACCTCATTGGTTGCTGAACGCACCGACACGGGCTATCGCTTAAGCGGCAGCAAGTGTCATGTACTGGACGGCCACGTGGCCGACACGCTGATCGTTCTTGCGCGCACCTCGGGCGATCCGGGTGATCGCCAGGGACTCACCATGTTGCTCCTGGATGCCGAAGCCAAGGGTCTGGCCCACCGTCACCATGCCATGGTGGACGGGCGCAACGCAGACCACATTGAACTGACCGGTGTGATGGTGGCTGAGACTTCGATTCTGGGTCAGGTCGGCGCGGCCATGGATCTGCTCGAACCGGTGCTCGATCTGGGCCAGTGCATCCTGGCTGCCGAGCTTCTGGGCATCGCGCAGGAGGCCTTCGAGCGCACGATCGGCTACCTCAAGGAACGCAAACAGTTCGGCGTTCCCATCGGCTCCTTCCAGGCCCTTCAGCACCGGGCCGCCATTCTATTTGGGGAAATAGAACTGGTGAAGTCGGCCGTGCTCAAGGCGCTCCAAGCCGCCGATGAGGCTTCTCCCCAGCTGCCGTACCTGGCGAGTGTGGCCAAGGCCAAAGCCAGTTCTGTGGCGCGAGAAACCACCAACGAATCGATTCAAATGCACGGCGGCATTGGTATGACAGACGAGTTTGATATAGGATTCTTTATCAAACGCGCTCGCGTTGCCGAACACACTTTTGGTGATTCCAGTTATCATGTCGATCGACTCGCCCGTCTCAAGGGTTATTGATCGGACGGATTACCTTTCCAAGGAGATTCCATGGCACAAATTATTTCCCCGCAGGAAATGCTCGAACTCGCCGGTCGGGAGCTGGGTTATTCCGATTGGTTGACCATCACTCAGGACCGCATCAACGTCTTCGCTGATGCCATCAACGATCACCAGTTCATTCACGTGGATCCGGAACGGGCGGCACAGACACCTGCGGGTACAACCATTGCCCACGGGTTCCTGTCCCTGTCGTTGATTTCCTTTCTTACGGCCGATTTGGGGCCCACGCCCGAGGGTCATGCCATGACCTATAATTACGGACTCAACAAGGTTCGCTTCTTAAACCCCGTCAAGGTGGGCAGTCGGGTTCGCGCCCATATGAAAGTACAGCAGGTCACCCAAAAGAAGCCGGGTCAATTGCTCATGATCGCGGAAGTGACCGTAGAGATTGAGGATGAGGAGAAACCGGCATTGTTTGCCGAGAGCCTGGCGATGGTTTTTTACGCCTGAGCGATCATGAGGAGGATTCCATGACGATTCGATTCGATGACCGTGTGGCCATTGTCACAGGAGCCGGTCAAGGTTTGGGGCGGTCTCATGCTCTGGCGCTGGCCAGCAGAGGGGCCAGGGTAGTAGTCAATGATCTGGGCGGCGCACGCGATGGATCCAGCAGTTCAACCGGCCCGGCCGAGCGGGTTGCGGAAGAAATCAGAGCCGCTGGCGGGGAGGCCATG
>Ga0316189_10001766_pt1 | contig 21340 bp, 18 predicted proteins | sample LowCovwburrow_MG_FD_204930 | JGI IMG/M metagenome (GOLD analysis project Ga0316189, IMG submission 204930) | Coastal sediment microbial communities from Maine, United States - Lowes Cove worm burrow | ecosystem: Environmental > Aquatic > Marine > Coastal > Sediment | place: USA: Maine... | reverse complement strand
CAGTTCATCCGCCTGGGAAAGACCGACACAGGACGGCAGCATTTTGGTATTTCCGCTGCCGATAATTTTGACGTTGTCCTCAATAAACGCAGCGATTTCGGAATTGGTCGTTCCAAGATCAATGCCGACGATACACTCACGAGTGTTCATAATTTCCTCCGATTTACGAATAGTCCGCCAGGACTCTTTTATAGCTAAACTGAGCGTTTCAAATTTTTAACTACATCTAATAGCGGATAACGAATAACCTCTATTGGCTCCGGGGCGCTCGGGCCACTTTTACCTGGGCCGGCTGAAGAACTTCTGTGTCAATCATATATCCGGTTCGATATACTTCAAGGACTGTTCCATCCGGCACTTCCCCGGTTTCCTTGATGTCGGCGGCTTTCATGACCCTGGGATCGAAAGGTTTTCCGTCACAGACAATTTCAGTCACACCGAGTGGCTGCAAGGCCTCGTCAATTCGATCAAGTCCCATTTGATAACCTTTTTTCAAAGAGCTGACGATTTCAAGCATATGATTATGATCGGTCGAATGATGGATGAAATATTCTTTCAGCCGACGCCACTTGGGGTGTTCTTTCATTTTACGTTGACTTTCAACAGCCGATCGCAAGCCGATTGTCAAGCTGTCGCGGAGTTCGGTGATAACACCGATGAGTTCACGCCGGGCACGTTGACGTGCCGCGCGCTTCACTTCGGTTTCACGTTCGGTGCGATCCGTCCGACCCTCTTCCGCAATGCGACGGGCATCGGATAGGGCTTCCCGGTGGGTCGTAAGAAGTTTGTCGACCATCGCCTCCAATTCGGTAAACGGCGCCATCTTCTCACTTAGCTGTTTAAAGGCCCTACCCTGCAATTTTATTTCCTGGGTCAATGCCGTCATCGCCGACCAGGTCGAATGTAAATCATAGGTCTTGGCCCTCGGGTCGCGGCTATCTGACTCTTTTTGATCGTACAATTCGGCTAACAGCTGCGCTGCAATGCCCTCCAATGGTTTTTCCTCAGCCAAAACATCATCGAGCCACCCGGCAAAGCGTTGCAGAATAAGCACCTTGAGGGCTTCTTTGGATTTAGCTTCCGTAAAATGTTCGTTTAAAGTCACAATTATCGCTCCCGCATGGCGGCCAGCCACGCTTCGGACCCGACAAAATGTCTAGTTTGCTTTTGATGGTCTATCAGCGTTTCCAACGGCGCTTCGGGATTAGTCATCTGAAGCATCAGACGGCTGCGGTAGCGCGCATCGCTCAGAATCGCATAGGCATCCCGTACACGTTCAAATTCCGCGGGAAATTTTTCGGGCGGGTATTCCTTTATTTTGTCCAGGTAGGCCGCGCGAATTTCTTCCGGCGTGGCATCCGGCGTCACTCCAATTATAGTTTGCGGATTTTCGTCCAATACGGGTAAATTGTAATTTTCCTTCATCGCTGGATCCCCACATTATGTTTTTTCCGGACATGCAAGCCTTTTTGTGTCTTCGCTTGCCCGGCTAAACCTCTGTTTCGGTTTAATGGTTCTTTGCATCTTTTCGTGATAAATTCATCTTATAATGGTTTCGGTTGGTCTCCGTTATGAAAAGATTAACGCCAATTGCGCTTCGGATTTACGGGTCGCCAGCCGGGAAACCAATGACGATCAATGTCCGGCAGGCTGCCGTCAGACTCAGCTTTTTGCATTTCCCGCAGCAGTTGATCCGCCAGCCAGGGGTCTTTGCGCGCTACCTCTTCCCGAGGGGGAAACGTGCCGTTTTTACCATGCTTTGAGAATACTTTCGTGATCAATCTCATCAATTCCGGCGGTAAATCGGGTAGCAAATCATCCAAAAGGGTATTAAAATCGGGCAAGTCGTCAATATCAAGGTCGTCATCATCGCCATCATCAGCATATAATGCATCCGGTAAGTATGGCGCAACCCTGTCCGCACAATTCTTGACATCACAATAGCGACATTGGCTTTCGTCGTCGTCATCATCATCATCGTCGTCATCAAAATCGTCAAGAAAACCATCCATCATACTCGACGGGTATTCGCGCGCATTCTTTTCGCGCTGCAATACTTGATTCAATGCTTCGGTATCCATAGATGTTTTATCTTCACCGATTATCGGGTTGAAGATTGAAAATCCGAATGGCCACCCGTTTCCATTCCGGCGCAACTCGATGGCCTCATCAATCAGATCCAGATCCCTTTCGCGACGGGCCAGCTCAATTGCCGCCGTAATGCAATCATCCTGCCGGTCTATCTCCCAGCCCGGAAGTGAGCGAGCGCGCAAAAGCAAAAATCTTGCCACAGCGACACCGGGCTGCAATAACCCGGCGCCTGCAGCCGCGTAGGCAAGTTCAAGATTGCCATTTTTCAATGCGGTTTCGGCAATTATCCTGATGGCGGCCGTATCAGGTAAGTTGTCTTCGTTCGAAAAAAAATCCCTTAGCTTTTTTTCATACGCCTTTGGGATCGCAACAGCGATTCCCATATCATCCCCAACCTGGCAGCCTCTTGCCATGGCGTTCACCAAATCGTTTCCCTCCAACGCATCATTCTCGGATGCCAGCGATTGGATTTGTCGCCGGGATAGGCCGCAATCCGTCGACAATCCTTGCAATACCACTTGGACAGCCAGCGGATATTCGAGCAGTTCGGTCAGCTTATGGCGCCACCGGACCCATTCGGATTCATCTTTGTCAATCATCGCACATACGGATTTCAATGCCATACCGAGGGCCGGTCTATCCTTCTCACGGGACTGGGGCAACTCCTTGATTGCGGTAATATCTTTTTGGGCCAGATGGGTCTTTTTCTGCTTTAAATGGCGGACGGCGGTGGCCACCAGCAGGCGCAGCCTCGCTCTTCTCACGTCAGGATTCAGATTATCTATGTGTTCGGCCGTATCTAAATAGCCGAGGGCTTTTTTAAACGCGTTTCTATTCTCAGCCGATTTCATCAGATACAACAGCGGCTGCGTGTTATCCGGAAACGCCGCATGCCAGGCCAGGGCCACTTCGTCGCATTTTTTCCAGTGCGGCGTGTGAGTTTCGGCCCAGGCCAGCCATTGTCGAAATGTCTCATCCGTCGGATTGATCTCACCGGCCATTTTGTACAAACGCTCAGGGTAAAGAAAATAGGTATCAAAGGGCCTTGCGGTATCTTTACGAACGGCTTCCAGGATGGATCGTGGCTGTTCGTGATAGTAGAATTCAAATCCCTTGAATTCACTTTCAAATTCAGACTGCAGCCATTCAAAATCTTCCGCCGGCAGCCGTTTTAGCAAATCCGCCATATAAAGGTAGATCGCCGAAGCCTCTTCACTCTTTTCGCTGAACCATCCCTCGTGCAGGGCGTGATTGCGGAACTCTGCCAACATCGCACAAGCCCACAGGAAATTTCCCTTCATTTCGGCTGCCCGCGCATACAGCCGCCAAAAATAGGCGTCTTTCATTGAAGGTCCGCCCATGGCCCTGTTGACGTCATCCGCTTCGAAGCCTATCATCCAGGATCGTATGGCTATATGCTGTTTCAGTTTCTCGACAAGCTCGGGATCCGTCTGGCCACAGATTTTTAAAGCATGACGGAGTGCTTTAAACAATTTGTGAGATTTATTTGTGGCCAGGATGTTGTCAAGCCGTCGTAAAGCATCCCGCATCTTTTTCCTGTTTCCGGTCACGGTTTCAAGCAAGATCAACGATTTTCCACCGTGATTTGCCTTAAAGTTTTTCGCAATCATCTCGCGCATTAACGGCACGACCCGCCCAGGCGCGGATTCGGGATCAACCGCCTGAAGATACTTCTGACATTTTTCGTCATTCTGGCGGTAAAAACAGGCCAGCGCCCTGATGAGCATTTTCCAGGGCGCCAGCGGGCTGCGGCGCGAAATCTCCGGCAGGGCGATCGCCGCATCTTGTACAAAACCGGATGTCACTTTTGCAAATGCCCCTGCGACGGCCTGGGCGCTGGTTTTTAATGGATGATCGGCGGAAATAGCTGTGCTCTGCGCCAACATGTTGAGGTCGACCAGCTCATTTTTGATGATTCTTTCGATGGTTGTTCGTTTATCAGATGATATTCCGGGATCGTCCAAGGGCCGAACCAGCTCATCTACCTTTCCTTCACGGATGGCAATAACGCCATTTAACTCGGAGAGGAGAAGATCCGAGCATTTAAATCTTTCTCTGACCAATTCCAGCAGCGTTTTGGCTTCAACGCTATATCCCTTGTCAATCATTTCGCGAATTCGAGCAGCATAAGCGTCCACCAGTATCATTTCAGATTTATCCGTACCATGGCGTTTATGATAAAGTTTGGCCTTGCTGACCGCTGCTTTAGCTTTTCCTTTAGATATCAATCGGTTGATATCGTCGGCCGAGTCGGAAGGTGTTATCTGGCCCATTTCTGGAGTTGGCTGGCCAGCATGATTGCCTGTGCCCTTAAGCTTGGGTTGTACGGTGGATGCGACCTGGCGGTTGGATTTGCGTTTTTTTCGACGCTTTTTCTTTGATGACATTTCCTGACTCCCTCTCCGTTTCGAAATAGATGAATCAAAATCATTAGTATGTCAAGATAAAATCAAACACCACATATGGTGTATTTTGTTAAGATATGGATAAAATTACCAATTTTTTTTTAAGTCTTTCATACAAAATTGTTTGTTGCTATCGGAAACACATCAAAACAAAACTGAAAATTCTTGACACCAATATTTCAATATATTAGAAGATTACCCGTTTTCTGGATATCCGTATTGCCCCCCTATTCGGTGAAGAATCTATCCGTATCGCAGCGAAGCGCTCCATAGCTGGTTCAATCCCGGCAAATGCAAAAGCGAGGTACTCGTGGTGAATACGCCGCCCAGCTGGTAAAGGAAAAGATAAGTCATGCAACGCACACCTTTTTCACTCGTAACATATCGATATGACGATGAAAATCATGTTGGTTTGGTATTAGGGCAACAAATCTGGGAAATTAACCATGCCTTGGAAATAGTCGGCCGATCCCACCCTTCTACATCCGGCAAGGATGCCCCCGTTCAAACCATGCTATCCGTCTTGAATGAATGGGATGGTTGGCTCACGTGCCTTCAGGAGGTTGCAAGCATCATCGTGGAGGCTTCGGAGGAAGAAAGCTTGGCGCTCGACCACGTCGAGCTTCAAGCACCGGTGCCCGCCCCCGGTAAAATGATGAACGTAGGGCTGAACTTTTACGATCACGCTAAAGAGATGGGCATGGAGGTCCCAGAAGATTTTAAGCCATCTTTTTTCTGGAAGGGAGATCGAAACTGCATTATCGGCCCCTGCCAAAATATTCGACTTTCCTCAAAATATGTAGACTGGGAAGCCGAACTCGCAGTTGTTATCGGCAAGCCTGCAAAAGACGTCAGCCCCGAGGAAGCCATGGAATATGTGGCCGGTTTCACCTGCCACAATGATGTAACGGACCGGCAATTGATGATGCAGGAAGATGGAAGTCTGAACTTTCTTGCAGGAAAAGCTCGGGACACTTTTGGACCGTTGGGACCGGCCCTCGTGCCGACAGATCAAATTTCCGACATAGAAAACCTGACCATCCGCTGTCTGGTCAACGGGAATGTAATGCAAAACACCGGGGTCGACCGAATGATCTGGGGACCGGCCCGGTGCGTCTCGGCCCTTTCCAGGCTGTTCACGCTTCAGCCGGGAGACGTAGTTGCTCTGGGGACCGGCAGTGGTGTAGGCTGGACCCATGGGATGTCCCTCGGTCCGGGTGATCTTCCCAAGGCTAGGGAGCGCATGATGCAGGGGGGTGGCATGTTTCTGAAAGCAGGCGACACCGTGACCGTTGATATCCCCGGTGTGGGTTGCCTGGAAAACAAGGTGGAGGCATGATGAGTGAACGGGGCAAAGCAAAGGATCGGGTGACCCCTATGGTAAAGGAATCGGAGAGCTCGCCGATTCGCCAAATGATGAAAATGATGGAGAAGCGTTCGGATATTTTGAACCTTTCTGCAGGAGAGGCCGCTTTTAACGCGCCTGAAGAACTCATCGAAGCGGCCGTATCGGCCATGCGAGGCGGGCGCAACCGCTACACGTCCACCACTGGAAACCCCGAGATTCGAAAGGCCGTCGCTGCGTTTCTGGATGCAGAAATGGGTGTAAGCATCGATCCGGAGGAAAATCTACTGATGACCGTAGGAGGCATGGAGGCCATTTTCCTTGCCTTTCGCCTCCTGGTTGAACGCGGCGACGAAGTTCTGCTCCCGGATCCGGGCTGGGGAATTCTGCGGCCCATCACCGAGAGGCTGGGAGGGGCCTTGCGCTTCTATCCCCTGAAAAAGGGCGATACATGGACAGTCGATCCACAGGCAATCCTGGACAATATTCACGACACCACCAAATTGCTGGTGATCAATACGCCCTCCAATCCCACGGGCGCTACTCTTTCGCGGGAGGGGTTCCGAGCCGTGCTTGAGAAAGCAAGTAAATACGGTATCTTCGTGCTCTCTGACGAGGTGTATCATAATTACCTCTTCGAGGGAGATCACGTGAGTGCTCTTCAGTTCGATCACCTGGACCATGTGATCATGGTCAACAGTTTTTCTAAAACTTTCGCTGTCACCGGCTGGCGACTAGGCTACGCTGTTGCCGACCCTTGGATTGTTCGTCAGATGAGCGTCTTCAAAGAGACCGTCTCCTTGTGCTCCTTCTCTATCGGGCAGTGGGCTTTGGCCAAGTACCTCCCCGGAAGCCGCCCTTACTTAGATCTTGTCAAGGAGCTTTGCCGAAGCAACATGGAACGTCTGGTAAACGGCTTAAACTCAATTCCCGGGGTCAAGTGTCCGAGACCTGTCGGTGGCTTCTACGTTTTTGCCGATTTTTCCGGGGTCGAATCATCAGACGAAACCCTGTTTCGTCGCCTATTGGACGGAGGCGTCGCCGTGGTTCCAGGCGGATTTTTCGGATCCCAAGGTGCGGGCAACGCTCGAATCATGTTCGCTGCAGATCGGAGCCTGATCGATGAGTCCCTGATCCGCATAAAGGCAGCCCTGGCTAGATAGGTCTCGCTTATGATCTGAAAACGATGGAGAACGATGACAACAATACAATCAGCTCGAACGTTGATGCTGGGCAACGAGGCCATTGCCCGAGGGATATTGGAGGGAGGCGTTTCCTATGCCACCGGCTATCCGGGAAACCCGTCCTCGGAAATCCTCGAAACTTTGTTCAAATGGGGTGAATCGCATAGCGCTGCAGTAGAGTGGTCGGTAAATGAAATCGTGGCCCTGGAGGCCGCCGCCGCCTTTGCCTTTTCGGGAAAGCGGGCAGCGGTCACCATGAAACAAAATGGATTAAACGTGGCCGCCGACTTCCTTACCACGGTTTCCCTGGATGAGCTGTCGGGTGGTTTGCTGGTGGTGGTTTGTGACGATCCGGGTCCTCTTACAAGTAGCAATGAACAGGACTCCAGACACTTCGCCAAGATTGCCCAAATACCTCTGCTCGAACCCGCCACCCCTCAGGAAGCCAAAGAAATGGCAGCCTACGGGCTCGATTTATCCCAACGATTTAGAGTCCCGTGCATGCTCAGAGCAGTCTCACGCCTTTCACACGGAAGAGGTCCCGTCAGAATCAGTCCGATCCCTTTCCGGGAACAGGCAGCACACTTTGACAAGTCGCGCCCCAAAGTAGGGCTGCCTTTTCTGGTAACCCAGAATCACGCCCGACTTATCAAGCTGCGGGAAGCTTTACGGGTCGAATTTGAGACATCCACCTGGAATAGTTACACAGGGCCCGAAAAGGCCTCGATTGTGGTCGTAGCGTCTGGCCTGAGTGCTATTTACGGTTACGAGGCCATCCACATGCTTGATCTCGTTGAACAGGTGGGTCTTCTGAAGCTGGGAACGACCTGGCCTGTCCCAACCGAGCAGATTTTATTTCGACTTGAGTCCGCCCAGACGGTTCTGTTTTTGGAGGAGGTGGATCCTTTTGCCGAAGACGCGGTCAAAGTGATCTGCGCAGAGAATCTAAACCGTCTAAACCGAATTAAATTTCTGGGAAAAAGTGACGGGTTCGTTGCCGGGCCGAACGGCCCCGGTGTGGGTGAGATGAGTACTGATGTTGCCCTTTCTGCATTAGCCCGTCTTTTCGGCCTCGAGACGAATCAACAAAAGGCGCCTTCCGAGGAGCTGCTGATGCGGGCCCGAGAGATGTTGGTTCCGAGGGAACTTTCCTTCTGCCAGGGCTGTCCCCACCGTGCTTCGTTTTACGCCATCAAGACCGCCCTTGAAATGGACGGTAGGGACGGCTTTTTGGTGGGAGACATCGGATGTTACGGCATGGCGGCCGGCGCCACCGGTTTCCAGCTCATCAAAGCGCTTCACTGCATGGGTTCGGGAATGGGTAACGCTAGCGGCTTCAGTCGCCTGAAAACATTCGGATTCGAGCAGCCTGTCGTGGCTGTGGCCGGGGATTCCACATTTTTTCACGCTGGCCTGCCCGCCCTGGCTAACGCAGTGCACCAAAAGGCCGATGCCGTTTTTGTCATTTTAGACAATGCAGTGACTGCCATGACCGGATTCCAGAATAACCCGTCAACCCCATCATCCGTTTCTAAAGACAAGCAGAGATTGCGGATCGAAGATGTAGCCGTGGGTCTAGGTGTCGAAACCAAAGTGCTCGATCCGGTAGCCGACGTCCGTATCGCGGTGACGGCGGTTCTCGATGCTCTCGAGGCGGGGGGGGTGCGCTTGCTTGTATTTCGGCATGGATGCACCACTTTTTTCCAAAAAGGAACCCGCCGGGACACTCGACCTATAATCTGCGTGGACACCGAGAAATGCCTGGGTGACCAGTGTGGGTGCAACCGATTCTGCAGTCGCATCCTGAGCTGTCCAGCCATACTGTTTGACATTGAAACCGGTGTGGCTCAAATCGATGAACAGGTCTGCACGGGTTGCGGACTGTGCGTTCAGGTGTGCCCACGGGAGGCAATTCTACTCGAAAAACCAGAGGGACAAAGCCTATGAAAGGGTCGACCAACGTTGTGATCACGGGAGTCGGAGGGCAGGGAAACGTGTTGGCAGCCCGTCTGCTGGCAATAGTGGCCCTTAAGAAGGGGTTGGAAGTTGCGGTCGGGGATGTGTATGGACTGACTCAACGCGGCGGGTCTGTAGCCAGCCATGTCCGGTGGTCCGAAGATCGGTTGCTGCCCCCGCTCGTGCCACAAAGAGCCATGGATATTCTTATAGCCTTTGAACCTCTGGAGGCCTTGCGGGTCCAGGTCCAGTTCGGCCACACAGAAACGGAGGCCTTGGTAAACGAGTCCCCGATCATGCCCATCGGGGTTCAGGCCGGCCGATTTCCTTACCCGCGACGAGGCGACTTGTGGTCGTTGCTCCGAGAAATCACAGGGAGTTGCCTGAAGATCGCAGGCTCCGAGGCTGCAAGGGCCCTGGGAAATATACAAACTCTGAACACCGTTATGCTGGGAGCCCTGTGCGGTTCTGGTTTGACGGAGTTTGAGGCCGGTACCTTCGAGGAAACGATTCGAGATGAACTGCCAACCCGATTCAGGGACGTGAACTTAGATGCCTTTCAGCGTGGACTTACATTAGGTCGCTCCAAAGATGAATCGTTTTCTGATTGAATGGAAGCACCCCGGCCACAAGGCGAATTTCTGATGACACTAGAGTCCGCTCAGGCAATAAGTATCGCAACATTGCAACAACAATAGGAATTCGATAACATGCGAATCGAAGGACCCCAGGAACTTGTTCAGCATGTGCAACAGGCCGGGATGTGCATCAGCTGTGGGGCTTGCTTGGAGATATGTCCTTACTTCAACCATTACAAGGGGCGAACGCTTCAAGTATTTCCCTGCGACCTAAAGAGAGGTCGCTGCTATGCCCACTGCCCGAAGATCGAGGTGGACCTGGATAAACTATCGAGGCGACTACGTGGAACTACCTACCAGGGGCTCGATCTTGGTGTGTATCGGTCGATTCTGGCTTGCCGAGCTGGTGCCCAGATGCCCAAAGGACCATACCAGGGTGGTGGAAGCGCAAGTGCATTGATGGCATTTGCTCTGGCCTCCGGCGCCATCGATGCGGCCGTCCTTACAGACCAAAAGGGGGGTTGGCCAAATCCAAGGGTCGTCACGAACGAGCAGGAAGTAACAACGTGCGCCCTGAGCAAGTTCACAGCAGCCCCAACGCTTGCGGCCGTTAACCGCGCCGTCCGGCAGGGGTATCAGCGCCTTGGCGTAGTGGGAACGCCTTGCCAGATAACTGCCCTGGCGCAAATGAAAGGAAATCCACTAGAGATTGACGATTTCCATGATCCGGTGGCATTATCCGTGGGACTATTCTGCAACTGGGCCCTTGAGCCCCGGTCACTTTTGGCCTTCCTCTCCCCTCTCCTCGACATCTCCCGGGTGAAGAGCATGGACATCCCACCTCCGCCTGCGGACGTTTTTATCGTAAAACTTGAGGATAGCGTTCTGGAAATCCCTTTGAAAGAAATCCGTCATCTCATCCCGACAACTTGCTTTATTTGTCCGGATTTGGCCTCGGAATGGGCGGATCTTTCTATCGGCATGTTCGAGGGGAGAGTTGGCTGGAACACACTCATCGTCCGAACAGATGCGGGGGAGAGTATCGTGCGACAAGCAGAAAATGCGGGGTATCTGGAAATAGAGTCCATGCCCCAAGAAAATGTTGCACACCTGTCTGGTGCAGGACGCGCAAAAAAGGCGCGTGCGTTTCGTACCGCCTTACGGCAAAATGCGGTCAACTGTGACAAAGGACGATCGGCTCTCCGTGTTCCACGCGAGGTGATTAAACGACTCACCACCACTCAGAAATCTAAAGGGTGCCCCCAGTAAAACAGTCCATAGCGGTCGCATGGATGATAAAGGCGTTTCACTCAACGGTGTGGGTGAAGACCCATCTACAGCTGGATCAGTCGATATAATACCCGCCGTTGACATCCGTAACCTCGCCCGTCACCCAATCGGCGGCCATGAAATAGACAACCGCCTTGGCGATGTCGGCACCTACCCCAGGACGGCCTGCCAGATATCGCTGCATCATTTCTGGTTTTTTGTCCAGCAGCTCCTGAGTGCGGGGGTTGAGGACCAAGCCCGGGCAAATGGCATTCACGGTAATTTTTGGAGCCAGCTCACGGGCCAGTCCACGGGTGAAACCCAATACACCGGCCTTGGCAGAGGCATAGGCCGCACGGCTGATGGAGTTTTCATCCCCTCCCTGTTTTCCCGACAACGAACTGTTATTGATAATCCGACCCCCATGCTCCGAGGCCAGCATATTAGGGCCCACCGCATGGATCCAGTTAAAAAGGCTGGAGACATTGACGTTCCAGATATGTCGCCACTCATCTATTGACAAATCGATGATACGTTTTGGCGTTGAGGCTCCGGCGATATTCACCAATCCGAAAATGTCGCCGTATTGATTAATCGCCGTGGCACCCATCTCTTGAACGCGGTCATAATCGGAAACGTCACCCGGGATTGAGATTACCCTGCATCCCATCTCTCTCACCTGGGATTCGGTCTGCGTCAAGGCCTCCTCGTCGATATCGTTGAGCGTCAACGATGCGCCGCATTTGGCCAAGGCCAACGCACAGGCAGAACCGATGGCGCCACCGGCAGCTGTGACGATGACACTTTTTTCTTTCAAATCGACGTACAGTTCCATTATTTTTTTCCTCCTATCCTCCGTATTGATAGACGCTTTCCTGAGGAGTCAATCGGAGGTCAATTTACCAACGGGTAGTGGCAGGCAACGACTTGTTCGCCGGCTATGGCTTGCAGCTCAGGCGTTATCCGATCGCATTTTTCCCCCTTACGGGGGCACCGAGGATGAAAGCTGCATCCCGACGGCGTATCAAGAGGACTTGGCAAATCACCCTCCAGAACAACCTCATCTGACTTTTTTTGTGGATTGGCGACGGGAATTGCTGAGAGCAGTGCATGGGTGTACGGATGGCGAGGATGCGCATACAGATCGCCGCTCGGCGCAGATTCCACGATCCGCCCAAGATACATAACGGCCACGCGGTCGGCGATGTGCCGTACGACACTCAAGTCGTGGGAAATAAAAATGTAGGTCAAACCATATCGTTCCTGAAGATCAACGAGTAAATTTAAAATCTGAGCTTGAATCGAAACATCCAGGGCGGAAACCGGTTCGTCGGCAATGATCAGTTCCGGATTTAGCGCCAGAGCCCGGGCAATGCATACCCGCTGTCGTTGCCCCCCGGAGAATTCATGGGGATAACGGTGAGCACTTTCCGGGTGCAGCCCAACCACCTCCAGAAGTTCGCCGATTCGCGGTGTGATCTTGACGGGCGGGAGGCTTCGGTGCACCCGCAATGGCTCTCCGATGATCCGGCCGATGGTGTGCCTGGGGTCCAGTGAGGAATACGGGTCCTGAAAGATGATCTGCATCTTCTGCCGCAGTTTCCGCAAGGGTTGCGTTTGGCTGGTCATTACATTTACATCGTCGAACCGAACCTGGCCGGATGTCGGCTCTTCGAGCCTGAGAACACAGCGGCCGAAAGTGGTCTTGCCGCACCCGGATTCTCCAACTAAACCGAACGTCTCCCCGCGTTTAACTGTTAAGCTAACACTATTCACGGCCTTTACCAGTGCTGTTTTCCTTCGTGCCCAGCCACTGGATTTCACCTTGTAATATTTCCGTAGCTCTTTGACATCCAGCAATACATGATTATTCATGACGCCAACACCTCACGGAACGCTCAGGACCAGCCTCGAAGATCGGTGGTTCCTCTGAGCAGCGTTCGAACTGGAAGTTACAACGAGATCTGAATGCACAGGACGTGGTCAGGTCATAGAGACTGGGCACGATGCCGCTGATAGCCTGAAGCCGGCGATTCGCAGGAACGGGTTGGTCCATTTTGGGAATGGCGGCCATCAATCCCTGGGTGTATGGATGCAGCGGAGTTTCGAAGAGCGGGTTGACGGGGGCTTGCTCAACGATCTTGCCGGCATACATGACCGCGACCTGTTGGGCCGTCTGAGCCACGACGCCGAGATCGTGTGTGATCAGGAGGATGGAGGCGTTAAATTTATCTTGCAGCCGGTTCATGAGTCTAATGATCTGGGCCTGGATGGTCACATCCAACGCAGTAGTGGGCTCGTCAGCAATAATCAGTTTAGGGTTGCAGGCCAAGGCCATGGCGATCATGATGCGTTGGCGCATGCCGCCGCTCATCTGGTGTGGGAATTGGTTCGCCCGCCTTTGGCTGTCAGGTATGCCAACATGGTCAAGCATTTCGATGGCCAGCGTCATGGCCTCTCGCCGTGATACGCCTTTGTGCAACTGGACTACCTCGGCCACCTGCCTGCCAATCCGGTGGATCGGGTTCAGGGAAGTCATGGGTTCCTGAAATATCATCGAGATCTCGTTGCCGCGGATTTTCCTCATATCACCATCGGAGAGCGCTGCCAGGTCAAGTCCTTCAAACAAGATTTTACCGTCAACAATTCGCCCGGGCGGCGACTGGATCAGCCTCATGATCGATTGGGCTGTGACACTTTTGCCGCATCCCGACTCACCCACCAGGCCGAAGGTCTGGCCCTTGGAGATTGAAAGATCAACTCCGTTCACGGCTTTGGCCACACCTTCATCGGTTTCGAAGTAAGTGTGCAGATTCTCAATGCTGAGTAGCGGTTTTTCCATCTTGCAAACAGGTGCCGAAAAGGGTCAAACGTTTTTCATCTTAGGATCAAGCGCGTCACGAAGTCCGTCTCCCATCAGATTGAATCCAAGAACAGCCAGCATGATTGCCAGGCCCGGAATCGTAGCGACATGCGGAGCCACCATCAAAAAGTTCCGTCCGGAACTGATCATTTCGCCCCAGGAGGGTGTGGGGGGCTGAACCCCCAGTCCCAGAAAAGATAGCGCGGCTTCCAGCATGATTGCATTGGCCATGAACAGGGTGGCGTAAACGATGATCGGAGAGATAAAATTCGGAATGACGTGGGTTAACATGATTCTCAAGTGCGAGACCCCAATGGCGTGGGCAGCAGTGATATACTCCCTTGAAATGATGGAGAGTACCGAGGCTCGGACCATGCGGGCGAACGTGGGCAATGCCCAGATGCCAATTGCCAGGGTCGTGTTGAAGGTACCGGCACCCAAAGCAGCGACCATCACGATGGCCAGCAGGAGATAGGGAAAAGACAGCAGAAGGTCCATCAACCGCATGAGCACGGTGTCCACCACGCCACCAATGTAGCCGCTGAGCGTACCGACGACAACACCGCCCGCTAAACCGATGAGTACCGAAAATATAGATACGGTCAGGCTTACCCGGGCACCAAAAATAAGCCTGGAAAGAATATCTCGCCCAAACTGGTCTGCGCCGAGTAAATATTTACCGAACGGTTTGGCCCGTTTTTCGATCAGGTGCTGTTTCGCTGGATCGTGGGGGGCAACCAGCGGTGCAAAAACTGCTATGAATAAAAGGACCAAGACGACCACGAGTCCCATAACGGACAGGGGGTTGCGAAAAAACCGGCGTAGGACCCGCTGTCGATTGAGTGCCTTGCCCGTTGGGGGCGCTTGGTCGGAGTTTGTCATTGTTCCGATACTCTGGGATCGATGAAACCGTAGGACAGATCTACCAGAAGATTGATAAAAATATAGGATGCGGCGAAAACCAGGATCGTACCCTGCAACAGTGGGTAATCCCGGTCCATTATGGCGCCAACCATAAGGCGACCGAGCCCGGGCCACGCAAAAACGGTCTCGGTAAGGATGGCACCGCCCATGAGATGACCTACCTGCATACCAATGACGGTAATGATTGGGATCATGGCATTTCCAAACCCGTGCTTCAGCACCACCCGACTGAAAGAGAGCCCCTTGGCCCGCGCCGTACGGATGTAATCTTCTCCTAGGACTTCCATGATACTCGAACGGGTCATCCGAGACAGTGAGGCCACCGAATAGGAGGCCAGTGTCACAGCAGGCAGCATCAAGTGGGCGACGGAACCGGTCCCGCCGACGGGAAACCATCCAAGTTTAAGGCTGAAGAAAAACATGAGCACCAGCCCGATCCAGAACACGGGCATGCAGAGGCCGATAAGCGAGATCAGCCGCGATATATGATCGACAATAGATCCGGGCCGGGCACCCGAAAGCAGCCCCAGGGGAATGCCCAGAAGCAGTGTCAGCGCCATACCTGCTGCTGTCAGGAGAATAGTGTTGGGAAAGGCCGCCCAGACCAGATGGCTGACCGGGGCCATTTCGCGCAGGGAACGGCCCATATCACCCTGTAGCAGCCGCCAAACATACTGCACGTAGCGAATGATCAACGGCTTATCAAGACCGATCTGGACACGCACGGACTGAACCATCTCCTCTGTGGCGCTTTCCCCGAGAAACAGGGCCACCGGGTCTCCCGGAATGACGTCCAGAATCAGCATGACCAGAAACAGCATCGCCAGAATGACGATGACAGCTGCAAAAAAGCGTTTGATCAAATATTGGAACATAAGGATCTTAACGATACCGGGCGGCCTGAAGACCACCCGGTATACAGATTGTTTACCCTCCGGCAATCCCGAGGGCGTTCGACTTAATTATCTATCCAGACCGGTTGCAGCGGCAGCAAGTACTCCAGGGGATCCGGTACAAAATCCTTTACCTTTGCGTTCATTATCAGGATTTCCTTGGTGTTATAGATCGGCACCCAGGAGGCGGACGCAGCCAAGATATCCTGGACTTCGCCATACATGGCTTTGCGTTCTTCCCGCTCTTGGGAAGATCGCGCCTTGTCCAGCAGTTCATCAACTTTCGGATCGCTGAATCGGTTGCGGTTCCACCCTTTGGGCGAAAATTGACCCGAATGGAACATGGCATACAAGGAGTAGTCGGCATCACGGTTGGTGGTGACCCAGCCGAGGACGTAAGTGTTATAGTCAAGCTCCGGGGCCCTTAGCATGCTGAAGGTTGCGGCCCATTCGAAAAATTCCAGTGAGCAGTCCACACCAATTTCCTGCCACATGGCTTGAACCGCCTCGCAGATTTCTGCATCCATGGGGTAACGGCCTTTGGTACCGAGAAATTTGATGGTGAGTTTCTTGCCGTTCTTATCCAGGATGCCATCACCATCGGAATCCTTCCAGCCGGTCTCGGCCAGCAGGGCTTTGGCCTTTTCAACATTGTAGGGATATCTCTTTTGCAGTTCCATGTCAGCGAAACCGAAAACGGCCGGTGCCAGGTATCCCTTAGGGGCCACTGCCGAGCCTTCCATGAGGTTTTCCAGGATAGCCGGCACGTTGACCGCCATACTAAGCGCCTGGCGAACTTTCGGATCGTCGGTAGGAAACCTCTCGTTGTGAAATCCAGCATAAATAATGCGCATCCCCATGGTTTCGTTGACTGTAAACTTGGAATCGTTCTTAAAAAGCGCAATCTCAGACGGTGGTGGTTGAAGGACTACGTCGATATCCCCGGTGCGCAGCGCCATCATGCGGGCACCGGCCTCTGGGATAACCTTGAACTCAACCTCGTCCAAAAGCGCTTTCTTCCCCCAATAATTATCGTTTCTTACCAAAGTGATGTGATCTTTGGATACCCACTCCTTGAACATAAAAGGACCGGTTCCCACTGGATGGCGGCCATAATCGTCTCCGTATTTTTTAATCGCGTCCGGGCTGATAATACCGCAATAGCACATGGCCACAGAAGGTAGGGTCGGCCCATAGGGAACCGATGTTGCAATTTCCACCGTGTAGTCGTCGACCACGTCACAGGCGGCAATTGGACCGAAAAGCGCCTTCCAGCGAGCAGGCTGGTTGATGGCGCGATCAAAGGTGGCTTTAACGGCCTGGGCATTGAAGTCATTGCCGTCATGGAATTTGACCCCCTTTCGCAGAAAGAAGCGAATCCTGTCAGGGGCGACGACCTCGAATCTTTCAGCCAGGTGCGGATGGATGTTGCCAGACTCGTCGACCCGTAATAGCGGCTCGATTATGTTACTGTAAACCACGGCGCCCGTGGCGGTGGTGTCGGTGTTGGAGTCCAGGGAGATCGCATCCGACGGTCGCCCGATAACGAGTTTGCCACCGGCTTTGGGTCCGGCCGACACGATTCCGGGAAGTATCAAGGTCATTGCCAGGGTGATCACTACAAATGCTTTAATTTTCATCCTCATTTCATATACCTCCTATTCCAAGGGTTCATTGTTGTTCGATCCTCCGTTTAATACAAATCTTTCTTTGGGGACAGGGTCAGAGGTCTCCTCGTCCCATCAAGCTGCGGGCGGACTCATATTTTGAAACGATTGCATCGACACTCAGTTTGATAAAATGTCTGCCCAACTCGGCACTGGCATTGCGGGGATCACCCCCAAAACCCAGTGAAGAGAGCTCTTCAACTTTAGCGGTGAGCGTCATTACCGGATCCGAGGCCTGTACGAAACCTGCGTTGGACACCTCTTGAGTGCGGTCGAGCCGAACAGCCCCTTCATCCACCGCCATAACGACCGAGGTCTCGAAGAGCCCCCCGTGGGATATCATCGTTCGCCAGCTGTCCTGTTTGACTTCCGGGGGCAGGGTTTCGTATACATCACTTAAGGCCAACCAGACACTGGATTGTGCCAAGAACATGTTCGGGTGCCGGCTGCGGGTCGCGACTAAGGCATTGCTAATCGCCCCGGTGTTGCCACCGTGCCCGTTGAGGGCCAGGATCGTGTCGAAGTTCTGGGCCGCCAGGGATTCGAGGATGTCTTCCAGATAGGCGGAAAATACCCGGGGGGTCACTGTCAAGGAACCGGCAAAATGCATGTGGTGGGGCGAGATACCGAACCAGATCGGCGGCAGACACAACGCATCCAACCGGGCGGCGATACCCTGGGCGATCTCCCGGGCGATGAAACCGTCGGTTCCCAAGGGGCCATGGGGGCCGTGCTGTTCCACCGCCCCCACAGGCATTATCGCAATGTGGGTACCCGATTCCATCCGCTCCTTGACGTCCGGCGAAGTTAGTGTTTCAATTCGATTGTCCATGATGATCTCCCAATTGTGATTGTTATCCTTCCTGCAAAAGGTTATAGCCGGGGCAAGCCGGCCCGGTGGTCGAGGCTGTGCGATGCGGCCTCTATTCGTCACTCCCCCAGCGAGCCTTCGACCAGACAACGTCCCTGCTCGACCAACATCCGGCCACGGCAATAGACCTTTCGAACCTGCCAGCCTGAGTCGAAAAGAATAAAATCGGCATCCACACGGCCGGTGAAACCAGTCAGATGAAAAAGGCAAGGCTGCGATCGTTAATAAAGCTGAAGGTGGTATTTCTGAAGGTATTTATTTTTAGACACTTCCACTCAATTTTGGAAACATTATTGAATACATACTGTGTTGTCAAGTCAATTTGATTGCACCCAATTGATACTGAGAAGAGAAATAGGAACAGGCATTTTAAATTATCTTTCTACCTTTTGTTCTATAGCCAATGGCTTCTTGCATAGTTTTATCTCTGAATTTCTCTATTCTGGGTGCTAATGGAGTCTTTGAAATCCTTCCGCCAGATCTGAAATCAAATCCTCCGGGTCCTCCAACCCGACGTGATACCTTAGGAGATAACCGGACGATTCCCATGGAATAGCCGTTCTATATGCCGCGGGATCGGCAGGAATCACCAGGCTTTCAAAGCCGCCCCAACTGGCACCGATTTTAAAATAACGGTAGTTGTCCACCATCCGGCCAACAGCTTTTTCCGATGCCGTATTCAGCAGAACACCGAAAAGGCTTGACGCACCGGTAAAATCCCGCTGCCAAATGTGGTAGCCCGGATCCCCTTTCAGCGCCGGGTAGAGGACTCGCTTCACCTCGGCGCGGGCCTGAAACCAGCGGGCCACATCGAGCGCCACAGCCTGCTGCTGGCGCAAACGGGCCCCCAGGGATCGCATACCCCTGAGGGTCTGGTAGCAATCGTCCGGTGCTGCGATCTCGCCGAAAGCCAGGGTGGTATCCTTTAACTGCTGAAAATAGCTTTCTTTTGCTGCCGTAATAATACCGATCACCAGATCCGAACCGCCGGATAAGTATTTTGTGCCGGCCTGGATTGAAATATCGACACCATGTTCGAAGGGTTTGAAAAAGAGCGGTGTGGCCCATGTGTTATCCATCAATATTAAAACATCCCTTTGATGCGCGGCCGCAGCAATAGCCGGAATATCCTGCACCTCGAAGGTAAGCGAACCCGGAGACTCGGTAAACACCACCCGGGTGTTGGAACGGATTAATTTGGCAATGCCCTCGCCGATGAGCGGGTCGTAGTATGTCGTTTCCACACCCAAACGCCCAAGAACCGAATCGCAGAAATCCCGGGTCGGGGTGTACACCGAATCAACCATCAGAAGATGATCTTCGCTACTTAAAAATGCGGTCAGCGCCATGGTTACCGCCGCCAGGCCGGATGAGGTAACCACCCCGCCGGCGCCACCCTCCAGTTCCGACACGGCATCGGCCAGGGCAAAAGTCGTGGGGGTGCCATAGGCACCGTAACGCACTCCGCGATATTTGCGGTCGCCGGCAGCGCGGTGTTTAAATGCAGCAATGTTCGGATAGAGAATTGTGGACGCATGATATACAGGTAGATTGACGACACCGTGCTGCGCCTTCGGGTCTCTACCCAGGTGAATCAGATCTGTATGTTTACTCATGGAATACCTTCGCTTTCTAAGGAATTTGATACAGTAATATCACGCCGGCATACTTAACCGCTACAATGCTAAGCTTCTCTTATGTATGGTTACCAGCAGGACGTTGTCAAGAAATGAATGCGTGGAGAACTTAACGTTGTTGGCACGAGAATGAATAGGTGGAAGGTTGAAAAAGATCAAATATCGTTCAAAGGGTCGCAGCTTAGGGGATTGTAGAACTATAAATATAATGGACGTCACTCTCTATTCCCGGCTTATTGCAAGAGAACCGCCTGCAGTCAAATAGATTTCAGCCGGGCCAAAAGATTAGAGAGTGACGTGCTATTAGTACAAAACATTTAAAAATTTTTCACCGACGTCCCCATTTCCCATGGGTCTGTCAGCTCATAAGCTGCCTTCACATTCAAAGACGCTCAAAGGAAGATCGACGTACAGCAGATCGTAAACCGCCGGGTCGACTTGAACATTCTCGGGCACGATCTCGACAATGATGTCGTCGACCATGAGATCCTCGGCCTCGATTTCGTGCTCAACGAGACAGTCCACGTTGCCGCCGACCTGACCGACCTTGAGAAGCTGAAAGGCGTCGAGGGGTGCGATGTCGCGAGTGCCGATGGTGATTTGGGCATAGATGAATCACTCTTTAGATGCCGGAGGATGTTTTAACCAGGTCAATGTGATGATGTGTCCTGGCCTAAACTTGAGTTGACGGAATTGGAAAGTAGTTTGAAAATTCGATTGACAATACGATATCACAAATTTTTAGGAGTCTCGGAAAGTGGATATAAGTTTACAGTATCAGCACTTTTTAGTGGGCCATTTTATTACAGATACAATAAGAGATATCAACGGTTAATCCTAAATTTGTATCGGTTGGAGTTTGCAACTTTGATTGGGGGATTAATTGCCGATAAATAGTAAGACTGCCGAAAAGCTCTAAATGCGGGTTTTTCGACAGTCTTCTTAAATATATCAAATTTAAACTTTTCTCACTGGTGATTTTAAGCGAATTATTTGAGTGCTTCACCCGCCTTTAGATATTGTTCGCACCCAGCCTCCTTATCCTTGTCCCCCTTGGCGTTTTTCAGACACTTTTGGTATTCTTCGCTTATTTTGATTTTTTCTTTGTTTAATTCTGTTTGTGATCTGGTGTGTCTTCTTTCTGCGCTTTGGCAAGCTGACATCATCCCTGCAACGATAACGACCAGAAAAATCCTCATTAATTTCATAGCACCTCCTTGTTTTTTTGAATTTAATAAAAAATTGAATGAAAACCTATTTTTAATATAATAATATAGAAAAGTGAGTACATCAAGTCAAATGGGAAATGGGTTGTGCAGGGAATATGCATAATAGTATTGATGCCATAAGGACAAAACAGACACCAATATATTGCTGCTTTTTGGTCATGGTCGCCTCTATTTCTTGGTTATTTTCTTTTTAAATAAATTGCGATAATCAGCAGAAAACCGTACCTCCCAAAGCCTAAGATATTATTATAGTATCTGCAAAATCGCAAAAGTTAAGATATGTAGATGAAAGTCCAAAAATTGAAATCCACATGAAACTCGGGTTTTCTTACCATATATGAATTCGTTATTAATTCAGATAGAAAAACGATATCACAACGTCTTCTCAGATTCTTTATCCGGTTTGA